>ENA-OQCP01000518-OQCP01000518.1-human-gut-metagenome-genome-assembly--contig:-NODE-518-length-17158-cov-2.299454_pt1 | contig 17158 bp, 18 predicted proteins | sample MGYA00242760_ERZ504583 | MGnify/ENA primary metagenome ERZ504583 (study PRJEB26092, sample SAMD00036308) | human gut metagenome | host: Homo sapiens | study: EMG produced TPA metagenomics assembly of...
CGGCGCTCTGCGCCCCGCGGCAGCTGGCAGATTATCTGCTGCCCGTGCTGGCCTGCGCAGCGCTGGCCGTCTACCTGCGCACAGCGCTCTCCCAGCTTTGTGCTGCGGGTCGAGGTAAACGGCCAAAGTGTCGGCTATGTAGCCGGTGAAGCAGCCTTTGAGGCAGCGCGCGCCGATGTGCAGGCCCGCATCAATGGGGTGGCCGACTGGCAGATACAGCCGGAGTACACCCTTGTCCGGGGCAGCGCAGATACCCCTACTCTGACCGAGCGGGAAATCGCCGATGCATCCTGCGCGCCTCCGGCGGGGGAGATCACCGAGGGGACCGCCGTCTACATAGACGCGCGCTGCAGTTCATCACCACCGAGGGCGACCATCTGCGGCAGTTCCTCTATGCGCTGCGCCGCCCCTGGCAGCGCGAGGGTGTGCAGACAGCTTTGTGCATGGGCTGCGCATGGTGGACGGCATCTACCCTGCTGCTACAGTCACACCTTACCCTGATCTGATAGAGGCGCTGCGGCACGGGGACGGCCTGTTGCAGGTCAAAGTCGTGCGGTATGAGACCGTGACAAAGGCGCTGCCCTTTGAGACACAGACCGTTGAGGACCCCGCGCTGGACTTTGGCAAGACCGAGACCGTACAGGACGGGCAGGACGGTGCCGAGCAGGTCACAAGCGAGATCACCGAGATAGACGGAACGGTCGTGGCCATGCAGGCCGTGGATGTACAGCTTTTACAGCCCGCCGTGCCGCAGATCGTACACCGTGCACCCGGCTGAAGGACGGTATGGTGGGCAAGCTGGGCACCGGCAGCTTTCTCTGGCCTGTGCGGGGTATTCGGGCATCAGCCGATGGGCTAATCTACCCTATGGCCACCGCGGGGTGGACATCACCGCAGCTACGGCACACCCATCTACGCCGCCGACGCCGGCACCGTCATTGCCGCAAAGTGGCATAACCACCCCACCATGAGCTGGGGCTACTATGTGGAGATCGACCACGGCAACGGCTACAAAACGCTCTACGCGCACATGTGCCGCTTTGTTGTACAGGCCGGGCAGACCGTGGAAAAGGGTCAGTTGATCGGCTATGTAGGCGCTACGGGTGCCGCCACCGGCAACCACTGCCATTTTGAAATGTATTACAACAACGCCCTGATCAGCGCACGGAATGTGTTCCCGGATATATAATTAAATTTATTTTGCAAACCACTTTACTTTTTTGATTTTCCGTGGTAGAATACTTCACATAGTAAAGCTGACTAAGCTCTCGTTCAGGTGCAATGACGCACACGGACGGGAGCTTTTTGCCTAAAATGAGGTACTGCTATGGATCACATCGACCGCAAAATCATCGACATTCTGCAAAATAATGCCCGTTCCCCGCTCAAGGAGATCGCCGACCATGTGTTTTTGTCCAGCCCTGCTGTGTCAGCCCGCATCGCCCGGCTCGAAAGCTCGGGGACTATCTCCGGCTATCAGGCGCAGGTCGATGCCCCCAAGCTGGGTACATGGTCAAGGCCTTCATCAATCTGGATATGGACCCCCAGCGCAAGCCGGAGTTTTACCCTTATATCCAAAACTGCCCCCATGTGGTGGAGTGCAACTGCGTCACCGGCGATTACAGTATGCTGATCGAGGTGCTGTTCGGCACAACACAGGAGCTGGACCAGTTCATCAACCATCTGCAGCAGTTCGGCCGCACCCGCACCCAGATCGTCTTTTCTACCCCGGTAGAGCACCGCGGTGTGCCGGTGGCAGTGCCGGAGGAATGATTACAGGTATCCCCCGCAGCGCAGCAGGAAGATCCAGCCCGTCAGCGTCAGCGGAAAGCAGCGTTGTCAGGGCGATACAGCTGGATGTCAGCACGCCTCGTGGCCATATTCTTGCTCATGACATAGCGCTGGGGGTCGTAGGGCTGCCCAGCATGATGAGCAGCGCAACGAGTTCTTCATCCCGGAAGCCGAGCGCTACTGCACAGGCAGAAACACCGCCGCCAGACCGACCGTCTTGATGAAGGCCGCCGCCACCGTGGGACCGAGCTTTTGGATGGCCTTTGTGCCTCAAACGATGCGCCGATCGACAAAAGCGACAGCGGCGTGGTGAGGGACGCAAGACTGCTCATGGTCTTGGTGACCATCTGGGCAGCGTGAAGGGCAGCCGCGCATAGACTGTGCCAAAAATGATGCCCAGCAGGATTGGGTTAGTGGCAACCCCGCGCAGCAGCTGCCCGGCGCTCGGTGTGCTGCGCTGCAAGGGGGATTCCATCATTAAGATAAGCACGGCAAAAATGTTGAACAGCGGCACACTGCCCAGGATCATCAGCGGGGCCATGCCCGCATTGCCGTAGATATTCTGGATGAACGCCACACCCAGCACGGCGGCACTGCTGCGGTAGCCCGCCTGCACAAACTCCCCTACCAGAGCTTTGTCCTTCAGGAAGCGCTTAGCCCCTGCCCAGACGGCCAGAATGCCGACAAGCGTAGCCGCAAAGCAAAACAGCACAAATCTGGGCTGGAAATCATGCAGAATATCTACACTGCCCATGTCGAGAAACAGCATGACAGGCAGCGTGACCTTAAAGCAAAGCTTATCCGCCGCCTTGCAGAATGCAGGCGGCAAAAAGCCTGTCTGCCCCAGCAGATACCCCACCACCATGACAAAGAACACCGGCATGGTGGCATTCAGACTAAACAGCAGGTTTTGCATTGCGGCACCCCTCATTTCTTTATAAAAACAAAAAGAAAAGTCCTACAGCGAAAAACTGTAGGACTTTTCTTGGTGCGGAAGATGGGACTTGAACCCACACGTCATAGACACACGCACCTCAAACGTGCCTGTCTGCCGATTCCAGCACTTCCGCTCAAATCGCATTGACTGCGAGAGATATAATACCACAATTCACACCTAAAAGTCAAGCCTTCTGCGAAAGTTTTATTCACGAATTGCCAAAAAACGCCTGCGCCCGGAGGTTTTCCTCCGGGGGCGCAGGGCTGTTTATGAAGAGAAAAGAAAATGGCAAATCAGGCGCGGTAGCTTTCGGGCAGCTGGTCAAGGGTCTGCCACTTCTCCATGGCAGCCTCCAGCGCCATACCGTTTGCAACGGCATCGCGGCGGAGGCGTTGACAGCCTGGATCTCCTTCATCTTCTCACCGGTCAGGGCGTAGCCCTTCATGGCGATGAGGGTGGCCGCCCAGGCGACCATCGGGATAGCGCAGAACAGCACGATGACAACGACATTCATGCCCGGCGTGTAGGGTCATACTGTAGGCAGGTTGTTCAGGCCGATGAAGGTCACAGCGATGCCGACGACCGTGGCAGCCAGACTGGACACCAGCTTATCGACAAGGCTGAACAGCGTACCCATGATGCCGGGGATATACTTGCCGGAGCGGTAGGTCTCGTAATCGGAGCAGTCGGCGACATCGGGATAGGCATATCGGCAGTGGCGTAGTATGCACCGTAGCCGATGCCGAAGAATAGGATGAACAAAACCGTGTACAGGTTGATGGACAGGCCATTCTCCCCCAGCAGGCTGAGGTGGAATGCATCGCCGTGGCCCCACAGCAGCAGCAGGACCAGCACGCCGACATAGCAGGCCAGCGCCACACCGACATACTTTGTCAGGCTTGCCTTCTGGCCCTTCTTCTGGCTGGTGCGCACAGAGAGCAGGAAGAACGGCACACTGAACAGATAGCCCAGCACCATCATGGGCAGATACAGCCCATCGTAAGCGCCCATCATGCAGCCGTACAGCATGCAGAGGACCGTTGTGTTGTTGGCGATGGAGAGTGCCAGCTTGGTGCCGGCACCCGCGATCATCAGCCGCTGCATGGGCTTGTTTTCCTTGATGATCTGGATATATTCGCTGACCTTGACCTTCTGGGGCTTTTCGCCGCCGATGCCGAAATATTTGGGCTGGTCCTTCTCCCAGATGCCGATGATGGCAAGGATGGTCAGCACAACGGACATAGCGATGCCGACCGGGGCCAGCGTGCGGAAGAACCCTGCGGAGGAGTAGCCGCCTCATAGCTTTTGGCCAATCGGCGCCAGAAACTGCATGATGCCCATGCCCAGCAGGGAGCCGATCGTGTTGAAAATGGTGAACAGCGGCCGCTGCTTCGGGTCGTTGGTCAGCACAGTCTGGCCGGAGCGGGTGCAGCTGGTCTGGAATGTATAGCCGATGACCCAGACGAAGTACAGCCCTACAAACGCGGCATAGCGCGCCCACATCATGGTATCAGGGATCATGGGGGTGATGCCGTACAAAATCAGGATGCTGACGGCCATAATGATGTTGCCGATGGCCATGAACGGACGGAACTTACCGAACTTGCCGTTCGTGCGGTCCATCAGCGCGCCGATGATCGGGTCGGTGATGCATCGCACAGACGCATGGCCGTGACCATGACCGAGGCAAACAGGTGCCCAGCGCCAGTACATTGCTGCCGAAGGTAGAATGTAGGAAAGCACTAGGACATAATAGACATTGGTGGCACCGTTGTTCAGCGGAAACAGTACCAGCTGGTAGAGTTTGGCGCGGTTGACATTCGACGCCTTTGCATTTTCGCTCATGGGCTGCTCCTTTATCGGTATTTGTTATGGCATTGCCGCCCCCGGCGGCCTTTTATACCCAGTTTGCGCTGGAGGATTTTGCCTTGCCCAGCTTGTAGGCGGGGTTCGGGGTCTCGACCTTGCGGAATACCGCATCGTCGATGCAATCCCCTGCCACGGCCTGAACCTTCGTCTCGCCGTCCAGCTTGACGCGGAACTTGAAGATATGCTCGCCTGCCTGCTCCTCCAGCTTTTCGCCGTTGACATAAAGGCTTACCTGCTTCTGGTTTGAGTAGACCTTGACCTCGATCTCGCTCTGGGTGCGGTCCGCAAAGCGTTTGGAGCAGATATGCACAAACGGCTCATCGCTCCACCACGCTTTATAGATGTAAAAGCTGTCCTTCTTCGTCTTGCGGTCAAAGGTGACAAGACCCTTGTGGTTCATGCCCGGCTCGCCGCCCTGATCGCGGGCATCTGCAGCAAAGTCGTACATGTTCCATACATGGGTCGACCACAGCCAGCTGTGGCGTTCAAAGCAGCGCAGCATGTACTCATGGTAGATTGCCTGATATTCCTCGGTATGGTCACCGCGGCGGGGATGCTCACTGTGCAGGTTGGGCATGCCTCGGCGCCGTATTCGCTGAAGCCCAACGCGCGGTTCGGGTAGCAGAGATGGAAAAAGTCCATCCAGAGGTCATTCAGGAAGAGGCCCGGCACATACCAGCCGAGGTACAGGTTCCAGCTGACCAGATCGGTGATGTGGGCCACCGGGTTGAAGGGGCCGCACATCGCATAGCAGGCCAGCGTGGTCAGACGGGTCTTATCCATCTCATGGCAGAGGTCGTTCAGCACGCGATGGTTGTCCAGCATGTCGCGCTTGTCTTTTGTGGAGATCGTAATCTCGTTGGAGACGCCCCAGCAGACGATGCAGGCATGGTTGTAGTTCTGAACGATCAGCTCCTTCATCTGAGAGATCGTATTCTCACGCCCGTTGGCATATGCTCAGAGATATAGGGGATCTCCGCCCAGACAACCATGCGGCTCATCGCAGAGGTCGTAGAAATACTGGTCGTGCTGGTAGTGTGCCAGACGGATGGTGTTCGCGCCCAGCTCCTTGATGAGCTGCATATCCTCGTCATGCATTTCCCGGGTGATGGCATTGCCGAGGCCCTTGCGTCCTGATGGCGGGAAACACCGTGCAGCGGATAGCGCGGCCGTTGAGGAAGAAGCCTTCTGCGGGTCAACATGGAAGCTGCGCACGCCAAAGCGCTGCCGCACCTCGTCCTGTACGGCTCCGTTCAGCACCAGACGCACCGCGCAGGTGTAGAGATAGGGGTCGCGCACGCCGTCCCACAGATGGGGATGCGCAAGCGTGACTGCGGCGTCACTGCCCTTGCCGGTCAGCACCTCAGCCCCGGCGCATCGAGGATCGAGAACTCGATCTCGCCCTCCCCCTCGATGCGGGTCTTGACGGTGATGTCTGCATTTGCGCCGTTGACAGTCGGGGTAATCTGCACGCCGCAGCTGCCCAGATAGTCCAGCGCAATGTGATTTTTGCTGACGACCAGCAGGCTGACATCGCGGTAGATGCCGCCATAGAAGGTGAAGTCCGCCTTCTGGGGATAGACGCGGTCGTTCTTGCTGTTGTCCACCGCCACGGTCAGCTCGTTCTCCTCCACCAGCAGGCCGGTCACCTCTGCGCGGAAGGTCGAGTAGCCGCCGTCATGGCGCATGACCTCCTGACCGTTCAGCGTGACCCTTGCGCTGGCGTTGACGCCCTCAAACTGCAGCCAGACCTGCTGCGTTTCAGCGTCATAAGCGGGGGCCGCAAACTGCGTTGTATAGGTGCAGGTGCCGCGCCAATAATCATTGCCACCGTCCTGACCGTCGATGTTGTTCCAGGTATGGGGCAGATTCACCGCAGCGGTTTTGCCGTCCGGCCCGGTGAACTGCCAGTTTTTCATCAGCTTGGTCGTGCTTCGCATTGCGCCCTCCTGTGTTGTATTTTATACTATAAGCATTGTACAGGAGTGCAAATTTATTCGCAATAGGTTTGCGAAAAGCGGTACTGCCTGTGCGAAATTCGGTTTTTTCGCCACAAAAAAGTCCCCGCTGCTTTGTACAATCTGCACAAATCCGTGGGGCTTGTTTTGTCTATTCAGCTTTCGGGGGCGGCAGCACGATCTTGACTGCAAACAGTGCCCCGCGGGGTTCCGTTGCCATGCTGCCGCTGTATTTGTGCACGATGCGGCGCGCCACCTTTAGCTCATAGCTGTGGCGGCGGCCGTGATCCGGCTGCTCCGCCGGGTGCGGCCCGATGACATTGACAACCGCAAAGCCCTGCCGTCTGCAGACCAGCAGGTCGATCATACGGCGGTCGGTATCCCGCTGCTGGGCAGCGGCGTCAATAGCCTGATCCAGCAGGTTGGAGAAAAGCGCATACAGGTCTCCCGGCTCAATGGCCGCCAGACAGGTGCCATCGGCCACACAGTTCAGCCGGATGCGCTGGGCCTCGCACAGCAGGCTCTTTTCGGTCAGCACAACATCCAGCACCTCGTTGCCGGTGGCGGCGTTGGCGTCATACATCCGGGCGGCCTGCTCGGCCTCGTCCAGACTTTGCGAGACGGCTGCATCGGGCTGCAGGCGGCGCAGGTCTGCGATCTGCACCTTCAGCTCATGGCATTTACGTTGATGATCTGCACATTCTGCCGCGCGATCTGGTACTGCTTGCGCTGGCGGTCGTACAGCAGGTTAAGGGCATCCATCTCCTTCTGCAGGGCGGCCTTTTTGAAAAGCTCCGTCTGCAGATAGAGCAGCGTCACGCAGTAAAATTGGGTCAGCAAGGACGGTGCCACCACCGCCGAGGGGCGCAGCCCGATACGCAGACTTGTCTGCAGGGCAAAGAACTGAAAGACGAACATGACCCCCAGCAGCCCGGCACTGCCAAGCTGGCGCGGGCCGATGTGGTAGGTCCCGTCCTCCGGCATTGTTCGGGCCACGGTAAAGCGGACCACGATGCAGCATACCACCGTAAAGCCAAGCTGGCCGAGCAGCATTGGCGTGCTGTACAGGGAAAGATGCCGCATGCCGAGCGCCTCAGCGGTCCAGATCAGGACCCGCCACAGCTCATACACCGACTCTGAGGTCAGCACGATCCAAACGCTGCAATAGGCGCTGGCTGCCCAGTCCAGCCGGTACACAGATGTGTGGATATCGCAGCGCAGGTAAAATAAACGGCATAGATCACAAGAAGCAGCAGGCGTCCAGACAGCCGCTGTTGCCAAAGACCATCAGCCGCGAAAGGGGGATCACCATAATAAGATCCAGCAGGGCGCGCAGCCGGAAGCGATTCCGCTTTTTCAGCGGCAGCCAGTAGGCCAGCTGGGCGCCGCAGATGCCTGCGGCGCAGACGGCCAGACTCAGGATGGAATCCACCTACAGCGCACCCCCGACATACGCCGCCACGGCGGCCAAAAACGCTGCGCGCTGGCGGCGGCTGATCTCCAGCCGTTCCTCCCCCACCTGCACAAAGTCGTCCTGCACACCGCGCACATGGCGCAGATTGACCAGATAGCACTGGTTGCACCGGGCAAAATGGTAGGCGGTCAGGTCCTTCTCCGCCTTGAGCAGACTGCCGCGCACCGACCATGTCCCGGTCGTGGTGTGGTAATGCAGCAGCCGGTCGCGCGTTTCCAGATACAGGATGTCATCGGTGGCCAGCAGCTGCACGCCGCCGCCCACCTGCAGGGTAATCTGCCCGCCGCGCCGACGGCAGATACGCTGCAGCGCGCGGTCCAGCTTTGTGCTGAACTGGTAGTAGCTGACGGGCTTGAGCACAAAATCCAGCGCATCGACCTCATAGCCGCGTATGGCATACTGCGCCATATTCGTCACAAAAATCAGCACCACATCGGGGTCCAGCAGCCGGATGCGCTCCGCCGTGGGCATGCCGCCCAGCGTGGGCATCTCAATATCGAGAAAAATAATATCAAACCCGGGGCGGTAAGGCTCCACGATCTGGGAGCCGTCCGCAAAGGGGGTCACTTCCAGCAGCTGGCCGCTCTCCTGCGCGTACTGCGCAATAAAGCCGCACAGCTCCTGCCGCACAGCAGCGTTGTCCTCGACAACGGCGATCTTTGCCACGGGCCGTCTCCCCCTTTCTTACATATATCCTTATTATGACAAATATCCATAAAAAAAGCAACACCCTTTATAACAAAAGGTGCCGCCCTGACCGGAAATTATTGGCCGCCGGCACTTTACCGGTCCGGCTCGCAGTCCAGAATGGAGGGGATATTTTCCCAGCGGGCCGCCTCGCTCCGGTAGCGCTCCTGCAGCCATGCCACCGCTGCGTCCAGCCCCGCCTGACTGCCGTCAAACTCAGCGGACTCAATTTTTTCCTCCGCCGTATGCTCGATGCTCCACGGGCCGGGCCAGATCTGGGCGGTCAGGTACTCCAGCTTTTTCTTACCGCTTTCATCGTTGGGGTCTGCTTTTTTGCCGGGCGTGATGACATACCGCATACCGCCCTCGGCCCCGGAATAGGGGTTGCCGTTATGGAACCAGTGATAGATCGGGAAAGCGTCAAGCATGGCGGGCACCTCACAACAAAAATGTCCTGATGCAAGAGCATCAGGACATTTTGGAGCGGGATACGAGTCTCGAACTCGCCACCTACTGCTTGGGAAGCAGTCACTCTACCGGATGAGCTAATCCCGCATCAGTGACTGCTATTATAGCGCAAATCAGGTGGGTTGTCAAGGGGGCGGGCGGCATATATGCCGCCCCTACTGCGGTGGATTTTGTAGGGGGCGGCGTCCCCGACGCCCCGCGGATGGGTAATCCCTTTACATCATACTGAACAGATCGACCTGACTGGTTTCGGGCAGATTACCGAGAGCGCCGACTGCGCGCAGCTTGTCAAAAACCGACTGCGCAACGCCGCTGGCCTGCTGCAGCTCCTCGACCGAGATATACTCCTGCCCGTGCATCGTGGCCTGCTCCAGCGCCACGCGGCGGCATCGCCCAGACCGCGGATGCCGTAAACGGCAGACGGACCTTGCCGTCCTCGACCACATACTTGCTGGCATAGCTCTTGCCCAGCTCGATCGGCAAAAACTCGCAGCCGCGCTGCAACATCTCGTTTTCCAGCTGCAGGCTGACTAAGGCGTCATCGTCCTTGGCGGTGCGCTCGTCCTTGGGGATCTTTTCGTTGTCCTTCAGGTGCTGCTTGGCCACGCGGACACCGCCGACGGCGGCCTCATAGTCGATGTCCGCGCCGCGCACCGTAAAGTAGACGGCATAAAACACCGCCGGGTGGTAGACCTTGAACCACATCAGGCGGATGGCCGCCATCAGGTAGGCTACGGCGTGGGCCTTGGGGAACATATACTTGATCTTGCGGCAGGATTCGATATACCAGTCGGGCACATCATGCTCACGCATGGCCTCCTCCCACCCGGGCTTGAAGCCGCCCTTGGCGACCTTACCCTTACGCACGGCCTCCATAATGTCAAACGACATCTTCGGTTCCAGTCCTTTGCGCAGAAGGTACAGCATAATGCTGTCACGGCAGCCGATGACCTCTGCGATCGTGCAGGTGCCCGAACGGATCAGCTCGTCCGCATTGCCGGTCCAGACATCGGTGCGTGGGACAGGCCCGAGATCTGGATCAGCTCTGAGAAATTCTTCGGCTGGGCATCCAGCAGCATCTGGCGCACAAAGTTTGTGCCCATCTCCGGGATGCCGAAGGTGCCGGTTTTGGAGCCGATCTGCTCCTCGGTCACGCCGAGTGCGGCCGGGCTGGTCAGCAGACTGTAGACCTTTTCATCATTCATCGGGACCGAGTCAATGGGGATGCCGGAGTATTCCTCAAAGAATTTGTAGAAGGTCGGCACATCATGGCCCAGCTCGTCCAGCTTGAGCAGCGTGTCGTGCAGGTATTTAAATTCAAAGTGGGTGGTCAGCAGACCGCCCTTGACATCGTCCGCCGGGTGCTGGATGGCACAGAAGTCGTAAATATCAAAGGTATCCGGCACAACGACCATGCCGCCGGGATGCTGGCCGGTCGTGCGCTTTACGCCGGTGCAGCCGATGACAAGGCGGTTTTCCTCGGCACGGTTGACGGTACGGCCGCGTTCCTCAAGGTACTTTTTGACATAGCCGTAGGCCGTTTTATCCTGCAGACCGGAGACAGTGCCCGCCTTGAACACATTCTCCTTGCCGAAAAGCTCCTCGGTGTAGCGATGCACGCAGGACTGATACATGCCTGAGAAGTTCAGATCGATATCAGGCTCCTTGTCGCCATAGAAGCCGAGGAAGGTCTCGAACGGGATGTCGTGTCCTTCCACGATCATCGGCTTGCCGCAGACCGGGCAGTTTTTGTCGGGCAGGTCAAAGCCGTCAAAGTGGATGCCGTCATTGATCCACTCGCTGTGCTTGCAGTTGGGGCACAGGTAGTGCGGCGGCATTGAGTTGACCTCCGAAATACCGGAGAAGTGCGCAACGGCCGATGAGCCTACAGAACCGCGGCTGCCGACCTGATAACCGCCCGCGTTGGAGTAGGCCACCAGACGCACGGCGATGACATACAAAACGGCGTAGCCATGGCCGCAGATGGATCCAGCTCCTTTTTCAGCCGCTTTTGCAGCACATCGGGCAGCGGCGCGCCATAGTCCCGCGCGGCATGCTTCCATGTGTCATCGCGCAGCTCCTGCTCGGCGCCGGGGATGCTGGGCGGGTAGGTGCCTTGGGGATGGCGCGCAGGTTGTTGTCGATGGTAGCTGCAATCTTGTTGGGGTTGGTCACCACAATTTCATACGCCTTTTCCTGCGGCAGGTAGCTGAAATCCTCCAGCATATCGGGCGTCGTGCGGAAGTAGAGCGGGGCCTGATTGTCCGCGTCCTTAAAGCCGTTGCCGGCCTGCAGGACTGCGCGGTAGATCCAGTCCTCCGGCTCCTGAAAGTGGGAGTCGCCTGTGGCCACGACCGGCTTGTGCAGGTCCTCGCCCAGCTGTATGACGGTGCGGTTGAAGTTCTTGATCGCCTCGATCGAATCCACCTGCCCGTTGCGAACCATAAACTCATTGTTGCCGAGGGGCTGCACCTCAAGATAATCGTAATAATCGGCAATGCGCAGCAGCTGCTCATAAGGCTGGCCCGCCACGATTGCCCTGTAAAGCTCGCCCGCTTCACAGGCCGGGGAGAGCAGCAGTCCCTCGCGGTACTGGTTGAGCAGGCTGCGCGGTACGCGCGGCTTTTTGAAGAAATACTGGGTGTGGGCGGCGCTGACGATGCGGTAGAGGTTCTTTAAGCCGACCTGATTCTGCACCAGAATAATCAGGTGGTAGTATTTCTTTTTCAGCACCTCTTTGTTGCCGCCAAGGCCGGTGTTGATGGCCTCGACCGCGTGGATGTCCTTTTCCTCGAGGTCGGTCAGCATGACCTCAAAGATGCGGGCCAGCGCCATGGCATCATCGACAGCGCGGTGGTGGTTGAAGGGCGGTATCTCAAGATGCTTGTTGATCGTGTCCAGCTTATAGTTGCGCAGCCCCGGGAAGAGCGCCTGTCCCATCGGCAGCGTGTCGATATAGGTGTTCTCGTCCCAGCTGACGCCTGCCTTCTCCCCCGCCTTGCGGATAAAGAGCATGTCGAAGCTGTGGGCATTGTGGGCCACAAGAATGTTGTCCCCGCAAAATTCTTTAAAAGCGCGGATGGCCTCCTCCGGCGTGGGGGCATCGGCCACCATGGCATCGTTGATGCCGGTCAGGTCAACGACCTTCTGCGGGATCGGCTTGCCGGGGTTGACGAAGGTGCAGAATTTCTTTTCCTCGTTGATCTTACCGTTTTCCACATAGACAGCACCGATCTCGGTCAGCCGCTCGGTGTTGGCGTCAAGGCCGGTCGTCTCAGTGTCGAACACGACAAACGAGCCGGACAGCGGCATCTGCGCTGCGCCGTAGACGGCGGGGATCATATCATCGACAAAATAGGCCTCGCAGCCGTAGATCAGCTTAAAGTTCGGGTCTGTTTCGTGGATGGCATCGGTGGCCAGCATCGCCTCGGGGTAGCCCTGACAGACGCCGTGATCGGTGATGGCCACAGCGCGGTGGCCATGCGGTGCGCCAGACGCACGATCTTGCCGGGGTCGTTGAAGCCATCCATTGAGCTGGACTTGGTATGCAGGTGCAGCTCGACCCGCTTTTGCCCCTCGGGCGCAGTGTCCTGCCGCTGCTCGCGCTCGACCTGCAGAACATCGTAAGGAAGCACGACATAGTCATGCTCGTACTTATCGTACATATAGTTGCCGCGCACGATCAGGGTGGTGCCGGGCTTGAGACCCTCCCACTTGGACATATCGGCGTCCTCGTCCCCCAATACCTTGAGGTTGACTGAACCGGAATAGTCGGTGATGGAGGTAAAATAGATCTTGCGGCGGCTGCCCTTGACCTCGGTGGCAAACACATCGCCCCAGACCGTCACCTTGCCGCCGTCCCCCAGATCATTCAGATGGCGGATGTCGGCAGGCTTGAAGTCTTGCCGTAGAACAGCTTGACCGGCTTATTGGTAAGGGCCAGCCCCTCGATCGTAAAGTCGGGCGGCGTTTCCTTGGCTTCAAACTTGACGGTAGGCGCTTTCTCCTGCAGGTACTGTTCAAACTCCTCCTCGGTGCGGGTGTTGCCGGTATCGGCCAGCCGCACGATGGGCAGTGCGCCGGTGCGCTCCTGAATAAGCTCTGCCAGCACGCGGGGCAGCTCCACGCTCTCCAAAATCTGGCGGCCCGCATTGACATGGATGGTGATGCCGTCCTCCCCGAAGGTGACAGGCTGGGCCTTATCGAGAAAGCCGTTGACCGGCATGCCCCGCTGCTTCAGCTCCTCCAGCATAAGGCGCACCGCCTCCGGGGTGATGCTCTGGTACGCAAAATAGCTGCGAACCTGCAGCTCATACCCGGCAAACACCTCGGAAAGGGACGCACAAAGACGCCCGCACAGCGCCTGATCCAGAGGTTCAGCACTGCGCAGGCAGATCACGACCTGTCTTTTTGTGCGGTAAAGCTCCACACGGTCGACCAGCACACTGCCGAACGCCGCACAGAACTGCTGGTCCGCGGTAAACTGCGGCCAGACTTGGGTGACGAATGGTTTCAAAGGAATTTTACCTCACAAGTGGATAGCATGTTGTAGGGGGCGGCGTCCCCGACGCCCCCGCGGGCGGATGCAAGCATCCGCCCCTACGAGGGTTGGCTTCCCCCTCGGGGCTGCGCCCGCAGGCGCGTGTCGAAGCGCAACCGCCGGAGGCGGCTCTTAGCGCGGAGACTGAAGCTGTCCGCGAAGCGGACTGATGAGGGGCGGGCTTACCATCATTGCCCGGTAAAAGGGCGGCAAGGCAGACGCGCCCTCATCCGGCCCTGCGGGGCCACCTTCCCCCAAGGGGGAAGGCTTTAGAGGGTTACATCTTATGGATTTCTTCCAGCAGCTGCCCTACAATGTCGCCCTTCAGCATACGGATCTTTCACCGCGGATGAAGAGCAGCGCCTCGTCCTTGCCGCCGGCAATGCCGATGTCTGCATCGGACGCCTCGCCCGGGCCGTTGACAACACAACCCATGATGGCGATCTTGAGCGGCTTTTTGAAGCCCTCGTCCCGCAGACGGCGCTCGACCTCGTTGGCGATCTCGATCATCGGGTACTGGGTGCGCCCGCAGGTCGGCAGCTGATGATCTCAGGGCCTGCCACGGCGTAGCCTGCCGCGCGCAGAATGTCATAGCCTGCATAGACCTCATTCTCGGGCTCATCAGTCAGGCTGACACGCAGCGTATCGCCAAGACCCTCCATCAGCAGACCGCCGATGCCCATGCCGGATTTGATCAGGCCCATCCGGTTGCCGCCCGCCTCGGTCACGCCGACATGCAGGGGGTAATCGGTCTGGCTGGCCAGCAGGCGGTAGGCCGCCATCATGCGGGGCACATTGCTGGATTTGATCGAGATGACGATGTTGTCAAAGTCGAACTTCTGCAGCAGGCGCACATGTACATGGCGCTCTCTACCATGGCCTCGGGCACGGGGGCGCCGTACTTGGCCAGAATATGCTTTTCAAGGCTGCCGCCGTTGACGCCGATGCGGATGGGTACATTTTTGGCGTTGCAGGCATCGGCCACTGCCTTGACACGGTCATCATCACCGATGTTGCCGGGATTGATGCGGATCTTATCGGCACCGGCATCCAGCGCGGCAAGCGCGGCGCGGTAATCAAAGTGGATGTCCGCCACGACGGGAATGTCCACCTTCTCTTTAATAGCAGCCACAACGGCGGCATCCGCCGGGGTGGGCACCGTCACGCGGACGATCTGGCAGCCGGCGGCCGCAACGCGCTGCGCCTGCGCCACATTGCCCGCAATATCCTTGACGGGCACATTCAGCATCGTCTGTACGGCGATGGGGTTTGTACCGCCGATCTTGAGATTGCCGATCTTGACTTCTTTTTTCAGTTGACGCTGCATCGTAGTTCTCCTTATAAGAATCGTGTAATGTCCTGCATCGTTACCAAAATCATGAGCCACAGCAGGGCAACCATGCCCGCCGTGTTGATAAAGCTCTGCGCGCGCAGGGGTACAGGATGGCCGGTCAGCCCCTCCCACGCAAGAAAGAGCAGCTTGCAGCCGTCCAGCGCGGGAATGGGCAGCAGGTTGAAGATGCCCACATTGATCGTCAGCAGAGCCATCAGGGAAAGCACATCCCGCCAGCCGTACCGCACAGCCTGCCTGACTGCCGACACCGTGCCGATCGGGCCGGAGAGATCCTCCATGCCCGCCCGGCCGGTAAACAGCTGCCAGAAGCCGCCCAGAATCGCACCGCTGTAATAGCGGAACAGCTCTCCCGCCATGGCCAGAGTGCTGTGCACCGATAAGGGCTGCGCTGCCACCCGAAAGTCTGTGGCGTACTGCACACGGCCGTTTTCATCCAGCGTTGGGCTGACCGTCACGGCAGGCAGGGTCACGACCTCGCCGCCGCGCAGCACCTTCATGCTATGGGTCTTTTCGGTGCCGTCAAACAGCTCGGACAGCGCGTAGACCGTGCGGCAGGGCTTACCGTCCACCTGCAGAAGGACATCCCCCTTTTGCATGGCAGCGGCGCTCTTGGCGTTCTCGCCGAAATCCGCTACCGTTGTGCTGCCGAGCCGCCCCTGCGAGAGGACCAGCACCAGCAGCACCGCCATGCCGAGCAGAAAATTCATCAGCGCACCGCAAAGCGTCACAAAGAAGCGCTGCCATGCCGTGGCCTGCTCAAACTGCTGCCCGCTGACCGTCAGCGGGAACAGCGCAGCTTTGCGCGGCGGGGCGCTCTCCTCTGCCGGCGGGTCTGCGTCCTCCTCCGGGGGTTGACTGAACAGGTTGTAGCCGCCCAGCGGGAAAAGGCGCAGTGAATAGGTCGTACCGTTTTTTTTGACCGCCCACAGGCGCGGGCCAAATCCGATGGAAAATTCCTCAACATGGATACCGCAATGCCGGGCCGCCATAAAGTGGCCCAGCTCATGCACCAGAACAACGCCGCCGAACACGAGCAGCGATGCCAGCCCGGTCAGCAATGCAGTCATAGGCACCTCGCAAGTAAAGTATTGGACATAGAGTCGTAGGGGCCGGGCATGCCCGGCCCGCGCGTGTATGGCAGGCAGGAGTCTGCCGGAAAGCTGAGGGCCGCACATGTGCGGCCCCTACCGGGCAGTTCCAATCAGATATGTGCCTCCACATAGGCCCGCGCCATGCGGTCGCACTCATGGACATCGGCAAGCGTGTAATCCCCGCCGAAGGAATCGCTGTCCACGATGCCCTCCACAAGGCGGCCGATGTCGAGGAAGCCGATCTCGTCCCGCAGGAAGTGCGCCACGGCAGCCTCATTCGCGCCGTTGGCGGCGCAGGGGGCCAGACCGCCCTTGCGGATTGCCTTCTTGCAGGCCTTGAGGCAGCGGAAGGTCTCGTCATCCGCCGTTGCAATGCTCAGCTTGGTCAGTGCCGTGAAATCCAGCTCCGGCACCGGGCTGGGCAGACGCTCCGGCCAGGTCAGCGCGTACTGAATGGGGATGCGCATATCCGGCACGCCAAGCTGCGCGATGATGGAATGATCGGCAAACTGCACCGCGGAATGGATAATGCTCTCCCGCTGGACAACGATCTGGATCTTGTCTCCGGCAGACCGAAGAGCCACGCAGCCTCGATCAGCTCAAGGCCCTTGTTCATCAGGGTGCAGAATCGATGGTAATTTTTGCACCCATGTTCCAGTTGGGGTGCTTGAGGGCGTCCGCCTTCGTCTTGGTGCGCAGCTCCTCAGTGCCCATGCCGAAGAACGGCCCGCCCGAGGCGGTCAGCAGAATCTTTTCCAGCGTTTTGGCGCTGTGCTGATCCTGCAGGCACTGGAAGATGCGCTGTGCTCACTGTCCACAGGCAGCAGGTGAACACCGTTTTTCTTGACGGCATCGGTCACCAGATGGCCGCCGGTGACAAGGCTTTCCTTGTTGGCGAGGGCCAGGTCATGGCCGCTCTCGATGGCGGCAAGCTTGCGCCGAGGCCCGCGATGCCCACCACGCTGTTCAGCACCACGTCCGGTCCGTCC
>ENA-OQCP01000521-OQCP01000521.1-human-gut-metagenome-genome-assembly--contig:-NODE-521-length-17051-cov-8.839991_pt1 | contig 17051 bp, 20 predicted proteins | sample MGYA00242760_ERZ504583 | MGnify/ENA primary metagenome ERZ504583 (study PRJEB26092, sample SAMD00036308) | human gut metagenome | host: Homo sapiens | study: EMG produced TPA metagenomics assembly of...
TTCCGCAGGCAGTTGATAAATAAGCAAAAAAGCCTTATACTAAAAGAAATCTGAAAGTAAAAAACTTTCAGGAAAAACGAAAGAATGAACGAGGTGTAAGATGGAATTTCAAGTTGTAATCCCTGTGCTGATTTCTTTTGCAATCAGCGTTGTATTAGGACCGGTCATCATTCCTTTTCTCCGGAGACTGAAGATGGGCCAGACAGAAAGAACAGAGGGCGTACAGTCCCATTTAAAGAAAGCAGGAACACCTACAATGGTGGAGTGATCTTTCTGATCGCCACAGCGATAACTGCATTATTTTATGTAGGGGATTATCCGAAGATCATTCCGGTACTGTTCCTGACTCTTGGATTTGGAATTATCGGATTTCTGGATGATTATCTGAAGGTTGTGCTGAAACGCTCAGATGGACTGCTGCCATGGCAGAAATTTTTACTTCAGGTAGTTCTGACTGCGATTTTTGTATTTTATATTGTTAAGTATACAGATATCTCACTGACTATGAGAATCCCATTCTGGAGCGGACATTTCCTGAATCTTGGATGGCTGGCAGTTCCGGTTCTTTTCTTTGCTGTGATCGGTACTGTGAATGGAGTTAATTTTACGGATGGTCTGGATGGTCTTGCTTCCAGTGTGACTCTGATCGTTGCAGTATTTTTTACAGTAGTTTCTATTGGAATGAAATCGGGGATCGAGCCGATCACAGGTGCAGTTGTGGGAGGTCTGATGGGATTTCTGTTGTTTAATGTATATCCGGCAAAAGTGTTTATGGGAGACACAGGTTCTCTGGCACTGGGTGGTTTTGTTGCAGGTACGGCTTATGTGATGCAGATGCCGTTATTTATCCTGATCGTGGGTCTGATCTATCTGATCGAAGTACTTTCCGTTATCATTCAGGTAACTTATTTCAAGGCAACACATGGAAAGCGTATCTTTAAGATGGCACCGATCCATCATCATTTTGAGTTATGCGGATGGTCTGAAACACGTGTAGTTGCGGTATTCTCAGTTATTACAGCGGTTATGTGTATGGTCGCACTGCTGGCACTGTAAGATTTTGGCTAAGCAGATTTCAGCGTTATGCTGATAAAAGGGAGGAAAATTATTATGGAATTACAGGGAAAAAAGGTACTTGTATTCGGTTCCGGAAAAAGCGGAATCGGAGCATCTGACCTTCTGGCAAAGGTAGGAGCATTTCCGGTTATCTATGACGGAAATGCCGAAACAGATAAAGACGCAGTTGTACATAAAACAGATGGGACATATCCGGTCACTGTATATGCAGGAGAACTTCCGAAAGAAGTACAGGACAGTCTTGATCTGGTAGTTTTAAGCCCCGGAGTGCCGACAGATCTTCCACTTGTAAAGAGTTTTTATGAGCAGGGGCTTCCGGTATGGGGAGAGGTGGAACTGGCATACAGAGTAGGTGACGGTGAAGTGCTTGCCATTACAGGAACAAACGGAAAAACTACTACAACAGCACTTCTTGGAAAAATTATGCAGGATGCACGTGAGTCTGTTTTTGTAGTCGGCAATATCGGAACCCCATATACTTCCAAAGCACTGGAGATGAAGCCAAATTCTATAACTGTTGCAGAAATCAGCAGTTTTCAGCTGGAAACGATTGATGAGTTTGCACCAAAGGTATCTGCAATCCTGAATATTACAGAGGACCATCTGAACCGTCATCATACAATGGAAGAGTATATACGTGTGAAAGAACTGATCACTGAGAATCAGGGCACAGAAGATGTATGCGTGCTGAATTATGAAGATGAGGTTCTGCGTGAGTTTGGAAAACATCTGACTCCACGAGTGGTATTTTTCTCCAGCGGACGTAAACTGGATGAGGGAATTTATCTGGATGGAAATAAAATCATCCTGAAGGACGGAGAAAAAGAAATCGAAGTAGTTAAGACAGAAGATCTGAAGCTTCTTGGAAAACACAATTTTGAGAATGTTATGGCCGCAGTTGCAATGGCTTACTACGATGGAGTATCCTTGGACAGCATCCGTAAGAGCATCTGTGAATTTACAGCTGTTGCACACAGAATCGAATATGTGACAGAGAAAAAAGGCGTTGTATATTATAATGATTCCAAAGGAACTAACCCAGATGCGGCAATTAAAGGAATCCAGGCAATGAACCGTCCGACACTTCTGATCGGCGGCGGTTATGATAAACAGTCCGGTTATGATGAATGGATTGAGGCATTTGACGGAAAGGTACGTTATCTGGTGCTGATCGGTCAGACAAAGGAGAAAATCAAAGAAGCTGCTGAGAAACATGGTTTCCATGACATCATCCTCTGCGAAGATCTGAAAGAGGCAGTAAAGGTATGTGAGGAGAAAGCACAGCCTGGAGATGCTGTTTTGCTTTCTCCCGCATGTGCAAGCTGGGGACAGTTTGATAACTATGAACAGCGTGGAGATATGTTCAAGGAATATGTAAGAAATCTGTAGAATATCTATAAGTAAGAATTATAGCTGTCCGGCAGAGAAAGACGAAGCTGCAGTGACAGGCTATAGATAATTTTGCGGAGAAACAGATGGCGCGAAAAAGAGCGACAGATTTATCAAAAACAGATATGACGATGCTGGTACTGATAGTACTGCTTGTGATTTTTGGCCTGGCAGTATTATTCAGTTCCAGTGAATATAATGGCAGAGTACGTTTCGGCGACTCTGCCTGTTATTTTAAGAAACAGTTATTTGCCACAGCATTGGGTATGGGAGTAATGTATATGGTTTCTTCCATTGATTATCATTTTTTTCTGAGGCTGGGACCAGTGGCATATCTGATTTCAATGTTTTTGTCCGGCGCAGTACTTTTTGTAGGTCAGGAGATCAACGGCTCAAAAAGATGGCTGAATCTTGGACCTTTATCTTTTCAGCCTTCAGAGTTTGCGAAAGTTGCTGTAATCCTTTTTCTTGCATGGCAGATCGAGCGTACAAAAAAGCAACCAGGGGCTTTGGATTTATGTGCAGGACAATATTGACCCTGCTGCCGATCATTGGTCTTGTAGGTTCAAATAATCTGAGTACAGCGATCATTATTCTGGGGATCGGTGGAATTCTGATTTTTGTATCCAATCCGGGATATCTGGAATTTATCGGGCTTGGCAGCGCAGGTGCAGGTTTCATAGCTGTTTTTCTTGCTGCAGAGAGTTATCGTCTGGAACGTCTTGCAATCTGGAGAAATCCGGAGAAATATGAAAAAGGATTTCAGACGATCCAGGGACTGTATGCCATCGGCAGCGGCGGAATATTCGGCAGAGGATTTGGAAACAGTCTGCAGAAACTTGGATTTGTTCCGGAAGCGCAGAATGATATGATTTTTTCGATTATATGTGAGGAAATGGGAGCAGCCGGAGCTATCTTTCTGATTTTTCTGTTTGCAATGCTTTTGTGGCGGCTGGGTGTGGCTGCCATGCATGCAAAAGATCTGGCCGGAGCTCTTATCTGTTGCGGGATTATGGGGCATCTGGCTCTTCAGGTTATTTTGAATATTGCAGTGGTGACCAATACAATCCCCAATACAGGCATTACGCTGCCTTTTATCAGCTATGGAGGAACTTCGGCAGTGTTTCTTCTTGGGGAAATGGGACTTGCGATGAATGTTGGGAAATGTGACAGGATAAATTAAATTACAGGTTTCAGAATGACGTAACATATAATAGAAAAAGCCATAAACTGTAAAGTAAGAGACTCTTTGGGAGCAAAAGGTTGGATGAAATCCATGTAACAGGTAAAGCTTCTCTCAGCGGAGAGATTTTTATACAGGGATCTAAAAATGCAGCACTTCCAATGATAGCCGCATCTCTGATGCACAGAGGACTAAGCATTCTGAGGGGATGCCCCAGAATTTCAGATGTTTTCTGTATGGAAGAGATTTTAAAAAGTCTTGGTGCAGTGACCTGGTGGGACGATCATGATCTTTATCTGGATTGTTCCAGCGCAGACGGAACAGAAATTCCTGCAGTCTATACAGGCAGAATGCGTTCTTCGATCATTCTGGCAGGTGCGGTGCTTGCAAGAAACAGAAAATGCAGGATAGGGTATCCGGGCGGATGTACGATCGGGAAAAGACCAATAGATCTCCATCTTATGGCACTGAGAGCACTTGGCGCGGATGTCCGGGAAAATGCATCAGGCTGGATGGAGAATGTGTCAGATTTGAAGGGCAGGATATTGTGTTTCCGAAATCGAGTGTGGGAGCTGCTCAACAGGCAATACTGGCAGCAGTTCTTGCAAAAGGTGTAACACATCTTTATAATTGTGCGAAAGAACCGGAGGTTTTCTGGCTCTGCAGATATCTGAAAACAATGGGAGCACTGATAGAAGGAGAGGAAACCGGTGAAATTACGATCAGAGGAGTGGATGAACTGAAAGGTGGAGACTACCGTATTCCTCCGGATCGTATTGTTGCAGGTACCTATCTGTGTGCGGCTGCGGCAGCAAGAAGTAAGATTATTCTTCATAATGTACCTGTGGAGGAATTGCAGTCGTTTATGGAAGTATATCGGAAAATAGGTGGACAATATCAAGTAAATGGTGGTACACTAGAGGTCAATGGAAAGAATGCTGTCAGACCGGCTGTTTTAGTAGAAACGGAAATTTATCCGGGTTTTCCCACAGATCTGCAGGCTCCGTTGATGGCAGTACTGACAGGTGCGCAGGGACAGAGTACCATACGGGAAAATATTTTTGACCGGAGATTTGGCAGTGCTTTTCAGATGAAAAAAATGGGCGCAGATATTTCCGTAAGCGGAAACCAGGCAATCATAAGAGGGGGAAAAACTCTTAAGGGAACACAGGTACAGGCAGGAGATCTCAGAGGTGGTGCAGCCCTGCTCATTGCCGCACTTATGGCAGAGGGAGAAACCTGTGTTACAGGAGCCGGGTTTATCAGCAGGGGCTATGAGCATATCTGTGAAGATTTACGGACTTTGGGCTGCAGAATATGGCAGCCGGGGACAGAGGATTTGAGGATTTATGAGAGAAAGTAATTATGGGAAAAGACCTCCTATGAGTAAAAGGACGAAGAAGATGCTGGCAGGTATGATAGCGCCGGAGTTATGGTCGCTGTGATAGTATTTTTTTCCTATTATAAAGTAGATACTGTTGAGGTGAGGGGAACTTCCCATTATACAGACGAAGAAGTAAAGAATATGGTGCTTCGGGGACCGATGGCTTCCAATTCGGTCCTTGCACCACTGCTCTACAGCACTACAAATACAGAGGACATTGCATATGTAGATGCATTTAAAGTTACCCAGCTGAACCGAAATACCATCTGTATCAGCGTAAAAGAGAAAAAAACAGTCGATGCATCCGATATCTTGACAGTTACATTTATTTTGACAGAAATGGCATTTTTGTGGAGGGTTCTCAGAACAGAGATGAGACGGTTCCGTATTTTGACGGAATTCAGGTGAACAGCATCGTGATGGATGAGAAACTGGATATTAAAGGAGATACTGTACTGAATACAGCTGTAGCATTGTCTACAATCTTTCAGAAAAATGATATGATCCCCGATCATATCCAGTTTGACAGCAGCTATTCTATCAGCCTCATCTATGGGGATATAACTGTTCAGCTTGGAAAAGATGCTGATCTGGAAGAGAAGATGAACCGAGTGATAGCGATTCTGCCCAAAATCCAGGGAAAAAAAGGTATTCTTCATATGGAGAGTGTGGCTACGGAGTCCAATACCTTTGAAGAAGAACTGGAACAGGAAGAAGTTACTGCTGAGAACTGGAATGGCGGTTATGATGAAGATGGCAATTATACCGGAGACGGCGAGTATGACGAGGATGGTAATTATGTAGGTGCAAAACCGAAGACTGCTCTTGAGGAAGCAATTGAGAACTGGAATGGCGGTTATGATGAGGAAGGGGATTATACCGGAGCAGGTGAGTATGACGAATCCGGTAATTATGTGGGACCGAAGCCTACACAGGAATCTCTGGATGCGGCATCTGATGAGTCGGGAGACGGTTCAGGAGATGAAAGTTCCGCAGATGACCAGAGTTCTGAAACTTCAGAAGATGGAGAAAGTGATTCATCATATGACGACGGAAACTCAGATGATTCAGATGGATATGGTGATTATACAGAAGATAACAGTGATTATCAGGGGGATGATTCTGAGGGATATTGATAGTATATGGAAACTTTGAGATCAGAGAAGCTCCGTACACTGATACAACATATTTACCGGAATTGCCGAAAAAGAGTGAAAAAAGTATAAAAAAACAAAATTAATGGTTGATTAATTCCCAAAAAAATATATGATATATCTATATGTAACTTTGATATAAATCACTGAAAAGGATATCAGGTATAAATAAAGGAGGAAGTACGTTGTTAGAGATTATGTCAAACGAGGCTGAATCATCTGCCAAGATCATAGTGATCGGTGTAGGTGGAGCCGGAAATAATGCAGTAAACAGAATGGTGGAAGAGGCCATCGGCGGAGTAGAGTTTGTAGGTGTTAATACTGATAAGCAGGCTTTAACTCTGTGCAAAGCTCCAACTGTACTTCAGATTGGCGAGAAGATTACCAAAGGTCTTGGTGCAGGAGCCCAGCCTGAGGTTGGACAGAAAGCAGCAGAGGAGAGCATTGAAGAAGTAAAACAGTTAATGGAAGGTGCGGATATGGTATTCGTTACCTGTGGTATGGGAGGCGGAACCGGAACCGGAGCTGCACCTGTTATCGCAGCAGCAGCGAAAGAAATGGGTATCCTTACAGTTGGCGTTGTTACAAAACCTTTCCGTTTTGAAGCAAGAACTCGTATGAATAATGCACTTGCAGGCATTGAGAATCTGAAGAAAGCAGTGGATACATTAATCGTTATCCCGAATGATAAATTACTGGAAGTTGTAGATCGCAGAACAACCATGCCGGAAGCTCTGAAGAAGGCTGATGAAGTTCTGCAGCAGGCAGTACAGGGCATTACAGACCTGATCAATCTGCCGGCTCTGATTAACCTTGACTTTGCAGACGTTCAGACTGTAATGACAGACAAGGGAATTGCCCATATCGGTATCGGTGAAGCAAGAGGAGACGACAAAGCTATGGAAGCTGTACAGCAGGCCGTATCTTCTCCACTTCTTGAGACAACCATCAAAGGTGCTACACATGTTATCATTAATATTTCCGGAGATATTTCTCTTATGGATGCCAATGATGCCGCAAGCTATGTACAGGAGCTTACAGGTGAGGAAGCAAACATCATCTTTGGTGCCATGTATGATGATACAGTTGCTGACTACTGCAGAATCACAGTGATTGCAACAGGTCTGAATGATGATAACCTTCAGCAGACCCCTTTCGGAAAAAGAAGCACAGCTTCTTCCTTTGGTGCAAGAAGACCTTCTTCCACAGCAACGACAGGTACAGCAACAGCCGGAACTGCAGCAGGAAGCGGTATGAACATGCCTAGCTTCAGCCTTCCAACTATGAATGCCACACCATTTGGAGCATCTAAGACTCCGTCAAGCACTGTTCAGAAGAAGGATATCCAGATTCCGGATTTCTTAAGAAACAGATAGGATTATCTGTTTTGCAGTGAAATAATTTACAGACAGACAAAAGAGACATATTCCATATAGATGGACATGTCTCTTTTTTTGACCAGATCAGGGAAGTTCATTATCCCTGATATACGGGTGAAAATCCTGTTGCCATGGTGTTGATATTATGCGCCACAATGGCACTGGAAGGTGTCACATCTTGTATCGGAAGATGCATGTGCATTAGAGCCGTCTACCTGAATGGAGGATGCTGTACATTTGCAGTTATCATTATAGGTACAGTTATGGGCTTTGCAGTCGATCTGGATTTTGTCGCAGCCACAGTCATCTGTATAGCTGTCTTTCATGGAACTGCCGGTTCTCTCTCGGAAACTGCCGCAGCTTGTCTCATTTGCAGAAGTAGCATTTTCGCCTGTCACGTCAATATCACCCTTTGAACAGAGCTGTTCTTTGTTGTAAACACAGGTCATTGCTGAACATTTAAGAATTGTCATAGAGTTACCCTCCTGAAAAAATCTGAGATAACTATTCAATACTGCTGTAGTGCAAGAGTACTGAACAGTTACATTGAATAAGTTTCGGAGATAGGATGTGCAGTTTGAGAGAAAATATACATGAGATCGTTACTGTTCACTCCGTTCACAGTAACGTAGCCAAAATTCATTCCAGATTGCCTGCGGCAATGGAATTTTGGCTTGTATGTCTCGGGATTTTGGCATATTCATGCCAAACACCTCGCGGAATAGTGGTGTGTGAACAGTAACTACAAATCTGATGAATATTCTTGAATTGTTTGACGATTTCGGTTGTGAAACAGATATTCAGGTGATATAATGTTCTCAATAAAATACATTGCGGAGGTGTAGTTATGAATTACGAAGATGTACAGAAAGTGTCAAATGCGGCGAAAGCCAAGAGTAACCTGGTGAATACCAACTTTTTCAAGTACTTTATACGTGCGGTCATGGCGGGATTTTTTATTGATGTGGCCATGATCTACAGTAATGTAGTTGGAAACGTATTCTCCAAGACCATGCCTGAATGGGGAAAATTTATGGGGGCATTAGTATTCTCCATTGCAGTGCTCCTGATCAGCTTTGTAGGCGGCGAGCTTTTTACAGGAAATAATATGGTAATGGCGTTCGGAGCCTATGATAAACAGGTAAGCTGGAAAGAGGCCGGTAAGGTATGGGGAGTAAGCTACCTTGGAAACTTTGTCGGATGTGCAATTTTAGCATTGCTGTTTGTATGGGCCGGAGCGTCCGGAACAGCAGATTATTTTGCAGGATTTATCGGAAACAAGCTGAGTATTCCGCTCGGACAGATGTTTTTCAGAGCAGTACTCTGTAACTTCTTCGTCTGTCTTGGTGTGCTCTGTGGTATGAAATTAAAGAGTGATGCAGGAAGATTCCTGATGATCGTTATGTGTATCTCAGGATTTGTTGTAAGCGGATTTGAGCACTGCATCGCAAACATGGGAATCTTTGTTACCGCATACTGTCTGGTACCTGGATTATCCCTTGGAGCCATAGTAAAGAGCATGGTAGTAGTAACTTTAGGAAATATGGTGGGCGGTGCCCTGTTGCTGGCATGGCCGCTCAGAAAGATGAGTGCAGATAAATAATATGTCAAAAGCTTTATACATAGCCGAAAAGCCCAGTGTGGCACAGGAATTCGCAAAAGCTTTGAAAATCAACGGACAAAGACGGGATGGCTACCTGGAATCTCAGGACAGCGTGGTGACCTGGTGCGTGGGACACCTGGTCACCATGAGCTACCCGGAAAAATATGATATCAAATATAAAAGGTGGAGTTTAGATACCCTGCCTTTTTTGCCGCGCGAATTTAAATATGAAGTGATCCCCGGAGTGCAGAAGCAGTTTGAGATTGTCAAAGGACTGCTTAACCGTGAGGATGTGGACACCATTTACGTGTGTACCGACTCCGGACGTGAGGGGGAATACATTTACCGTCTGGTGGCACAGATGGCAGGTGTTCATGGAAAAAAAGAAAAGAGGGTCTGGATCGACTCTCAGACAGAAGAAGAGATCATGAGAGGAATCAGAGAGGCAAAAGATCTGTCAGCATATGACAATCTTTCTGCTTCAGCCTATCTTCGGGCGAAAGAAGACTATCTCATGGGAATTAATTTTTCCCGTGTACTGACACTGCGTTATGGAAACAGTGTGTCAAATTATTTAAATACGAAATATCAGGCCATTTCCGTAGGACGGGTTATGACCTGTGTACTTGGAATGGTAGTGCGAAGAGAGCGCGAGATCCGTGCATTTGTGAAAACTCCGTTTTACCGCGTACTCAGTAGCATTGCCCTTGAGGGAGAAAACTTTGAGGGAGAGTGGAGAGCTGTGGAAGGCAGCAGATATTTCCAGACTCCTTATCTGTATAAAGAGAACGGATTTAAAGAGAAAGCCTATGCTGAAAAACTGATACAGGAGCTGTCTGTGAGTCAGCCGTTGCAATGTACAGTAGAGAAAATCGAGCGGAAAAAAGAGAACAGGAACCCGCCGCTTTTATTTAACCTGGCGGAGCTTCAGAATGTGTGCTCCAAGCTGTTCAAGATCAGCCGGATGAGACATTAAAAATCGTACAGGAACTGTATGAAAAGAAACTGGTCACTTATCCCAGAACAGATGCCCGTGTGTTGTCTACTGCGGCAGCAAAGGAGATTTATAAGAATATCTCCGGGCTGCGTAATTATGAACATACAGCAGAGATCGCACAGCACATTATTGAACAGGGAAATTACAAAAATCTGGCGAAGACCAGATATGTTAATGATAAGCAGATCACAGACCATTATGCAATCGTACCCACAGGCCAGGGCTTAAACGCATTGAGAAGTGTTTCTCTTACTGCGCAGCGTGTATATGAGACCATTGTCAGAAGGTTTGTATGTATTTTTTATCCTCCTGCAGTATATCAGAAGATCAGTCTTGTGACAAAAATTCAGAATGAGAGCTTCTTTTCTTCATTTAAAGTACTGCTGGATGAAGGGTACTTAAAAGTTGCCACAAATTCTTTTGCGAAGCGAAAAGCAGCAGATGCCATGAGCAGTGTGAACAGAACCGGTGCAGCGGACAGTGAAGGAAGTGAAGAGGAAGATCCGGATACAGGAAAAAACGGCGGGAACAAAGCTGATGATTCGGCTGAGGATATGGCATGTGATACCAGACTTCTTGCCGCATTGCAGAACCTGAAAAAAGGTGATATACTCTCTGTGGACAGCCTGAGTATCAAAGAGGGCGAGACATCGCCGCCAAAGCGTTATAATTCCGGTTCTATGATTCTTGCAATGGAGAATGCAGGTCAGCTGATCGAGGACGAAGAGCTTCGTGCCCAGATTAAAAGCTGCGGAATCGGAACCAGTGCCACCAGAGCGGAAATTCTTAAGAAACTGTGCAATATCAAATATCTGGCACTCAATAAGAAAACCCAGGTGATCACTCCAACCCTTCTTGGAGAGATGATCTTTGATGTGGTAAACTGCTCCATCAGACAGCTTCTGAACCCGGAACTGACTGCAAGCTGGGAAAAAGGACTGAATTATGTGGCAGAGGGCAGTATTACAGAACAGGAATATATGGATAAGTTGGAACATTTTGTGCGCCTTCGCACCAGACAGGTGGAGGACAGCAATATCCAGCCATATCTGAGACAGTTCTTTGATGCTGCAGCAGTGAATTATAAGGATTCATCTGAAAAAAACAGTGCGAAAACAACAGGCAGATCAACGTCCGCAGCGGGACGGTCACGTACCTGCAGAAAGCCGTCTGCTTCAAAGTAGTGTGTATTTGTGACAGATAAAAGAAAACATGTCATCATAGCGAGAGAAAAGAGGAAAATATTATGTTAAAAGATTTTACAATTTCAAACCTTCTGGATCTGAACGAAACAATCGCAAAGGATTTATTTGAAGGAAAAACATATCCATGGGAAGTATTACCGGAGATCGGAGATTTCATTCTGAAACTGGGACAGACCTTAAGTGAAGAAGAATACGACCACCCGTCAGAAGATGTATGGATCGCCAAGAGTGCCAAAGTGGCACCTACAGCCTGCATCAACGGTCCGGTCATCATAGGTAAAGAAGCAGAAGTACGCCACTGTGCATTTATACGCGGAAAAGCAATTGTAGGTGAGGGTGCAGTAGTAGGTAATTCTACGGAATTAAAGAATGCGGTACTTTTCAACAAGGTACAGGTTCCGCACTACAATTATGTAGCGATGCAGTTCTCGGCTACAAATCCCATATGGGCGCAGGTTCCATCTGTTCCAATGTAAAATCTGACAAGAAACTGGTAGTTGTAAAAGATGGTGACGAGAAGATTGAAACAGGCCTGAAGAAATTCGGCGCAATGCTTGGAGATAACGTAGAAGTGGGATGTGGTTCCGTATTAAATCCCGGAACTGTGATCGGACGCTGTTGCAACATTTATCCACTTTCCTCAGTAAGAGGCTGCGTACCTGCAAATCACATTTATAAGTCAAAAACAGAAGTTGCAGAAAAGAGAAGTTGAAAATATAGAAGAGGCAGGTTGTATGAAGGATATTATTTCAGTCATACAGCCTGCCCTTTTATATTTTTATGTCTGTCTGATATAGAAGATATTTGTTGTACCTGATATTACATATGAAATAAAAGTTTTCTCAGGATTACCAGAATGGTAATGTGCACCGGATAAAACCAGTAAAAAACATATTTCAGAAATTTTCCTTTTACAAATCCACGTTCACCATTGTACATATTAATGGAAAGAAAAGCAAAGCAGGCTTTCCATTCATAGTAAAGCCAGCAGCTTCCGATGATCGCCTGGGCGGTTTTATCGTTGCGGAACCAGTACATGATCAGCAGGAATACAAATCCCCGCCATCCGTAATCTGCCTTCAGAAACACAGAGACAGTCAGCAGTGCCAGCACGCAGACAAGCTGCATTTTCTGATTATCCCAGAAGTATTCCAGGGCACAGAATGCCAGGTATCCCAGAAACAGGGTGAAAAATACATTCTGTTTTTCATATCTCCAGGTGTTGGTAAACATGAAGTTCCATGGAATCTCAGAGATACATGCAAATAGAAACAGATTCAGGCCATATTTCTTACGGTTATGTGTATGCAGAAATCCTTCCACTAACAGAAAACAGAAAATTGGAAAAGCGGCCCTGCCGATATCCCGGAAAATCCGATACCAGCTGTAATCCACGCCGCCGAAACTGAAAAGGGTTGCAGTTGTGGCAGAATAATTATACAGGATCATTAAGCCGGTATGGTCAATCAGCATCAGGGTGATAGCAATTAATTTTAAAGCGCTTCCGCTCAGAACCTGAAATTTTGCAGGGAGAAAGGAAGCAGGTAACTTTGTTGTCATAATAGAAATCCCTTCATTAATAGAAATTAGAACTATTTTACCACAAAAAAATCAAAGATGGTTAAAAATTTTACAATTTATGACTGGACGAATCAGCACTTTTGTGAGAAAATAACACTAGGTTGTTAGGCATACTCCTCTGAAGTCATTCAGCAGACATCGGAGTTTTATCCTGTGCAGTTCATTCAGCAGTTCTGTACAGTGGAGAGTATAACAACATGAAGTTAATCTATACTTGAAAGGAGTTTTACAATGATTTATTCACGCGAAGTAGAAGAAATGTGCCCAGTTGCACAGGGCGTTCATCATGGCGCCGCTCCAATCCCAGAAGAAGCTAAATGGGTACAGGCAAAAGAAGTCAAAGATATTTCCGGTCTTACACACGGTGTTGGCTGGTGTGCACCACAGCAGGGTGCCTGCAAGCTTACATTAAATGTTAAAGAGGGTATCATCCAGGAAGCACTGGTTGAGACTATCGGATGTTCAGGTATGACTCACTCTGCAGCTATGGCTTCCGAGATTCTTCCGGGACTTACAGTTATGGAGGCACTGAACACTGACTTAGTTTGTGATGCGATTAATACAGCTATGAGAGAACTCTTCCTTCAGATCGTTTATGGACGTACACAGTCTGCATTCTCAGAAGAAGGACTTCCAGTAGGTGCTGGACTTGAAGACCTTGGTAAAGGACTTCGTTCTCAGGTTGGTACAATGTATGGAACTCTGAAAAAAGGACCTCGTTACCTTGAAATGGCAGAAGGTTATGTAACAGGTATTGCTCTTGATGCAGATGATGAGATCATCGGATATCAGTTCGTAAGCCTTGGAAAAATGACTGATTTCATCAAAAAAGGCGATGACCCGAATACTGCATGGGAAAAAGCAAAAGGTCAGTATGGCCGTGTTGCAGACGCTGTTAAAATTATCGACCCAAGAAAAGAATAATTTAGGAGGTAACAGGAAATGGCTTTATTTGAATCATATGAGAGACGAATTGACAAGATCAATTCTGTTTTAAACAGCTATGGCATTGCTTCTATCGAAGAAGCTGAGAAAATCACAAAAGACGCAGGTCTTAATGTATACGATCAGATCAAAGGCATTCAGCCAATCTGTTTCGAGAACGCTTGCTGGGCATACACAGTAGGTGCTGCAATCGCAATCAAAAAAGGATGCAAGAAAGCAGCAGATGCAGCAGCAGCTATCGGTGAAGGACTTCAGGCATTCTGTATTCCTGGATCCGTTGCTGATACACGTAAAGTAGGTCTTGGACATGGTAACCTTGGCAAGATGCTTCTTGAAGAAGAAACAGAGTGCTTCTGCTTCCTGGCTGGACATGAGTCCTTCGCAGCAGCTGAAGGTGCTATCGGTATCGCTGAGAAAGCTAACAAAGTTCGTCAGAAACCATTACGTGTTATCCTGAACGGTCTTGGAAAAGATGCTGCTCAGATCATCTCCCGTATCAACGGCTTTACATATGTAGAGACAGAATACGATCCATACAAGAACGAAGTTAAAGAAGTATTCAGAAAAGCATACTCCGAAGGACTTCGTGCAAAAGTTAACTGCTACGGCGCTAACAGCGTTCCGGAAGGTGTTGCTATCATGTGGAAAGAAGACGTTGACGTTTCTATCACAGGTAACTCCACAAACCCGACACGTTTCCAGCATCCGGTTGCAGGTACATACAAGAAAGAACGTCTTGAAGCAGGGAAGAAATACTTCTCAGTTGCTTCCGGTGGTGGTACAGGACGTACACTTCACCCAGACAACATGGCAGCAGGTCCAGCTTCCTACGGTATGACAGATACATTAGGACGTATGCACTCTGATGCACAGTTCGCTGGTTCTTCTTCCGTACCGGCTCACGTAGAGATGATGGGTCTCATCGGCGCTGGTAACAACCCGATGGTTGGTATGACAGTTGCAGTAGCTGTTTCCATTGAGGAAGCTGCTAAGGCTGGAAAGTTCTAATCAAACCTTTTTAATCAAAGAGTCAACAAACCTAGAAAGTACCGTAGTTCCAAGGGCTGCGGTACTTTTCTTAGTTTAGATCAAAAAATGAGAAAGTAATTTGAGACACGGTGAGAAGCCTTGAAAATGGCAAGATAGGCAAACAGGTAGGTAACAAGTAGGCAACAGAGCGAAGGAAACAAAAAGAAGAGCCGATCACAGGAAAAGAAATGCCGCAACCACAAGGGTTACGGCATTTTTTCTATCTCATCTCTGAGTCACTCAATATCACGGATTGTATAGACCGCCTCGGTTACGTCTGTGATCTTGTGACCGGCAAGACGTTTCACAACGTACTCATCTACGCCCGCTTTTTTCGCCATCGTAATGAATGTTGTTCGGGGATCGTGCGGCCGATGTTCGGAACGAAGGTGCAGTGCGGCAACGACCTTGTTAAAACGCCCAGCGGATGCTGCATTATCTCAAGGGATATGGGCAGTATTGGCAGTATTTCTTTTGATCTACATTGTGAAATCAAATGAAAGATTTTCGGCAAGACAGGAAGAGCGGGAAAAACAGTATCAGGAATTACTGTCAGCATTAACAGAAAAATTTAATGTATTAAGTGTTATCGAGAGGGATATTACAGAGGTAAAAGAGTACATTATGGCAGATACAAAAGAAATCAATAAAAAAATATAAAAAGTAGTTTCCGAAAATAGAGAAAACGGGTTTTTATTTTATGTAAGCGCTTATGAAACAGACCAATAAAACTATAAGGGTCTGCAAAAAACAGAAGGAGGATATTTTATATGCCAGGAACATTTAATGGAAAAACACTTGTTATTTCAGCGACACCTACAGCAGGAGCAAAAATTGTGGATGCAGGAGCAGCGACGAATGTAGCGGGAATTACAATCAGCGGAGACACTATGTACAGTGTGAAAACAAGCGGAAAGGTAACAACCTTATATAAAACACCGGATTATTCAAACGCAGATGCACAGGCTGTGGCAGTTAAAACCGGTTTGGGATATTTTGCATTAGGGCTTAGCAAAATCGGCACAGAATTATTTATGCTTGCTGAAGATACAGCGGGATATGGAAATACTACAAAGATTGTAAAAATGGATACTGCCGGTAATGTTATTAAGGAGTTTGATATTGTAAGTGAATTTCAGTATGGAGCGCTTGGAATTGCACATACAGGTGCGGCAAATGAATTTTTCATTCTTGCACGAGGCTCCAACGATGCAGATAACGATACTCTGATTGTAAAAAAACTGAGATTGGAGAGTTCTAATAGTTATGAAGTAGTTCATGAATTTAAGGTTACAAACAGAGGATATGGATATACAAGCCGTATCCAGGATATTTATTACCATTTAGACTACGGTCTGTTTATTCTGACAAATGATGAATTGTCTGCCGGAAGAAACAGAATTGTACATGTGGATTACAGAAGTAATGTGAATTCATATATTCCAGACGGAGTTATTAATGTTGAGATGAAAGGGTATAAGCAGTATAATCTGGAATCTATTTGTATGAAAGCAGGTCATCTTGTACTGGCTGCAAATGTAATTACAGGAACCGGGAAAGCAGAGGACCGTTTTTCTGTCCTGAATGGAATTACTTATGAAAAAGGTACTTATAGTTTTAACTGCGCTCTTGCCAAGGGAATGAAAGTAGACAATAAGGAAATAGGAAATATTAAAACGACAAATTTTGGCGCGTTAGCATTTGATGGGGATGACAGAACTCAAAAGTTGTATGGTATAAAAGCCGGTACAAATGGAGAATATAAAGAACCGAGTAAGTGCGCAGCAGCCATTTGGGAATTTGAGGATTACACAAGCAGTACGAAGGGCGTAAAAAGACTGGCTAATAAGGTAGTACCGGGAGAGAAAAGATGTCTGTATCATGCCAATGGAATGGATATATACAATCATGAATTGTATGTTACCTGTGCGGAACCTAATGGAAAAGGTGAATATTCGGTTGTGAAGCTTACTATGGCAGTACATCTGAAGAATGGCTCTATAATAGGTATACCTGGGAAAACCGGACAAACGCAATCAGCCATTACAAAAGGCAATCAGTTTATTCTTCTTACCGAAACCGGTGCAGAGGGTGAAGAAGATAAAAAATATATAACTGTGTATTG
>ENA-OQCP01000522-OQCP01000522.1-human-gut-metagenome-genome-assembly--contig:-NODE-522-length-17048-cov-2.538266_pt1 | contig 17048 bp, 23 predicted proteins | sample MGYA00242760_ERZ504583 | MGnify/ENA primary metagenome ERZ504583 (study PRJEB26092, sample SAMD00036308) | human gut metagenome | host: Homo sapiens | study: EMG produced TPA metagenomics assembly of...
TTTTTTACTTTTTGCCGTTTTCCGCTTTTTTTGCGCAATCTGCGCATTCCGGTTAAAACACCCAAAAGAAGAAGAAGGCTGACGCCAAGTGTGATCCACCACGTTCTGGTCACGGCTGCAATCAGATATCCCACCAGGCAGACACACGCTGTAACGGCCGCATACTGCATCTGCGTCGATACGTGGTTCAGATGGTTGCTCTGCGCACCCGCACTTGACATAACCGTCGTATCCGAGATCGGCGAAATATGGTCACCGCAGACCGCCCCTGCCAGGACGGCGGATACCGAGATAATCATCATCTCCAGATTTGTTCCGGCTGCGAACATGCCCGTTGCAATCGGCACAAGAATCGCGAACGTTCCCCAGGAGGTTCCCGTCGAAAAGGAAAGGAACACCGCCACGGCGAACAGCACCACCGGGATAAAAATACTTGCGGATGCATGGTCTCCCACGACGCTTCCGACAAACTGGGCCAGGCCCATCGCATCACCGACGCTTTTAAGGTCCACGCAAAAACGAGAATCGTAACCGCCGGAACCATCAGCTTGAAGCCCTCGGACAGGCTGTCCATAAAGCTCTTGAAGGTGATGACCTTCCGCGGCAGATACAGCGCCATCATAAACAGGATCGTCACGACGGAGGCAAAAATCAGACTCGTTTCTGCATCACATCCTGCGAACGCGGAAATCACATTGTCCGCGCCGCCGAGGAAGCCAGTGTAAACCATCGCTCCAATCGCTGATACAATCAGCACGGCAACTGGGAGCACGAGGTCGATGACTTTTCCGTTCGGATTGACCTCCTGCTCGGAAACCTGCTCAAACTCCTCGCCTCCGGTCGTGAAAAGATCACCTTTGGCGGCATTATCCTCGTGGAGCTTCATCTGACCAAAATCAAAGCCGGTGTAGCAGATGTAAAAGACCATCGCAATTGTAAGGATCGCATACAGGTTATACGGAATTGTCCGCAGAAACAGCTGGAATCCGCTGATTCCCGCATCCGCCGGCACATACGAGTTGACGGCTGCCGCCCAGCTTGAGATCGGCGCGATAATGCAGATCGGCGCTGCGGTGGAGTCGATGATGTATGCGAGTTTCGCGCGGGAAACCTTGTGGCTGTCCGTGACCGGGCGCATGACAGAGCCGACTGTCAAACAGTTGAAATAGTCATCCACAAAAATCAGAACACCAAGCCCCATCGTTGCCAGAAGCGCACTCCGCTTCGTTTTGATCTTCGTCCCCGCCCATTTTCCATACGCCGCCGAGCCGCCGGATTTCGCCATCAGCACGACAACCATGCCAAGCAGGATATCGAAGATCAGAATGTTGATGTTCATGCTGTTCCGTAAAATTTCAAAGAAGCTTGTGAACGCATCCCACGGATGGAAGCCGGTGTACAAAAGGACACCGACTGCCGATCCGATGAACAGGGAACTGTAAACTTCTTTTGTTACAAATGCAAGCAGAATTGCAAGCAGCGGCGGGACGAGTGCCCACCAGGTTCCGATAAACATTGAACCATTCATATTGTCTGTTTTCCTTTCTGCTGTTACGTTCGTTTATGCTTCCGGCGTCACAATTTTTCCAGCTACTGCACATGCTGCCGCTGTCTTTGGAGATGCCAGATAAATTTCAACTTTAGAAGTACCCATTCTTCCAAGAAAGTTTCGGTTGTTCGTTGCTACAACACGCTCGCCGTCAGAGAGGATTCCGCCCGCTCTTCCGCAGCACAGACCGCAGCCTGGATGTGTAATCATGGCGCCTGCCTCTGCCAGTGTATCGAGAATGCCCATTTTGCTTGCCTGCAGATAAATCTTGCGGCTTGCCGGTGTTACGATCAGTTTTACGTAGTCGGCTACTTTTTTGCCTTTTAAACCTCGGCTGCCGCCTGCAGATCCTCGAGACGGCCGTTCGTACAGGAACCGATGAAGACCTGATCGATCGGGGTTCCCTCGAGAACGCTGGTATCACGGATCTTGTCTACCTGGGACGGGCATGCCATAACCGGCACAAAATCCTCGGCGCGGTAGGTGATGGTACACAGATATTTTGCATCCTCATCGCCTTTTAAGCTCTTCTGATAGTCATTGAGTTCGATCTCGCAGTATTCTGCGGTCTTCTCATCCGGGGTAAAAAGTGCACATTTGGCACCTGCCTCGATCGCCATGTTGCAATCGTCATACGGCTTGCCACGGTCATATTTTCTACGGTGCTTCCTGAGAACTCCAGTGCGCGGTACGTTGCGCCGTCTGCACCGAGGTCACCGATCAGACGCAGGATAATGTCTTTTGACATCACATTTTTCGGCAGCTCGCCTTCGATGACAACTTTGATCGTCTCCGGCACTTTGATCCACATCGTACCCGTTCCAAGGATGCTCGCCATCTCTGTGTAGCCGATTCCGGAAGAGAATGCACCGACACAGCCGTATGTCGTCGTGTGGCTGTCGGTTCCGAAAACAACGTCGCCCGGTTTTACGTAACCTGCCTCTGTCATTAACTGATGGCAGATTCCGTCGCTTCTGTGTACGTTTTTCATGCCATATTTCTTTGCAAATTCATCGCCTTTGTGGAAATGTCTCGTATCGTCCACCTGGCTTGCCGGAACGAGGTGGTCGTAGATCAGAACGACTTTATCCGGGTCCCACAGTTTGGTAAAACCCATCTCCTCGAATTTATCGCCGACAAACGGGATGAAGATATCATGAATCATGACTCTGTCCACGTTGACCGTCACAATGTCGCCCGGTTTTACGTCTTTTCCGGTGTTGTGGCGGATGATTTTTTCAATTACTGTATTGCCCATCGTTTCTTCCTCCCGCTCTTAATCCAATCCGTTGCGCTTGCGCATTGCCTTTACCAGGCCGCCTGCCTGAATGATATCCATCAGGTTCTCCGGCAGAGCTGCGATCGGGTATGTTTTTCCGTTGTAATCAACATGCTCATTCATCTTGACGGTGATGGTGTCGCCCTCTTTGATATCGTCGTGCAGATCCGGCTGCTCGATCAGAAGAAGGCCGTTATTGATGGAGTTGCGGAAAAAGATCCGAGCAAAGGATTTCGCGATAACGCAGGAAATGCCGAGCGCTTGATGATCTCCGGTGCCTGCTCTCTCGAGGAGCCGCAGCCGAAGTTCTTTCCTGCCACGATGATGTCGCCCTTTTCAATCTGTCCGGCCAGTTCCGGGCGGAGCGGGGAAAAGCCGTACTGTTTCATATCGTCAATTGTCTTTAAAGCAAGATACTCGGTCGGGATAATGATATCGGTATCAATATCGTCTCCAAGCACCCATACTTTTCCTGTAAATGCTTCCATATGTTTATTCTCCCAAAAATATTATGTATCCCTCAAAGAAAATGGTCAGATCTGATCTGCCGTCGCAATCTTTCCGGCAATCGCGGATGCGGTTACGGTTGCGGCAGAGCCAAGTATACTTTGGAACTTGGATGACCGGCACGGCCCTTGAAGTTACGGGTTCCGGTGCTGATCAGCACTTCGTTCTCGCCGATGACACCCTGGCAGCTTCCCCAGCAGACGCTGCAGTTCGGTTCATCACAATGGCTCCGGCTCCATGAAGGTGTCGATGATGCCTTCTTTTAATGCCTGGCGGTAGATCGTCTGGCTTGCCGGAACAACGAGGAAACGGACGCCCTCTGCGACTTTCCTTCCGCGGATGATCTCTGCGCCGACGCGGAGATCTTCGATTCTTCCGTTGTTGCAGGATCCAAGGAATGCTTCATTGATCGGCGTTCCGCAGGTCTCTTCTGCCGGAACAACGCGGTCTACGAAATCCGGTTTTGCAACAACCGGGCGGACTTTGGAAAGGTCAAAGGTGTACTCTCTGACGTATTTTGCGTCCGGATCGCTGTGGAAGATTTCTTTTGGCTCTCTTCCGTGCTCTTTCAGGTACTCGATGGCTTTCTCATCTGCCTCAAAGATACCGGTCTTGGCACCGGCCTCAACTGCCATGTTGCAAAGTGCCATACGGTCGCTGATGCTTAAAGTCTTTGCACCCTCACCGGTAAACTCCATCACCTGGTAGTTGCATCCGTTTGCGCCGACCTCGCCGATGATGGTGAGGATCAGGTCTCTCGCATAAACGCCATCCGGCAGTTTTCCTACAAGATTGAATTTTACGCTTTCCGGTACGAGTACCCAGGAAGTTCCCGTTACCATGCCGTACAGGAAATCGGTACAGCCGACACCGGTGCCGAATGCGCCGAGTGCTCCGTAAGAGCAGGTATGGCTGTCAGCACCGAAAATCAGCTCGCCCGGGCGGACATAGTTCTCAATCATCACCTGATGGCATACACCTTTTCCTTCCCAGAAGTCAATGTTGTTCTCTCTTGCAAAATCACGCATCTTTTTCTGGGATGCTGCTGTTTTCGGGCTGTCGGACGGTACGTTGTGGTCTACAATGAAAACCAGTTTTTTCGGGTCCGCAATATGCGGGTGATTTAATTTGTTGCGGTACATATCAACCGTCAGATGGGTGGTTCCATCGTTGCTCATCAGACGATCCAGTGTTACAGTGTGGATATCTCCCGGTTTTACTTCCGGAACGCCGGCTGCAGCGGCGATAATTTTCTCTGCAATTGTCATTCCCATGGTCTTACTCCTCCTCGCGGTTCAAAGAAGCGATCAGGCCTCCCTGATTCAGTATATTCTGCATATATTCCGGCAGTTTCGTGCAGGTGTACGTTTTCCCGTTCACTTCTGCGGTTCCCTCGGACATGTGAAGGATCATGGTATCACCGTTTTCTACGGCATCCGGCAGGTCTTTACAGACAATCGCCGGCAGACCAATATTGATGGCGTTGCGGAAAAAGATTCTGGCGAAGGATTTTGCGATAACTGCCTGCACACCCAATGCTTTTAAAACACCCGGCGCCTGCTCTCTTGAGGAACCACAGCAAAGTTTTCTCCTCCTACAACAAAATCTCCCGGTTTTACTTTTTTTGCAAAGTCCGGATCTAACGATTCAAACGCATGGCCTTTCATCTCATCCAGATTCGGCAGAAGCAGATACTGGGACGCGATGATCTGGTCTGTATCAAGGTCATTATGAAATTTAAAAATTTTACCCTGTTCCATTTTCTTTCGTTCCTTTCGCATAAAAATTCTGACAAAATCTATTGTAACACAAAAGATATGGTTTGCAAAAGGAAAAAAAGCAAAAAATATAGGCCGCCTCACCTTTTTCCGGTAAGACGGCCTGAAATGCTTCTTTAGTGGGTCGTTCCCATTGCCTCTTTTACTTCTTCTTTGTTGGTTACGACTGCCTCGATGCAGTATTCCAGAGATTTTGCAATCGTTTCCAGCGGCATGCTTGCCATGGTGCTTGCTTTTCCGACTACCTGCTCGCATGCGAACGGTACGTGGATGAAGCCTGCGCGGATGTTCGGATATTTCGTTGCGCACAGGTGAAGCACATTGTACATGACGCAGTTGCATACGTAGGTGCCTGCGGTGAAGGATACGTGGCACGGAAGGCCGTGTTCGCGGACGTTCTGAACCATTGCTTTGACCGGAATCGTTGCAAAGTATGCGGTCGGGCCGTCTGCCTGCAGCGGTTCATCGGACGGCTGCTCTCCGGCGTTGTCCGGAATTCTTGCGTCTGCAAGGTTGATGCCGACTTTCTCTACGGTTACGCATGCGCGTCCGCCTGCCTGTCCGACATCGATGACAACGTCCGGATTGTGCTCTTTGATGGCTGCTTCCACGCAGGAAATACTTCTGGTAAACTCGGTCGGGATCTCAACTTTTACGATCTCTGCTCCGGCGATGGTATCCGGCAGAAGTTTGATGGCCTCGAATGCCGGGTTCACGCTCTCTCCTCCAAATGGGTCAAATCCTGTTAATAAAACTTCATCGTCTTTTCTCCTTTTGTCTCTTAATTTTTGTCTCCTGCTTCTGTCCTTTAGTATAACACAGGCTCGGGTGCAATAATCTTTCCCCGGTCCATAATCTGACGGTTATCGGTAAAAATATCGGGTTCCCGGCAGACCAGGTCGAAGTGGCCTTTCGCATTCTGCACGCCGCCGAGCGCGATATTGCGTCCAAGCCCTACGTGGAAGGTTCCATACGCGGATTCATCCTCAATGTAGCAGTTGCCGAGGCAGTTCGAGCACGAATTCAGTCCGATGCCAAGCTCTCCTGCGATATAAATCCGTGGATCGAAATATTCCTCCATGTACTTCTTTAAGCGGATGCCGGTCGGTGTCTCCTCGATATCGACGATTCTGCCGCCTTTGAAGATGATTCTCGTCGGCTCATCGGCTCGTCCGATGTATCCCAGCGATCCGTCGAGCACCATAATGCCCTCTGTCTTTGTCTCCTCGATCGGCACATAGACCTCAATACTTGAGGACGAATAGCCTTTTCCGTCTCTTAATACGCCGTTGAAAAATCCCGGATTGCGGTTCTCTTTGTAGAACATCATATCCGTTCCTGCCGGTGTCGTCACATGCACTTTGCCGGATGAACGGAGATACTTCATAAACAGCTTTGCCATCATGCGGCTCTTTTTCGTGTCCATCAAAAGGAAATCGAACTCCAGAAGACTTCTTCCGTCGTTCGTCGAAAGCGGAAGCGACAGAAACTTTTTGTGCTTCTGAATCGCACGCTTCGCTGCTTTTGTTGTCACAAGCGAATACTCGGTCGCTGCAATGATCGCAGTGTAGGGATCAAAGACCGCCTCGTTATCGTCGAAAAAGATGCCCACATGGCGTCCTTTATTTTCAACAATCAGTGTGTTGACGGACCGCGCTTTTTTCCGCGCCTGCATTTCCAGCGCTTTCGCCTCCGCCTGATGCTCCTTTGATGTCACAATCAGTACTTTATCCCACGCTTTTACTCTTACCCATTCGTGGATGATGATCCAAGCCCCCCGTTCCATGTTCGGTGTCATTTGTTTCTCTTCCTTCTCCTGTCATATCTAGTCAACCATTTTACGGACGTTAAGGCCACCGCCCTTCCCTTTCGGAAAATACGATGACCTTAGTTAGTCTGTCCTGACGATTTACTTTAATACTATCATATAACAGATCTGGAATACAAGCATAATTAATCCAACCAGCACCTGATTTTTGATTACGCCCCAGCGGTCCTTCATATTCAGGATTGCAACCGGTACGATATTGAAGTTTGCTGCCATCGGAGTCATTAAGGTTCCGCAGTAACCGCAGGTCAGTGCGATCATACCGATGACTACCGGATTTGCACCGTATGCCAGTACGAACGGAGCACCGATACCAACCGTCATAACGGTGATGGCTGCAAATGCATTACCCATGATCATGGTGAACAGTACCATACCAACGGCATAAACGATGATACCAATATTAACATTTCCTTTCGGAACAACTTTCTCTACGATCTGTGCAATAACCTCACCAACACCGGCTGCAGTAAAGACACCGCCCAGGCAGCCAAGCAGCTGCGGCAGCATACTGAGCGGTCCTGTAAGGGAAAGGAAACGCTCGGAATCTTTCAGGAAAACCTGCGGTTTGTTCTCTTTCGAGTCGTATGCAACCAGGAAAATAATGGCTACGAGAACACCAAGTGTAATCGCGATCATGGAGCTCATATTGGAGAACAGTGAAAAAGCAAGGGAAAATACAGCAACACAGAATGCCGGAACGAAAATCTTCATTCCAATCTTCTTAAACTGTGCTTCGGTGTGTGCTTTTTCCGGTGCGTTTGTTTTTCCAACCTTTACTTTCTTGAAGATCGGCGGCAGACACATAATAATAACGAGGACACCGGAAACCTTGGCCGGAAGCCAGGTGCCAAGTGCTGTAACAATACCGAACGAACACCAGAAAATGGCTGTTCCGATTCTGGACGGATTTTCTTCATCCAGAAGGTTTTTAATGCCCGCGTAGATTGCAATCAGGCCAACGAGAATCCATACAATATTTAATCCGGCCGTATTAAATGCGGCTGGAACCTGTATAACTTTTAATGCGCTCATCTAGTGTTCCTCCTATTTCTGTGCCTTTTTGCCGGCTGATTTTTCATAGTATTTTTTCGAAATCCGATTGTCTTTTACAATGATATAGACACAGGAAACAACCAGTGAGAATAATGCAACCGGAATTTCAATTGCCGCAAGGTCAATCAGGCTTACTTCATAGCCAAGACCGGCAAGTGTCGTCTGTACCAGAATTCCACCGGCACCGCCGACAAACAGAACCTGGAAGAAGAACCAGGTGAAGTTCTGCATTGCTGCTGCAAGTCCTTTGACTTCTTCTAAGTGCTCTTCGTTTACGGTACCTTCTTTGTTCTCGATCGCACCTTCTGCCATCGGAAGAAGAACCGGACGGATGAATCCGGCAACACCGCCGAATCCTACGTTGAATGCACCGAACAGGCCATTTAATACGCCGTATACAGCGATCAGCTTGCCGGCTGTTGCACTCTTAACTTTCTTAATCAGGTTTGCTGCTGCTTCACGAAGACCGTTTCTTTCAAGCGTACCAGTAACGAGCAGGATCATCATGAAGATCGCCATGCTTCGGTTCGCTACGAAGTTGGTTCCGATGGTCTCAAGAAGACCGCCGACGCCAAGGCCGCCAACGATCCCTGTCGTAATCAGCGCCAGGAAAATGATGAGGATTGAATCCAGTTTCAGCGCGAATCCGACGATAACGATTAACACGCCAAGTAATTTGATGAGTTCCATACCTAAACTCCTCCTTAAATAAAATGTAGTTTTTTTGGATACAGGCTGCTCCGCACGCTCGTGCTTTCACAACCCTGTATCCTGTATTTCTTCCAGTTACCTAGAGACAATCATCGGTCTCTTTCGTATGTAGCTGGTCAAAATCGTTCCATCCTGCTCGGTAAAGCGGCAGTCCATAACGTTCCGCGCCTCCATGAGCATCTGTATTGTCACTTCGTCGTGCGCCACATGAGCCCGCGCACACAGGTTCAGGTATTCTCCCTGTGCCGTTTCATCCGCAACCTCGCTCGTATAAGCGACGGTTGTAATCCACGGATAGCGGATCGACGAATATCCATGCGCCGGATTCGATTCATACGGAATCCAGTAATTGATCATTTCTTTATAATAATTGGCCGGAAACAGTTTCGCATCCACGCATGGGCATATTTTTCAAACTGTGCACTCCACTCCTGGTTCAGTGCTTTCATCTCCGGATACGCTGCAATCTTGTCTGCGATCACATCCTCCATGACCTTATTCACATCATAGTTTCCTTTGTATTCCGGATTCATTACATACCAGAAATAACCATATAAGAGCGATCTCGGAAGCCAGAAACCTTTGTAGGACGGGGAGGTATAACCAGAAAACTGCTGCTCCCATTCGTGGCTTGGCACACCGTGGTTATCCACCATCATATCCGGTGCATATTTCTCGTAAATCCGGCTGATGCCCATCGCTTCGCTATGAATCGTATCCTGCTGGAAATAATGACGGTAAAACTCTTTTCCAAGAGAATTGAACCGCGCCACATGGAATTTCCACGTCGGATGCTCCTTCTGCAGTTCGTAGTGAATCGCTGCACCGTCCACGTTTTCCATCGGGATCAGGATCAGATTCAGCTTATCCGGCAGCTCTTTGTAAACATCTTCTGTTAAAAGTTTCTTCAGCAGCATAAACGATGCATTCGTTGAGGCAACCTCGTTTGCATGGTGTCTTGCATTGATCACCTCGCTCGGCACTCTCGCCAGACGCTTTGTCAGCGACAGATATCCCTCGTACTCCGGTTTCAGCCAGACAGCATAGAGCTCGCGGCCCGTATAGGAAACGGCAATCCGGAAGACCTCGATACCCGGAACTTTTTTCAGCTCCTCAATGATCTCCCGATACGTATCGTATCCGATCAGTTCGTGCTCATGCAGGTTGATGTTCTCGATCCGTTTCGCCTTTGGCTTTTCTTCCCGCTCCGGGGTCTGTGCCGCGTACGATGCGCCGCTTTCTGTTTCAAAGACAAGCGCTGTTTCCGCAGGAACACAGCTGCATTTTTCAAGAACACCTTTCGACCACAGCGCTGCGTATGCTTTTACGGTAGCCTCTGCTGCGCCTTTCACTGTGATATGGAAATTCAGCTCTCCGTTTTCCCACGAAACTGCGGAAATCCAGGTTTCGACTTCACTTCGTTTTCTCTCTGCGGCAGCGGTCTCTCCGTCTTTTGTGATGCATGCCGCATCTTTTAACGGCTCTGTCAGCGTAACGCGAAAGACCGGCCGGCCCTCTTTCTGATGGATCACCGGCAGAATCAGGCCCGGTGCATCCAGCATCACGCCGGCTTTCTGAATGCCGTAATTTTTAAAATAATCACCGCCCACAAAATACATGTCCTCATGGAGTGCATCAAGCGATGAGATCAGATCCTCACGGGAACCGGTCGGCTCGTCCGGCTCGCTTACCGTAATGTCCATTCTCAGTTCGTGGAAGAACGGCTGCATCTCCTCCGCAACGGTTCCGCCCGTTTTTCCTCGATATAGCGGCGGCAGTCCGGAAGGACTTCGCTCTGGTAGACATCCCAGATTTCTTCCAGATCGGTGCGGACTTTTTTGTCAAGAATGGCTTGCCATTTACTTCTGCTTTTATATACCGGTCGACGGGTGAACTTTTCCCATCTGCGGGTATTCATTCATATACGGACGCTCCGACACGCGCCTTGTACGCATCCTCACAGCAGACGCTGTTTTCTTTGCTTCCCTGGCAGAGATATGTGATGTCATCTTCTCCCTCATAGGCTTTGAATACGACATTTTTTCTCTCGATACCGAGCTCTTTTACCAGAAGATCCTCGATCGGGTACAGCTCCTGCAGATAACGGATCGGTAGGTCGTACCATTTGTCCGGCGTCTCGGCACTCAGGTTGTGGTAAGACGGGATGGCTCCGTTTTCATCATTCCATTCCGTCTGGCCTTCTGGAAGAAACGGTTTGAAATAAACGGTAACCGTATCGGCTCCGGCTTCTTTCAGACGCGGAAGCATTTCTTCTGCCAGCCAGGAATAGCCCTGTTTGTAGGCACAGTAAATCGTTGTCTGTTCCGGCACAGCGCCTGCTTCGCGGATTTTCGCATCGATCGCTTCGCACATCTTCCGGCGCACGCTCTCGGTCTCGCTGACTGCTCCGGTGATTTTTACGGTGCTTCCCTCTTTGAGTTTCGGATAGACTTCCGTTTCCAGAAGTTCTTCAAATACTTCGACCTCCCACGGGAATTCATATACTTTCTCGTACATTTTCTGACCGGATTTGTAATTGTAAACTTCTGCATCTCCGGCCTCTTTTTTCTGCTCTTCGCTCCAGCGCGGCGATCCGTAAACCGCATAGGCGCCGCTTTCTTTTTCCTGTAAAGCTTTCAGTTCGGCAAGCTGGCCGTCCTCTCCGCGTAGGATAAAATCATCCACCATGTCCATCAGGAGATCTTTCCAGCTTCTCTCACCGCAGATCTTTGGAAATGTATTGCAGAGGCGGGCGGTGAATGCGGTCAGTGCTTCGCCGTCTCCGCGCAGATACACTTTTACGCCGTCACCGTCTGTCTCTCCAAGGACCAGTTCTGTCTGATCTGCTTTTTCAAAAATAATCTGATTTCCCTTGTAACCCGCCTCGGCAAGAATGGTTCCTTCGTATCCTGTCGTCTCCATCCCGAAACGGTATGCCAGATCACACGCTGCAAGAAACATAGCATCGCTTGCGTCCTCTGGAAGCACCAGTTTTACATCGAGTGCATCCGGGAGGAAATCGTGATTCTGATCTTTTAAAAACGGACCTTTTTGGAACATTTTTTCCAATCCTGTTTTTCCCGGAAATCCAGGTCGTAAACCGGCCCGATGTGGTCCGAAGCCGCCTCATACCCCTCCGGGGCTGCATCTGCTGTTTTCTTCCACAGCTTCCGGAATTCTTCTTTTGTTTCCGGTACCGGGATTTCTCCATCCGCGGCTGCAACAGGAAACACTGCCGTCTCTGCCTGGAAACCAAGAAGCAGCGCCGCCTCAACGGTGTTTCGTTTCTGTTCTTTTTTCATATCTGCTGTAAACCTTAACCGTTTCATGCATGCACCTCCGAAATCGTTATCGTTCACACATATGTTGTAACTGTAACCAGCGGTTGGATTCGTCATCCAAAATCCGCCGTTTTCCGCACTGCATCATGAATTCAATTCTACTAAAATGTTCAAAAGATGTCAACCTGTTTCTGATTTTCTATGAAATTTGCACAATTCTTCCAATAAAAATCAATTTTGCGTCCGTACTATCTGAAAATTTTGTGGAAAATTTCTTTTTCCTCAAAAAGAAAAAGAGGCGTTCACAGCCAGCAGAAACATTTCTTTCCTGCGGACCGTGACAGCTTTTTGCCGTCTTTCTTTTTCTTATTTCCAGACCGTATCGTAGTTGATCGGTTTATAGAATGCTTTTTCCCGGCTCTCATGATCATCCGGACGGTTGCCGAGAAGCCACATGGTTTTAGTTGCGACTGCCTCCGGGGTCATATCGTATGACTCGAGAATGTTGCACAGGGTTTTCATCTCATGGCCGACTTCATAGACGGTCATATCGCTTCCCTCGTGAGAAACCTGGGTACACATGATGATGAGTTTTTCCGGGTACTTCTGGCAGAGCTCGTAAAACGGCTCCTTGATGCTCGCCGGAATACCGCCGACACCGAAGCTCTCCACAATGATCGCATCGTAGTGCTCAAAAATCGCCGGAAGCAATACCGGACTGATTCCCGGGATCAGTTTCAAGAGAAAAACGTTATCGCTTAAGTTTTCATAAAAACGAACCGGCTTTTCATACGGCAGCATCGGCAGATACCGCAGAATCCGGCGGTCCTGTATTACCGCAAGGTACGGGAAATCGATGCTGGAAAAGGCATTGTAGCTCTTCGTCCGCACCTTCTTCGCGCGCGTTCCCGCGATGACTTTTCCGTCGAACACAATCTGTACACCCTGGGATGCATCATCACAGGCGTAATAAAAGCTGTCGGACAGGTTTGTCTTTGCATCCGTGATATCCAATTGATCGGCCGCTGTGCTCCGGTGATGACGATCGGCTTTTCCGAATTCTGAATCATATAGGAAAGCGCCGCCGCGGTGTACGCCATCGTATCAGTTCCGTGCGCGATGACGAAACCGTCGTAATCCTCGTAATGCTCCTTCACCACTTTCACCAGCGTGCTCCAGTTCTCCGGAACCACATTCGAGCTGTCCAGATTAAACGGATTCACCGCCGTAATCTCACAGAGGCCTTCCACCTCCGGAATATAAGACAATAACTCCTCCGGCGTAATCTGCGGAGTCAAACCATTTTCCGTCTTCTTCGAAGCGATTGTGCCGCCGGTTGCGATAAATAAAATCTTTTTCAATGTAAATCACTCCTGTTTTCTCGTTTGGTAAGAAGTTTTCTTTATCTTAGCAGACTTTGGGGACGGTGTAAATGATGAATTTGGAAATCGAGAAACCAATCCTTTCCATTGACGCGAAAAATTCCGTTTGCTATACTGAATTTTAGACACAGAAAATCCTTATCTACGAATTTTACATTCAGAAAGCCAGGCTTCCTATGAATCATGAAAATCATCCCGGTCATCCATATCTTTATTCTTTTCTTCTTGTTTTCGGTCTGACGCTGATCTGCGCTCTGCCTGCGGGATCTTCGTATCGATCGGAGCGTGAAAAACAGGAAGCTGCCGAACAGCGCAGAATCCAGGAGCTGCATAATAAATTTCTGACTCAGAAAGATTAAACACATGTTAAACATACGTGAAACGCCCTTTACCGGCTACGCTTCAGCAGCACCTTCTGCCCGCAGACCGGGATTTCCTCGAGATACTTAAAATACCACTTCTTCCTCCGCGCCGAATACCGCACCACCACCGGAATCCAGCAATTTTCCACTTTCAGATACACATACTGCCCGGAAGCCACTTCCACCTCGCCGTTCTGCTGCTCTACAAATGCACGGTTTTTCTTTATTTTTACAATGCCTTTCGTCATAATGATCATCCTTTCTGAACGGATTTGAAAAGATACTCTACCTGTATTGTATGCAGAGGGGATAGGAAATTTCCACTTTTCAGGGGCAAAAAACAGGACACGGGATTCCCCCATTGTCCTGTTATCCTTTTATCACACACCTGCTTACCCCTCAGCATCGTTCTGCTGCCAAACTTTATCGCTCGAATCAGAACAGCTGCCCCAGCAGTTTCAGCTTTTCCTTTTTGGGGAATGCGGCTTCAAATTTTTCAAAAGCTTCCGGGTTCTTCTCACAGCTAAAACTCCAACGCCAGCTGCATGGCCGTTTCATCAGAATCCGCCAGCTTACGAAATCGCCGCCATATATTCCAATGGTCCGCCCGCCAGATAATCATGATGAAGCTGCGCAAGTTTTGGATCGCGGTATTGTTCCAGCGTCAGCATTTTGCGAAAATTGGCAGAGAATGTTTCTTTCGTCCAATGCTCAAACTGCGCCATGCTGTAATCATGAATCTGTGCAATCGGGGTCTGCAGATAGAAGTGTAATGGGGTCTGGTACCAATGTACAGCTCCTCGGTGTCCAGAAACGCATCCCTGTGATCGACTCTTCCGGCTTTCCGGATCTGGCCTGTCTGTGCTTTTTTCAGGCAGCCACATTCCCGGCAGCCCGACTCACTGATTATCGTAACACGTAACCTCTCTTTGTGAAACCCAGGAGTCAAAAACAAAATCTCAAAACCAGTTGCTCTTGTTCTCCTGGTTTTGAGATTTTTTATGCTGTGTATCTTTTATTTTTCACCCGCCATCGGCTGATGGTCTGCAATTTTCAGAAAAACAAATCCAAGTGCAAAGAAAACCGCCAGACATGCAACCGCTACGTTGATCGTTCCTCCCGCCAACTTTACAACTGCAATGACTACAGATCCAAGGAAGGAAGCGCCCTTGCAAAAATATCGTAGATGCCAAAATATTCTCCCGAATTCTCCGCCGGAATAATTTTGGAATAATACGACCGCGACAACGACTGAATTGATCCCTGAAAGCATCCCACTCCAAATGCCAGAATCGCAAAGTGCACCAGCGTCCGCAGTGTCAGCGCATAGAGCAGATGACAAATAGCCTGCGATGCAGATCAGAATCAGGGATACCGTATCTTTTTTCCGCGACAGTTTTGCAAAAAACAGAGATCCTCCAAAAGCGACAACCTGCGTGGCAAGCAGGAAAACAACCTGTCCAACCGTATTCAGGTTCAGATCGGTTCCGATGTTGATGCAGTTGTCAATGATAGTTCCGACCCCATCAATATAGAGAAAGAATCCAATCAGAAAGAAAAATACTTCCGGTCCGAAACTGCGATTTTTTTCAGGGTTCTGAATATTTTTCCAAATGTCTGACCGACGGTAACCGTTCTCATTTCCACGTAATTCTTCTGCCGATACTCCTTCAGCAACGGCAGCGTCACCACCAGCCACCAGAGAGCCGTCACGCCAAAACCGATCATCTTAGAGACAAAATCCGGCAGCACCCCGACCATATCCGGCCCCAGAACGTAAGCAATCAGTGCTACAAGAAACGGAATGCAGGATCCCAGGTATCCCCACGCATAGCCATAGGAGGATACCTCATCCATACGTTCCTCCGTTGTCACATCATTCAGCATGGAATCGTAAATCGTCAGCGATGCATTATAGCAGACTCTTGTCACAATATAAATGACCAGAAACAGCACCCAGCTCGTTGCAACGCCATTCAGCACACATCCTGTGATGCCAAGACCTGCCGTTGTGGTAAAAGATCTTTTTCTTATCCTTACGATCCGCCAGCACACCGCAGACAGGACCGATCAGTGCCACCACCACCGTAACAATGGAAATGGCAATCGAATAATACGCCGTCGCCTGATCCGAACTGATTTTTCCCGGCCCTGTACCGATTGCCAGACTCTTAAACCAGATCGGAATCAGCGAACAGGCAAGCATAATAAATGCCGAATTTCCCACATCATATAAAACCCATGCAAACTCCTGCTCCGTCAGATTTCGAAACACTTTTGTCCGATGAAGAGCCCGAAACAGACCACTCATACTACAATCCCCACTTTCTTTTATTTTGTCATGCAGTATCAGTGTAGCATAGATTTCTTGATATTCAAAGTATTTTTTGTATGAAAGTAGGCAAAATCATTTGCGAAACGCCAGTTTTCCCATCCTTCCATGATCCGCCGGAAATTTCACAGCAGATCATTTCGATTTTTCAGATTAATGCCGGTGTCTGCGCCAAAACGGAAAGAATCGCAATCACCGCAAAAATCACAGCAGCTGCCACTGCAGCAATCATAATTTTTCTTTTCATAGCATACCTGCTTTCTCTATCATGTTTGCGGAATATTTTGTTTTCGTAATCATATCTTTTTTCCTAAAGACATTATACCCTATGCATAGGAATACATCAAACTTTTCCAGTCCAGGCCATTTCCAGACAGCTTTTAAAAACAGTCTGGCATGACTCCAAACGATTACAGGCGCAGGCGGTCATAACCGTCTGCGCCTGTAATCGTTTCACTTTTTTTGCAGATGTTTTATAAGAATCTGATTACTATTTTTTTATTTCTCTGCTATACTTATGCTAAGATACCAGACACGCTCTTGCACCGGCCTGGCAGTCCGTGCATTGAGAAAAAATAAGAAAGCAGAGGATCAAAGAGATGACGAAAATCCCAAACAGACTTCACAAATACGTGCCATCTATGCTGCTGTTTCTGCTGTTTGAAGCAGTGGCAGTTACGCTGTGGCTCACAAAGGACAATTTTTTCTATCTGCTGAATTTCAGCTACATCGGAGCCTGCCTTGGGCTTGGAACGGCACTGTTTACCGCCGGGAAACGGTATGCCCGGCATTTCGTCCAGTTGGCGGTGGGCAGCTATATGTTGCTGTACCTTGGCGTGATTTCCCGTGAAAATATGCAGATCGAAGGCTTTTGGTACTATTTGTTCCTCGGGGTATTCGAGGCAGCGACGATCCACTACGCGGTAGCCAAGATTTTCGGTCCGCTGCTGTTCGGGCGCGGTTGGTGCGGCTATGCCTGCTGG
>ENA-OQCP01000524-OQCP01000524.1-human-gut-metagenome-genome-assembly--contig:-NODE-524-length-16999-cov-2.870199_pt1 | contig 16999 bp, 18 predicted proteins | sample MGYA00242760_ERZ504583 | MGnify/ENA primary metagenome ERZ504583 (study PRJEB26092, sample SAMD00036308) | human gut metagenome | host: Homo sapiens | study: EMG produced TPA metagenomics assembly of...
CACGGCAGTCAACAAGACAGAGAAAAAAAATCAGTGCCAATCATCTGCGGGTGTAGTTCAATGGTAGAACACCAGCCTTCCAAGCTGGATACGTGGGTTCGATTCCCATCACCCGCTTCATCCTAAAGGATGAATATGCGCGAGTGGCTCAGGGGTGGAGTACAACCTTGCCAAGGTTGGGGTCGCGGGTTCGAATCCGTCTCGCGCTCTTTTTATTACCGAAATTTCTTCACAGGAATTTCGGTTTTTTGTTTTTCCAAAAACTTTTTTTACCAAAGAAAGGAATTCTTATGATTCAGGACATTGCTCCGCATAAATATTATGTAGATTACCAGCCTTCTGTTCCGAACGATACGGATCTTGTTTTAATTTACGGTCATCACACAATTCTGTGCAATTTCGAAGATCCCGAGATCCGCTACCCTTCCATTGCGGAAATTGCAGCTGTTTTTCCGGAGATCAAAGAAAAGGTAAAATTTCTGTTCCGCATTGATGAGACGGACTATTACGAACTGCGCAGTCCGCAGCTTCCGGAATTTGGCATCTGGAAATACGAAAATACACTAATTCTTCGCAGCGCCGTTCCGGGATGGCTCGGGTTTGCCGGTATCACCGGTTACCAGATCCACACCTGGTACACCGACCACACCTACTGCGGCCGCTGCGGAACGAAGATGCATGCGCCTGGAAATGAACGCGCAATGCAGTGCCCTTCCTGCGGCGCACTCTCCTATCCGGTCATCTGCCCGAGCGTCATCGTTGCCGTCACCGACGGTGACCGCCTGCTGCTCACAAAGTACGCACCTTCCCACAGCAGCCACCGCCAGTACGCCCTCGTGGCCGGCTATACCGAGGTCGGTGAGACGCTGGAACAGACGGTGCACCGTGAAGTCATGGAAGAAGTCGGATTAAAGGTCAAAAATCTGAGATACTATAAGAGTCAGCCGTGGTCCTTCAGTGGCTCGCTGCTCGCCGGATTTTACTGCGATGTGGACGGCGATCCGTCCATTACCCTCGACCGCGAGGAACTCTCCGTTGCCGAATGGTTTGACCGCGATTCTCTTCCGGAGACGCCGAACCTCATCAGTCTGACCGGTGAAATGATCGAATGCTTCCGCCAGGGAAAAGAACTGAAATAAAAAACAAGAAATCATTTTGTGACTTAGTCACAGAACTTCCCGTTCTGCTGTGGTATTCTACAGTCACAACAAAAAACACTTACCGGGAAATAAAAAATCCCGTTTTAAAAAAAGGAGGACTTCTATTATGTCATTAATTCATGTTACATCCAAAAACTTCGAAAAAAGCTCTGCAGGCAGCACCTGGCGTTGCCGTTGTTGATTTCTTTGCTACCTGGTGCGGACCATGCAAATGCTCGCCCCGGTCATCGAAGAGGCAGCTGAGGATATGCCGGAGATCCAGTTCTACAAAGTAGACGTTGACGAAGCACCGGAGCTGGCAAGATCCTTTAAAGTCATGAGCGTTCCGACCCTCGCTTTCTTCAAAAACGGCGAGCTCGTAAAGAAAAACGTCGGCGCCGTTTCCTATGAGGAGCTGGAAGAGCTGATTAACTCTGTAAAATAAACAGCGTAATATCGGAAATGCAGAAAAACGTATCGGCACAAAAACCGATACGTTTTTTCTTGCATTTCTTTCTGTTCTTTTCTATCATGGAAGAAACGGCTGCTGCCGTAGTTTACAAAAGAACGTTCTTCTTCCGAAAGGAGTTTTATTTATGTCATCTTTTCTGGAATCCTGTTTTCAGGAGCATTATCCATTTTATTCAAAGCTTACCGCCGATGAGCAGCAGACACTCGTGCTCTCTTCCGTCCTGACGACGTATCAGCGCGGCGATTTTCTCTACAGCTGTGACGATGACTGTCTCGGCGTTCTGCTTGTCCTCTCCGGCAAGCTCCGCATCTTTATCCAGTCCGGCGAGCAGCGGGAAATTACCCTGTTTACCACCGGTCCCGGCGAAGTCTGCACGCTGTCTGCCTCCTGTGCGATGCAGGAAATCAGCTTTGATATTCTGATTGAGCCGAGGAGGAGACGAAAGTTCTCATCACTCCGGCCAGCACGTTCCGCAGACTGATGAATCAGAATATTTACGTTGAAAACTACATTTACCGGGAAACAACGGAGCATTTTTCCGAAGTCATGTGGCGATGGGCCAGCTTCTCTTTACGCGGCTTGACCAGCGCCTTGCCGGATATCTCGAGGATGAACGCATCCGCACCGGTTCCCCGGTGCTCTCCACCACGCACGAGCAGATCGCGCGGAACCTCGGCAGTGCCAGAGAGGTCGTTTCCCGCACCTTAAAGTCGTTCGAGAAAGACGGCATCGTCGCACTCTCCCGCGGCACGGTCACGATTCTCGATGTCAAAAAGCTCCGCGGCATCTGCCGGATGCGCCGATAGTTCTTCTACGCGCGCAAACATTTTCCCACAGGCTCTGCCCTGCCGCTCGAGAAAATATTATTCAAAAGCGTTCTAACGGCACTCCATCTTAATTTCAATCTCATTTCCTTCCACGGCCACCTTCGCATAACTTCCGACGATCAGCGGCATCGCCGGATGAAGGTGTCCGATGTCGAGATCCATCACGATCGGCACGTTGTATTTTCCAAGCAGATCCGTCACGGCGCGGTACTGGTCGAGTTCCCCGAATTTCTGTCCGAACTGCAGCGGCGGCCAATCAGAAAGCCTTTCACATATTGGAACCAGCCGGCGTGCTCCATCTGCCAGATTGCGCGGCGGATCGCAAAGACGTCAGATCGCACGCTTCCAGAAACCAGACAAAACCGTCCTCTTTATATTTTTCCACAAAATCAACCGTTCCGTCGTACTTCGTTCCAAGAATATTGACGAGACAGTCGAGACAGCCGCCGATGAGCCGTCCCTCAAATGCACTGTCCGCATCCGGGAAGCGGCGCAGAACGCGCAGTTCTGTAATCTGGTACGCAGATACGGATTTTCCTCGCTTCTGCTTCACATCGTCTCTTTCCCATCCCTCATAGCCGCGGACGGTACGCACTTCTCCCGTCAGTACGCCAAACGCATCCGCTACGGATTTATGCCACGGCTCCATGCCGAAATCACTCGCACACGGACCGTAAACAGCCGCCGTATCGCAGAGGGTCGGCAGAAGATACGTAAAATGCGTATTGTCAGAATAGCCGAGATACCATTTCGCCGGTGCCTTTCTGATCTTTTCAAAATCCACGTAATCGAGATCCTCGCACATCAGCTCTCCGCCGCCGCAGGATATCAGACAGTCATTCTTCTCACTGACATAATATTCCGTCAGTTCTTTTCCGCACTCCTCCGGCGCCGCACTGATGCCGATGCCGTGGTCCGCATAGCAGTTTGGCCCAAGATCCAGCTGATATCCCATCTCTTTCCATTTTTTCTGCGCATTTGCAAACGCGGACTTGTATGGCTCTGTTGTGCATCCAAACGATGGTGCCACAAAGCCGATCGTTCCGCCCTTTTTCAGATTTTCCGGAAACCTCATGTCGCATCCTCCTTTATCCTAATTCTTCTGCCTCCAGATTCTTATACTGCGTCAGCGCATCCCCGAAGATCAGCTCTCCGTCGTTCTGCGCAAAGTACAGCTCCTCTTCTTTTTCCAGTTTTGCCTTTCCGTTCGTCCCCTCGGTAATCTCCGCGCAGAGACGGTCCACCTCCGTTTTCGGAACGAGAACGCGGATTTTCACCTGATCGGTGTACTCGGATTCCAGAATCGGAATCCCCCGCTGCCCGAGCAGATACTGGATTTTACCGATGCCGTTGTAATCCGTCTCAATCAACAGCCGCACGCCGCAGATCTCGTCAATCAGAACACTGTTTGCCAGCCCCTCCTGCACCGCCTGCGAGTACGCGCGCACCAGGCCGCCCGTTCCCAGCAGCGTACCGCCGAAATACCGCGTCACCACAACAAGCACATTGCGGAGGCCTGCTCCCTGTACCACATCGAGCATCGGCCGCCCTGCCGTGCCGGAAGGCTCCCCGTCGTCGCTGCAGCGCACCGTCTCCTGATTTTCTCCAATAATATACACAAAACAGTTATGCCGCGCATCCCAGTATTTTTTCCGCAGAGCTTCCAGGCAGGAAAGTGCCTCCTCCTCAGATTCCACCAGACGCACCGTCGCAATAAAACGTGATTTCTTCTCCACGATTTCCCCGGTTCCACCCCGGTAAACCGTCCGAAACTGATCGATCATATGTCCTTACTCCTTCATCCAAATATGTACCTATCTTACCATATCATTTCTGAAAAATCAGCATTCTTTTCAGAAATACTTTTATTCCAGCCCTTTGTTTGGTATAATAAAAATAAGTATACCCTGCTTTTTGCAGGGCAGGAACACCATTAATTACTGAACTGAATCAGTTTTGCAGGAACATGACATAAGGAGGATTTTCTATATGCACTTTGGAAAAAGTCATCTGGAAGACAAACGTGAAGATCTGCGGTCCCATTACGGAAAGATTGAAAAGACGGCCGGCGTGACGGCGCTGCGCATCGCGTTCTGTCTTCTTCTTGTCGTTCTCGTCTGCGGTGCCGGGCTTGTGATCGGCGCTGTCCGCGGCGTGATCGACAGTGCCCTGATATCTCGGAGGCAAATATCATGCCGCTCGGCAACGCGTCGTTTATCTACGATGCTGACGGCAACCAGGTACAGAAGCTGACCGGGGCTCAGGGAAACCGTGTCTCGATTTCGATTGAGGAAATTCCGCTCGATATGCAGCACGCGATCGTCGCGGTTGAGGATGCCCGTTTTTATGAGCACAACGGCATCGATCCAAGCGGTATCATCCGTGCTTTCGTTGTCGGCGTCAGCACGGCTTTCATTTTACCGAGGGCGCCAGCACGATCACACAGCAGCTCTTAAAAAACAATGTTTTCACCGACTGGATGGAAGAGACGCGGATGCAGAGCTTCAAGCGGAAGATCCAGGAACAGTACCTAGCGCTGAAGCTGGAAAAAACACTGACCGCAGAGGGTGAAAACGCCAAAGACGTTATTCTGGAAAATTATCTGAATACGATCAACTTAGGTTCCGGCTGCTACGGTGTCCAGACGGCAGCGCAGACGTATTTCGGAAAGGATGCAAAAGATCTGACGCTCTCTGAATGCGCCGTTCTTGCCGCAATTCCAAAGGCGCCGACGGCATATAATCCGAAAAACCACCCGGAGAAAAACCAGCAGCGCCGCGACAAGATCCTGAACAACATGAAAGAGCAGGGCTACATCACCGAAGAAGAATACACCATTGCCATGAACGACAATGTTTACGACCGCATCGCCATGCACACGCAGTCCCAGGCGGAGAGCGCGCCGTACTCCTACTTTATCGATGAAGTCATCACCAACCTGATCAACGATCTGATGGTACAGAAAGGCTACACCGAAGTGCAGGCAAAGAACGTTGTCTACAGCGGCGGCCTCAAAATCTATACCACACAGGATTCCTACATGCAGTCAATCCTCGATACGGAATTCCAGAATCCGGAGAACTTCCCGGCGAACACGCAGATCGGTCTCGACTGGGCGCTCACCGTAGAGCAGGCAGACGGCGAGGTACAGAACTACAGCAAAGAGATGCTGCAGCTCTACTTCCGCAACAGCGATCCGAATTTCGATCTGCTCTTTGACTCCCAGGAGGAGGCACAGAGCTATATCGACCAGTACAAAGCCGCTATCATGCAGGAGGGCGATACGATTGTTGCCGAGCGCAGCAGCTTCACCCCGCAGCCGCAGGCGTGCATGACCGTTATGGATCAGCGCACCGGCTACGTGAAAGCCATCGTCGGCGGACGCGGCGAAAAAACAGCAAGTCTTACCTTCAACCGCGCAACCGATAATTATTCCCAGCCGGGTTCCACGTTTAAGATTCTTTCCGCGTACGGACCGGCGCTCGACCTTGGAAAGATTACACTCGCTACGGTAATTAAGGATGAGCCGTTCAACTACAGCGACGGCACACCGCTGCAGAACTCGGATCTTACCTACCATGGTGATGTTACCGTCCGCCAGGCGATCATCAATTCCATCAATATCCCGGCCGTCAAGGTACTGACCGAGCTTACGCCGAAGGTCGGCTTTGATTATCTGAAGAAGCTTGGTTTTTCCAAACTCTCCGAGGAATACGATGTGATCCAGCCGCTGGCTCTCGGCGGTATCACCTACGGTGTCAGTGATCTCGAACTGACGGCAGCCTACGCGGCAATCGCAGACGGCGGCCAGTACCGCAAGCCGGTGTTCTACACAAAGGTTACCGACAGCAAGGGAAATGTTTTAATTGACAACACAGAAAACAAGGCAACGCAGGTCTTCAAGGCAAGCACTGCTCCCTCCTCACCAATGCCATGGAGGATGTTCTGGAAAAAGGTACCGGTGTTGCCGCCCGCCTCGACAATATGCACGCAGCCGGAAAAACCGGTACGACGAACGAGGCCAAGGATCTCGTCTTTGCAGGCTTTACACCATATTATACCGCTGCCATCTGGGCAACGTATGATACACACGCGGAGTTTCCGGAGAGCGACCGTGAATTCCACAAACGTCTCTGGGCAAAGGTCATGAATGAAATCCACGAAGCCTTGCCGATATGGATTTCGAAACTTCCGCAACAGTACAGGAGGCAACGATCTGTACGAAGACCGGCCTGCTCGCCCGCTCAAGCTGCCCGTCCATCACCGAATACTTTGCGGTATCCGATCTGCCGACCGAGCGTTGCAAGGGCCACTACACCGCGCCGACCTCAACACCGACGCCGACCAGAACCCCTTCTGCAGCATCAACTCCGCAGGCAACCCCGACACCGACGGAGCACCGCAGGAAACTCCGGCTCCGCCCGAAACACCTGCCGATCCGCCTTCTAATACACCAGAAACTCCCGACACACCGGATACCCCTGATGCACCGTCAGAACCGGATACCCCGGCGGAGACATCGGAAGTACAGCCGCAGTCCGAAGAGAGCGGCTCTTCCGAATAGCTTTTTCAGTCAGTCTATGCACAAAAACCGGCCCTCTGGCATATGCCAGCAGGACCGGTTTTTCTATACTTCTTTTTCCATCTGAATCAATTAGTCAATCAGCATTTTTGCTGCGCCGTAGATACCAGCATCGTTTCCAAGGGAAGCGAGTACGATCGGGGTATCTTTGCATGCGATGAATGCTGCTTCACGGTAGTATTTAGCTACGCCGTCGATCAGGATCTGGCCTGCTTTGGATACACCGCCGCGACTACGATAACTTCCGGGTCAACAACGCATGCGAATACTGCAAGTGCTCTTCCGAGGTACTCGGAGAACTCCTGAACGATTGCTTCTGCTGCTGCATCGCCTTCTTTTAATGCATCAAAGACAGCTTTTGCACTGATGGACTCTCCTCTTTCTCTTAAAGAAGACGGAGTATCATGGGATGCCAGATATTTCTTTGCCAGACGAACGATACCGGTTGCAGATGTCATCTGCTCGAGGCATCCGTGGTTTCCGCAGTTGCAGACCGCTTCTTCTTCCGGATCAACACATGCATGACCAACCTCGCCGCCTGCGCCGTGAGCACCTGCTACGATCTTGCCGTCCACGATGATTCCGCCGCCGACACCGGTTCCAAGGGTAACCATAACCAGGTTCTTGCTTCCCTTTCCGCCGCCTGCCCACATCTCACCGAGAGCTGCTGCGTTTGCGTCGTTTGCTGCTTTTACTGCCATTCCGCCGAGTTCGTCGGAAAGCTCTTTTACGATATTTTTATATCCCCAGTTCAGGTTGACTGCGATGGAAAGCTCACCTTTGTCATTAACCGGGCCAGGTACGTCAATGCCGACACCGGCAACATCATCTGCTGCGATACCCTTCTCAGCCATTTTTGCTTTTACGCTTTTTGCGATATCCGGCAGAATTTCGCTTCCGCCGTTTTCGGTGCGGGTCGGGATTTCCCATTTTTCCAACAGAGTTCCGTCTGTCTGGAACAGTCCGCATTTTACTGAAGTACCCCCAACATCGATTCCAAATACATAGTTTGCCATTTTCTTACTTCTCCTCTCTTTTTTTCACTAAGTTAGCCTGTACACGGCGGTACAGCTCCTGTGCGGCATTGTAGCCCATCTTCTTCTGTCTGTGGTTGACAGCAGCGGTTTCTACGATGATCGCCAGGTTACGGCCTGGACGGATCGGAAGGGAATGGCAGACAACCTTGTTTCCAAGGAACTCAATATACTCTTCTTCCAGCCCAGACGGTCGTATTCTTTCTCTTTGTCCCACTCTTCAAGCTTGATAACAAGGTCGATAGACTGGGTATCCTTTACGCTCTCGACACCAAACAGCGTCTTGACGTCGATGATACCGATACCGCGCAGCTCGATAAAGTGACGCGTGATATCCGGTGCCGTTCCGACCAGCGTAATGTCGCTGACACGGCTGATTTCAACCACATCATCGCTGACGAGACGATGGCCTCGTTTGATCAGCTCCAGTGCAGCCTCGCTCTTTCCGATTCCGCTCTCGCCCATGATCAGAACGCCCTCGCCGAATACATCGACCAGCACGCCGTGGATGGAGATCATCGGGGCAAGCTGGACATTCAGCCAGCGGATGATTTCAGCCATGAAAACGGAAGTCGATTTGTCTACCGCAAAGGCCGGTACCTGATAACGATTGCACAGCTCCAGAATTTCCGGTCCCGGAATCATCTTCGTGGTGAAAATGACACATGGGATCTTGCGGCTTACAAACTCTTCAAACGCGCGGACGCGCTCGCTCTCTTCAAGATGCTGCAGATACGTGAACTCTACATAACCGATGATCTGCACACGCTCATTGGCAAAATGCTCATAGTAACCGGTCAGCTGCAGTGCAGGACGGTTGATATCCGGTGTGGCAATGACAAGATCTGTCATATCAACCTCTGGTGTCAGGTTGCGGAGATCCATTTCCTCCACCATTTTGGTCATTTCAATTTCTTTCATTTTCCTGTCCTCCGACTTCATTCGACGTCTTTTTAAATCCGTCTCTTCTATGATTTTAGCACAATAAAGCATCACGGGCAACCTAGAAATTTAACTATTTTGACGAATCCTCATTTTCCTCCTGTGCAGGTGCGTGAAAGAATGTGTAAACCTGCTCCGCCGCCTTTTTATTCATGCCCGGAAGTCCGGAAAGTTCTTCCACGGTTGCCGCCTTGATATCATCAATTCCCTGAAAGTGGCGCATCAGTCTTTCCTTCTTGTCGGCCCGATGCCCGGGATGTCGTCGAGAATCGAGTGGACCTGGCCCTTGCTCCGCAGCAGGCGGTGGTATTCGATTGCAAAGCGGTGTGCCTCGTCCTGCACGCGTGTGATCAGTTTGAAGCCCTCGCTGTTCCGGTCGATCGGAATTTCCACGTTTCGGAAATACAAACCCCTCGTGCGGTGCTTGTCGTCCTTTACCATACCGCAGACCGGAATCGCAAGATCCATTTCTTCAAGCACCTCAAGCGCAATGTTAACCTGGCCGCGTCCGCCGTCCATCATGATCAGGTCCGGCAGCCGCTCGAAACCGCTGTCCTCCTGGATGCCGCGCAGAAAACGGCGGCTTAAGACCTCTTTCATACTGGCGTAATCGTTCGGTCCCTCGACGGATTTGATCTTGAATTTTCGGTAATCGGCGCGCTTTGGCTTTCCTTTCTCGTAGACGATCATCGAGCCGACCGACTGGAAACCGCTGATATTGGAGATATCGTACGCTCGATGCGGTCGATCGACGGCAGGTTCAGCCATCTGGCGATCTCTTTTACGGCACCGACCGTCCGACCCTCTTCCCGCTTGATCCGCTCGCGGTCCTGGTCGAGAACGATCTGTGCGTTCCGCTCTGCCAGTTCCACCATTTTTTCCTTGCTGCCCTTTTTCGGCACGCGGATGCGGACCTTCTGGCCCCGTTTGCTGCTTAAATACTCTTCCATCAGCTCCTGCTCGGCAATCTCCTCGGAATCATGATTCCGCGGGATGAACGGCGTGCCGGAATAGAACTGTTTCATAAACGTGAGCAGCACCTCGCTTTTCTGCTCCTCCTCGCCGATCCGCAGATAATAATGCTCCCGCCCGATCAGCTTTCCGTTCCGGATAAAGAAGACCTGCGCCACCGCATCCTCTTTGTCCATCGCAAGCGCAATGACATCCTTGTCCTCGCCGTCACTGTTCGTAATCTTCTGCCGCTCGCCGATCCTGCGCACGCTGTCGATCAGATCACGGTACTCCGCCGCCTGCTCGAACCGCATCTCCTCAGCCGCCTCCGTCATTTTTCCAGTCAGCTCTTTGATAATGTCATTGTAATTTCCATTCAGAAAACTGATCGCCTTTTTGATCTGCTCGCCGTACTCTTCTTTGGAAATGTATCCCTGGCACGGTGCCTTACACTGGTGGATGTGATAGTAAAGACACGGGCGGTCCTTGCCGATCTCCTTTGGCAGGCTCTTATTGCAGGAACGGATATCGTACAGCTTCCGCAACAGTTCGATCGTATCTTTCACAGCTCCGGCGCTCGTGTACGGGCCGAAATATTTCGCCTTGTCCTTCTTCATCTGATGGGAAAACAGAATGCGTGGAAAATCCTCGTTCACGGTCACCTTAATGTACGGGTACGCCTTGTCATCTTTCAGCATCGTATTGTATTTCGGACGGTGCTCTTTGATAAGGTTGCACTCCAGCACGAGCGCCTCCAGTTCGGAATCCGTCACAATATACTCAAAACGGGCGATATGCGTGACCATCCGCTCAATCTTCGGCCCTTTGTTGCGGCTCGTCTGGAAATACTGGCGGACACGGTTTTTCAGCGAAATCGCCTTTCCTACGTAGATAATTGTATCGTCCGCGTCGTGCATCAGATAGACGCCGGGTTTCCCCGGCAGTTTTTTCAGTTCTTCCTGGATATCAAACGCCATATGACCCTCCTCTTTTTGGGACTGTAATGTTGAAAATGCCCAGCGTGCAGAGATCGTTTTCTCTGCTCCCGCCGGGCCTTTTCGCTTTCTTTTTATACTTCTGGGTTTACGGTAAAATCCGCCTCCGGAAGTGCTGTATTTTCTGTTTCTGTATTTTCTGGATTTTCAACCGCTTCTTCCGCGTTTCCATTCCGTTTTGCAATCACCTGATGAAAAATCTCCATAAATTCTTTTCCGGTGATCGTCTCTTTCTGGATCAGGTAAGCTGCGATTTCATCCATCGCATCGCGGTTAGCTGCCAGAAGTTCTTTTGCCTGCTCATACGACTCTTTCAAGATCTTCATGACCTCGTGGTCGATTTCGGTTGCTGTGGCATCGCCGCAGTTTAAGACCATTCTTCCGTCGAGGTACTGATTCTGCTGGGTCGCAAGACCGATCAGACCGAATTTCTCCGACATACCGTACTGCGTGATCATCGCGCGGACAATCTTCGTCGCTTTCTCGATATCATTCGAAGCTCCCGTTGTCACGTTGCCAAATACGATCTCCTCTGCCGCTCTTCCACCGAGCACTCGACGATCATCGCCTCGAGTTCGCTCTTCGTGTTGAGGTATTTCTCCTCCTCCGGCACCTGCATGACGTAGCCGAGCGCACCCATCGTACGCGGCACAATCGTGATTTTCTGTACCGGCTCGGAATCCTTCTGCAGTGCAGTAACAAGTGCGTGGCCTACCTCGTGGTAGGAAACGATCTTTCGCTCTTCCTGGCTTAAGATGCGGTCCTTCTTCTCTTTTCCGACGAGGACAACCTCGACTGCCTCGAGAAGATCCTTCTGGGAAACGGCTTTTCTTCCGTTCTTGACCGCAAGAATCGCTGCCTCGTTGATCATATTTGCAAGATCAGAGCCAACGGCTCCCGATGTCGCAAGTGCGATGCCGTCGAGATCAACCGTCTCATCGAGCGATACGTTCTTGGCGTGTACTTTCAGGATTTCCACACGGCCTTTCAGGTCCGGTCTTTCTACGATAATCCGGCGGTCAAAACGGCCTGGACGCAGCAGCGCCGGGTCAAGAACCTCCGGGCGGTTTGTGGCCGCAAGGATCAGAATACCCTTGGAGCTGTCGAATCCGTCCATCTCGGCGAGGAGCTGGTTTAACGTCTGCTCCCGCTCGTCGTTGCTGTTGTAGCTGTTGTCACGGCTCTTTCCGATCGCATCGATCTCATCGATAAAGATGATGCACGGTGCGTTTTTCTTTGCTTCCTCAAACAGGTCACGCACACGCGATGCACCGACACCGACGAACATCTCGACAAATTCCGAAGCGGACATCGAGAAAAACGGTACGTGCGCCTCACCGGCTACGGCTTTGGCAAGCAGTGTTTTTCCGGTTCCAGGAGGGCCTACAAGAAGCGCTCCTTTCGGAAGTTTTGCACCGATTGTCGTGTATTTTCCAGGGTTATGCAGGAAATCCACAACCTCCTGGAGCGATTCTTTTGCCTCGTCCTGTCCCGCAACATCGCGGAATGTCACGCCGGTTTCTTTCTGTACGTAGGCCTTTGCTCTGCTCTTTCCTACGCCCATGACTCCGCCGCCTTTGTTCATGCTGCGCATCACCCATACCATGACAGCGACAAGCATCACAACCGGCAGAATGACGGTCAGCAATGTGTAAATGATCGTTCCGGTAGAATCCGGCGGATCTTTGTGGTACGTAATGCCTTTCTCCTGTAACAGATCGACCAGCTCCTGCTCATCTCCCATCATCGTTACCTGATAGGTGATTCCCTCCGATTTCTGGTCTTTCGGCGTTACGGTCAGTGTTCCCGATTTCAAGACAACTTCCTGCACTCCATCGTTGTTTACCATGTCCAGGAATTTGCTATAGTCAAGATCCTCGGAAGTAATTCCCCCAAGGGCATTGTTCAGAAGTCCCATCACCATCAGGCTGACGAGGAGGCAGATCAGGATAATGAGTATCGTCTGTCTGTTTTTCGGTCCTCCCCCGGAGCCTTTTTCTGGTTCCCGGTTCTGATTTTTTCTATCGTCCATGCTTTTCCTCCTTGTATGTCAAACCGCCCCTCTTTTTTACGGACACTTTAACTCTTACATTATATCGGATTCCCTCTTAATTAGCAAGCCGGACTTTGTGAAAAAAGACTGAATTTATCTATACAAAAACGGCCCGCCGACACTCTTTCAAGTATCGGCGGACCGCCAGATAACACTCACATTACATTAGTCGTTATATCCGTTCGGATTCTTCTGCTGCCAGTTCCAGGAATCGGCACACATCTCCTCGATGCCGTACTCAGCCTCCCAGCCAAGCTCCTCTTTTGCTTTGTCGCATTTGGAGTAGCAGGTTGCGATATCACCGTCACGGCGCGGTTTGATTTCGTATTTCAGCGGATGGCCGCATGCTTTCTCGAATGCGTGGATCACATCGAGTACGCTGTAGCCTTTGCCGGTTCCGAGGTTGTAAATGGAAACGCCCTCGTTGTCAGCCAGTTTCTGGATGGCTTTTACATGGCCGCGTGCCAGGTCAACAACATGGATGTAATCGCGGACACCAGTTCCGTCCGGAGTATCGTAGTCATCACCGAAAACGCGATGCACTCGAGTTTTCCGATGGCAACCTGTGCGACATACGGAAGCAGGTTGTTCGGGATGCCCTTCGGATCCTCTCCGATAAGGCCGCTCTTATGCGCTCCGATCGGGTTGAAGTAACGAAGCAGGATAACATTCCATTCCGGATCTGCGGTGTGGATGTCGGTCAGAACCTGCTCGAGCATGCTTTTTGTCCAGCCGTATGGGTTGGTCGGGGTTCCCTTCGGGCACTCCTCGGTGATCGGAATCTGTGCCGGATTGCCGTATACGGTTGCAGAAGAACTGAAGATGATGTTCTTTACGCCATGGTTTCTCATCTCATCGCAGAGAATCAGGGTTCCGGTCATGTTGTTGTGATAATATTCAATCGGTTTATGTACGGACTCGCCGACTGCTTTTAAGCCTGCGAAATGGATGACAGCGTCAATTTTCTCGTTGTCGAAAATTTTCTTTACGCCTTCGCGGTCCAGCATATCGGTTTTGTAGAAGGTTACTTTCTTTCCGGTAATCTGTTCTACACGCTCAATGGCTTTCTCGCTTGCATTGTAAAGGTTGTCCATGACAACAACGTCATAGCCTGCGTTCAGCAGTTCCACACAGGTGTGGCTTCCAATATAGCCTGCACCGCCAGTAACTAAGATTTTCATTTTGGTATCCTCCATGTTTTCCTTCGCTGCTGCTTTTTTTGCCGCAGCGGGTTAATTGAAGCATTTAGTTTATTCTACAACGTTTCCATGAATTTTGCAAATGCACTTCTGCCTTCCTCGGTGCACTTGTAACGCCGGCATCCTCGAGTACGCGACAAAGACTTTTCCGACTTCCTCTTTCAGGATATCCATCACATTTTCGCTGTTCAGCTCCGGATGGCGCGGCAGGAATTCGTCTACCCAGTCGGCATGTTTCTCCAGCTCTGCGACAGCGCGGACATCTTTTCCCTCTACGAGGCATTTGGAAAGCTCTTCCAGCTCATCTTTTAAGCGCGCCGGCAGAATCGCAAGTCCCATAACCTCAATAAGGCCGATGTTCTCTTTTTTGATGTGATGATACTGTGCATGCGGATGGTAAACACCGAGCGGGCATTCGTCCGTCGTGATGTTGTTGCGCAATGCCAGATCGAGTTCGAACGTATCGCCCACTTTTCTTGCGATCGGCGTGATCGTGTTGTGCGGCTCTCCGTCAGTCTCGGCGAATACAAACGCATCCTCATCCGTGTAACCTCTCCAGCAGTTCAGGATATGCTCTGCCAGATCGATCAGCCGTTTCTCATCTTTGTGGCGGATCCGGATGACGGACAGCGGCCATTTGACGATGCCGGTTTCCACATCCTCGTATCCTTTGATGGTAAAATGGCGCTCGATCGGCGCTTTCGCCATTGCGAAGGTATAGTGGCCGCCTGATAATGATCGTGGCTTAAAATGGAGCCTCCCACGATCGGCAGATCCGCATTGGAACCGATGAAGTAGTGCGGAAACAGCTTGATAAAGTCAAACAGCTTCACAAAGGTCGCGCGCTCGATCTTCATCGGGTTATGCTGGAAATTGAACACGATGCAGTGCTCATTGTAATACACATATGGCGAGTACTGGAATCCCCACTCCGTCTGATTGATCGTCAGCGGAATGATGCGGTGGTTCTGGCGCGCCGGGTGGTTGACGCGTCCCGCATAGCCCACATTCTCCTTGCAGAGCAGGCATTTCGGATAACCGCTCTGTTTTGCCAGTTTTGCAGCCGCGATCGCCTTCGGGTCCTTCTCCGGTTTGGAGAGGTTGATCGAGATATCGATATCGCCGTAGGCACTCGGTACGCTCCAGCGGATATCCTTTGCGATGCGGTATCTGCGGATGTAGTTGGAATCCTGGCTCAGTTTGTAGAAGTAATCGGTTGCCTCCTGCGGGCTCTTCGCATAGAGTTCCTCAAACTTCTTTACCACCTCTCCCGGGCGCGGCATCAGGCAGTCCATCAGTTTCGTATCGAACAGATCGCGGTAAACGACGCTGTTGTGTTCGAGAAGACCGCGCTTAGCTGCATCATCAAGCAGTTCATTTAAAGTCTCTTCCAGATCCGGGTTCTCCGGAATCTGCTCCGGCTCTTCGTAATCGGAAATCTGCATGACTTCCAGAATCCGGTTTGTCGCATAGATTTTATCCAGTCCCGAAACAAGACCGGCATTTTCTCCATATTTTACCAGTTTTGCAATACTCTCGTTAATCACTGTAGCTTCCTCCCTGCTGCCGATCCAGCTTTTTTATTTCTTATTTTAATACGCCTGCGCCGTCTCCGATGTCTACGACATAGAAGTCTGCGGCATAGCCGATTTTTTCTTTGTAAGCTGCGCCTACTTTTGCGATGAAGTTGTCAATATCTTCTGTTTTTACGATGCTGACGGTGCATCCGCCGAAGCCTGCGCCTGTCATACGGGATCCGATGACACCCGGGCAGTTCCATGCTTCTTCCACAAGAGTATCCAGCTCGATGCCGGTTACCTCATAGTCATCACGCAGGGAAACGTGGGATGCGTTCATCAGTTCGCCGAATTTTGCGATGTCGTTTGCCTTTAAAGCTGCAACGGCCTGAACGGTTCTCTGGTTCTCGTAAACAGCATGTTTTGCACGTTTCTGGCGGACCGGATCTTTGATGGCATCTTTCACTGCCTCAAACTCTTCCTCGGTCAGCTCGCCAAGGCTCTTGATGTCTTTGACTTTCTGAATCTCAGCCAGAGCAGTCTCGCACTCGCTGCGGCGCTCGTTGTATTTGGAGTCGCCAAGGCCGCGTTTCTTGTTGCTGCAGGAGATGACAATTCTTGCGCCTTCCAGTTTAACCGGTGCGTACTCATATTTCAGATCGCTGGTGTCAAGAAAGATCGCACAGTCCTTTTTGCCCATGGCGATGGCGAACTGATCCATGATACCGCAGTTGACGCCGTTGTAGTTGTTCTCGGAGAACTGGCCGTACAGAGCGATGTCGATCATGGAGATGGTGTCGTAGCCGAACATGTCACGCAGCATTACGCCGGTTACGGTCTCAACGGATGCGGAAGAGGAAAGGCCGGAGCCGTTCGGAATGTTTCCGTAGAGCACGATATCGAAGCCCTGCTCTACCGGGAAGCCCTTCTGGCAAAATGCCACATCATTCCCTTCGGATATGCGGTCCAGTTGCCTTCTTTGCCCATCTGAAATTCATCGAGGGAAGATTCTACCACGCCGAGTTTTTCAAAGTTCATAGAGTAAAAACGAAGCTTTCTGTCGTCACGTTTTCTTGCTGCCATGTAGGTTCCGATGGTCAGTGCGCATGGAAATACGTGGCCTCCGTTGTAATCGGTGTGCTCACCGATCAGGTTCACACGTCCAGGTGCGAAGTAGGTGCGGATGTCGCCCTCTCCCCCGAACAGTTTGCAAAACAATCCAGTACCTGCTGTTTCATTTTGTTGTCTCCTTTTCTTTTTGGTGTGTTGTTTTCGTGGTTTCGTTTTG
>ENA-OQCP01000525-OQCP01000525.1-human-gut-metagenome-genome-assembly--contig:-NODE-525-length-16984-cov-10.632319_pt1 | contig 16984 bp, 20 predicted proteins | sample MGYA00242760_ERZ504583 | MGnify/ENA primary metagenome ERZ504583 (study PRJEB26092, sample SAMD00036308) | human gut metagenome | host: Homo sapiens | study: EMG produced TPA metagenomics assembly of...
CGCGATCATCTACATCGTCTACCGTGCCAAGAAGCTCGGCCGCAATCCTACAAGCAGGACGTCTTTGAGGCACCAGCGATTGGGAGAAGCTACCGCTCGCCGCGCAAGGTTGATTACGCGCACGCCGAGTAACGCGCTCGCTGCCGTCCGCATTTGGATGTAGGCGCGTCTCTTTGGTCCGTAATCTCGCGTTATGCGCAGCCCCCGGAAAGCAATTCGTTTGCTTCGGGGGCTTTTTGCTGTCGCGCGTGCATTCATGCACATATTCACAATGTATCGCGCAGATAAAATCGAATTTCCGACTGCACGCCAGCTCTATGTGACCTTAATTTTGGGTACATTGTTGTCCCGATATTGAGCTTGGGGGATATATGGAAAATGAGACGAGGGGCCAAGAGGACGCGGCCCAAGATGCAGCGGCGTGCGCCGAGGCCTTGGAGAGCCTAGACCGGTTTTCGCTGGACGAAGTTGCGTTTGACGAGACAATCGTCGACATGCAGGACGCGGCGGGCGATGGCATACCGGATACGGGCGACGACGTCGAGGATGCTCGCGATGAAGCCGATGTCGAAAAAGGCGATGACGAGGGCAATGGCCAACCGGAACCCAACGCGGAGATGAGACCTCCCTGCTTGGCGACTTGCCCGTCGACGAATCGCTCACCCGCGAGCTCCCCGGCTTGGGCTCTGCGCCAGTCGTCGACGAGACCATCGCCATGGGAGATATTCCCCTGCCGTCCGCTCCCTCGGCACACGAAGCCGAGGTTCGTCATCGTAAGATGTCGCCCAAGCGCCGCAATCTGATGGTCGCCGGTGTCGTGGCCGTCGCGCTCGTCGCCGGCGGCGCGGGCTATGCGGCTTGGAACGGATACCAGCAAGAGCAGGCCGCCGTAGTTGCCGCAAACGCCCATACCATGATGTCGGTGCAAATTGGCGTACATGCCGCGGGACTCGACTGCTCCACCGGCTCAAAGATCCCCGTGCAGGTGAGTGGCCAGGACTCCGACGGCTCTTCTGTGAGCGAAACGCTCTACGTTGACGAGCACGGCCGCGGCATCAAACTGCTGCCCGGCGATTACACGCTCTCCATCGCTGCCTCCCCCATCGCGGCCGACGGCACCATCTATACCGTCCCGACCACCAAGACGCAGGTCACCGTTAAGAGCGATGGACAGGATTTAAGTGCCCAGGCTGCCTTTAAACTCAAGGTGCCTTCGGCCGACACGGTAACCGACGACCAGATCGATGCCGCCGCCAAATATGCCGAGGAGGGAGGCGCGAGCTCCGCCGCCACCGCCAAGGTGCTCCAGCAGGCGGCAACCGCGCGGCGCGACGCCGCCGTCAATGCCCTGAGCGCGCAAAAGGCACAGGCAGCCCGTGATGCCGACGCCCGTCACAAGGCAACCGACCTCTACCAGCTCGATATCCCCGTCGAATGGTACGGCAAGGTCGAGACTTGGCAAAATGGCAGCACGCTATGCATCTATCTTGCCGGCGACAGCGATACGCCGATTGTGACGCTCGTCGCGGTGCGCGAGGGCGAGAGCTTTACGCCCGATGAGGGCGATACGGTTTTGGGTGCGGCCAATCTAGGCAACGGTTATACCGTCTACGCCAGCGGCCCCGTCTATCCGTACGTGGTGCCCCAGACCATCAACGGGCGCACGCAGAACCCCGTGTCGACCTATCCCATGGACACAGCCATTGAGCTTGTCGAGCTTACGACCGGCAACCGCTACACCTACAGCCAGATCAAGAGCGTGCTGGTCGGCAAAGACGGCAAGGCCGACGCTGCCACCAAGCTCGAATGCGACTACATCGCCCAGATTCTGCTGCCGAGCATCAAGGCCCAGGACTAGCCGGGCGCATCATGGTACTCCCCAACCGTGATGAAGGGGCCAGGAGGTCCTGGCCCCACAGATCCGTAGATGATTAGGCAAGGAGCCACTTCCATGCGGGCACAGCGTGTACCACACCGTGTTCACATGGAATATCGGCCTGTTCATCCATAGTAACGATTACCGACTCGCAAGATCAAACTGGGCCATCGAGGCATCGAGGGCTGCAATTTCGCGTTCGCGCGTTTTCTCGCTTGCCATATCCACACTCACCTGAGTCAGGCTATAAGCTGCATGAGAAGTGCATCCCCAGCCACAAAGTCAACCTCATGGCTTTTATTCTTCTCCTTGACCAGTAGGCGGCAGACCGAACCGACCCGCACCGCAGGAGTCCTTCTTCTGAGCGCATTGAACACCGCAGTCTCGAGCCTCTGGCCCTGGTCCAATGCCGATGCGGGAGAGAATGCTCCAAACATCGCAGGATCGACAGCGTAGACTTTAGACGCAGACCGCGTATTATTTGCAAGTGAACGCGTAAACTCCGGCACAGAAAACAGCAGGTAGGCGTCCTCGTAATACTCAAGTAAGTCGCTGAGCGAATTACGACTGACGGGTATCTGCCTGCTCTTGAACTCGTTGTACACCTTGTTCACCGACAGCTCTCGTCCCGAAGATGCCATACACCGCGTCAGAAACAGTGAGGCCAAACGAGGGCTCTTGACGTCGTAACGCTCCACAACGTCCATAGCGACCGTTCGCGACGCATATTCCTGTAGCAGCTGAATCGCGTCTGCGGGCGTCTGCTCAAGTGTCGCGATGAATCCCCCTCGCTCGAGATATCCGACCAGATGGTGTCGGAGCAACGCTGCAGCGCTTGAGGAGAAGGGCGCGTTCGACTCAGGAACGCTCCCCGTCTTATATCGGACGTATTCCGAAAAACTCAACGGAAAAAGCTCTCGCACAAGAGAACGGCCCCTGAACTCGCTCTTAAGTTCTGAGGACAGCATCTTAGAAGAAGATCCCGTCACGTAAACGGTCGCCTTCTCCGTATCGACCACGCGTCGCAGAAACGCACCCCATTCGGGTATTTCCTGGATCTCGTCAAAGAAAAGGTAGGCGCCCTCGCCTCGAGCAGCAGGATATAGTGCATAGAATGTATCGAGCACGTCCGCTAGTAGCGATGGCTCATACGGACGCAAGCGCTCATCCTCAAAATTGAAATATAGCATCCGGTCAAGCTCGACGCCTTGGCCCTGAAGCCGCCGTATCTCCTGATACAGGCGATACGTCTTTCCACAACGACGGGCGCCCACAATCACATATACGATGTTGTCGCGCTTTGGCTCCTGCGGGTTGCCAGATCAAGGTCGCGCTCAAAGACCTGCGGAATCCCCTGTTGCTCAAAGTCCTTTATTTTTTGAGCCACCAAGTCGTTGAATGCCATAATTCTCCAATCTTGCTCTCCTGCTAATCAAGATTATAACGATTCTTGATTAGCAGGAGAGCAAGATTATGCGTATCTTGATTAATGGATAAGCAAGTTTTCTATTAGTGGCCCCTCCCGGAGGATATCGAGCGGCCGAGGGGGCAGGCATGAACGCCTCTAGCCGAAAACAAAGTAGCTAAAAAAGCCCCGTCCCAAATCAGCTACTTAACGCCAGGGGTCGGCTTCGAAGAGGGGCTCGCGCTCGGGGCGACGATCGCTATAAGGATCGTAGCGTCGTCATCCTCGTTCTCGGCACGAATGTAGGGATCGGTGGGCTTTTTCGTCTCCCTCTTCTCGCGCAGGGGCTGCTTGCACTCGTCCTTGCTATCCATGGCATGCACCTTTCCGTGTGGCTTGAATTCCATTCTTACACTATGACTGATTACGGCCATCGTAATGCATGGATACCGCGGGATGCGGTATCCAGAGCGCACACGTGCTTACGAATCGTCTACGCGTATCGGCGCAGACAGTGTATACATTGCTTTAAACCCAACGCAAGCCCGCCCGAGCGCACCTTAGGCACACTCGGGCGGGTAAACATCGTCTTGAAACTTGCAGCAACTAGCAAATCCCCGTCAGGCCAAGCACCAGGCCAATGATCATGGTGCCGATAATGATCCAGTTCACGTTGGTGTTCTTCTTGAGCAGCTTGAAACAACCCAGGGTGTACAGCAGCGGAATCAGGCCGATGAAGATCGTATCGAGATACGTCTGGATCATGACCGGATCGCCCTCGGGCATCGGAATTGAGATCGCGCAGCTGAACTTAACGAACGAGGCAGCCATGGCGCCGATCATCAGCAGGCCGAGCGTGCTTGAGAGTTTGGTTACAATACCCATCAAGCCGCTCTCGTAGATCTTGGTGATGAAGCTCGAACCGACGCGATACCCAAGAACCGTCAGCACCCAACGCGTAATCCACGACGGAATGTTGTAAATGAGCAGAAACGCGATCGGACCCAGAAGCGATCCGTTCTGAGAGCACAGCGCCATACCGACCGAGGCCGCGATAACACGGATAACGCCCCAGAAGATTGCATCGCCGATGCCCGACATGGGACCCATGAGCGAAGCTTTGACCGAGTCGATCGAATGCGTATCGAAATCAGGCTCGGCCGCGTTCTCCTTCTCCATCGAGGCAACAAGGCCCATGCAGAACGTACCGACATTTGACGTGATGTTATACCAGGTCGAATGGCGTACCAGGGCATCGCGACGCTGTTCTTTATCCGGGTAGAAACGCTCGATGGCAGGCCAGATGGACCACATGAAGCCTGAAGCGCCTCCGCGAGCGCCGCCGCCGTAATGGGCAAAGACGTTGAACGAGTGGAAGAAGATGCCGCGCAGCATCTTACGGTCTTCAGCGGAAAGATCCTTAGTGGAGATGCTGATCTTCTCGCTTGCGGTATCGGTGGTACTCATGCGAAGAAATCCTCCTCTTCGAGCTCGGCGACGGACTGGGCACCAGCTGCGACGCCCGATTCGCGCAAGGCCTTAATCTGGTTGCGCAGGTCGAGATTTTCAAGGTCACGCAGGGCCGTAACGACCAAGATCACTGCACCGACGGCGGCAATTGCGACCATGGGCATGTTGAGATATTGGAAGAGCACGAAGCCGAGCAGGAAATAAATTGCAATCTTGTTATCCCAGAGCATGCGCAGAAGTAGCGCCATGCCCACGGCGGGAAGCAGGCCGGATGCAGCATTGAACCCGTTCAGGACCGCCTGCGGCACCATATTCATAAGCTGCGATGCCGGCTCGGCACCGACCCACACCGCCAAAAACGTCGGGATGGCGAATAGACCGTTCATGACTACGGCGCCGCCAAAATGGCAGATGAAGAGCTTCTTACTGTCACCCGAGTTCGCGGCCCAATCAATAACAGGAGCCCAGAAAGACATGAGCACGTTGAGAACGAGCGAGTAGATGATGTTCGCAAAAATAGCCGCAGCCACCGCGAGCGGAATCGCTACGCCCTGCTCCATGCCAGACACGACCACGAAGCACACAGCGAGCACCGTTCCTGCCACCGTATCAGCCGAAGTCGCACCGCCCACGTTGACGCTTCCGATGAAAATAGCCTGGAGCGCAGCACCGATGATAATGCCTGCGGTAACATCGCCAAAGATAATGCCCGCCACAAGACCCACGCCCAGGGGCTGGTCAATCATGGGCTGTCCAAACGTCCATTGGACGAAATAGCAGATAAAAGCTGCCAAATATGCCAAGAGCGCAGTCGTCAGCATATCAATCCCTCCTTAGAGCTTTGCCAGCAGGTCGGAAACCTTGACCTTACCGTCTGTAACGCCGACCTGATGAAACACCGGCAGATCTTGCTCACACAGCTCGCGCGCTGCAGCCACCTCGTCTGGATTGAGCGTTACACCCGTTGTCAGCAGCACCTTGGCTGCATCGTCGCTTCGATCGAAGCGGCCGACATTCGCAACGTTCACGCTGCCGATCCTACCGGGAGCCCCTTTCACTAGTTTGAGTGCATCGGCGATGTTCCCAGTAAGGGCGAAGATGCGCATCTCGCCCGCACGCGGATCGTTAGCAATCTTGATAGCGTCGTCTATTGTACGGATGAGAAGCTTCTGCCCACTCGGGCAAGCCATCTTGAGCGTCGACGACTGGGTTTCATTTTGGGCCGCAGCGTCATTCGCGACTAAAATACCCTTGGTGCTCAGCTCCTTTCCCCACATGAGCGTGACCTGTCCGTGAACCAGGCGGTCATCCACTCGCAGCTGAACGATCATTTCGTTCTCCTTTCGTCTTCGCTCCGCCCGCCAAAGCGGACCACTTCCTATCCAAAGAAATCGTCATCGGTATCTGTCGCCCCGCCTGCCCGCAGGACCACACGCCGCATGGAGGTCGATGCCTGCGCGATTACGCTGTCGATATACTCGGGCGTGAACGCCTCGCCCGTAATCAGGCATTCGAGAATTAACGCGATGTTGAAACCGGTCACATGTACGATGCCGTGCTTTTCCGGCTGCATGGCCGTAACCATGTTGCAGACGCTCCCGCCCAAAAGATCGGTAACGATCAACGCATCGTCCTCTGGCCTCACGCCATCGATAAACTCTGCGATCTGCTCATTGGGATCCGATTCGTCCACATAGCAATCAACGACGGTTATGGCGCTATCATCATGAAGCAGCACCTCAGCCACACTTTTGACGCCACTTGCTAGGCGTCCGTGGGTTGCAACTAAAATTTTCTTCATAGCACACCCCTTAAGCCAAAGGAGCCGCGCCATTGGCGAATACTCGCACGACATGCTCGAATGTGCTGCGCAGGCTCTCGAACGCGACTGCCGTCATATCGTGCCAATAGATCGGAGCATCCGGATGTCCCTCAGTCTTTTCATCAACCATGGCGCGCACGGCATCGCCGGCATATTTAACGCCATACGTGTAGTAGTTAATCTTGCGGATGCCGGCATTGATGGCACGAGCGTAATCCTCGTCGGAAACACCGGAGCCACCGTGCATGACAAGTGGCACGTTCACACAGCTGCGAATGTCGGTCAGAACGTCAATGTTCAAATGGGGCTCGCCCTTATACAGGCCGTGCACCGTTCCGAACGAGCAGGCCAGGATATCGAGCCCCGTGGACTCAACGAAGTCACGCGCCTGGTCAGGATCGGTATAGATGGCGCCCGCCTCTTCCGCCGTGGACCCAGCATCAGGATCGCCACCCTCACGCGACCCCATAGAACCAAGTTCGCACTCAAGGCCTGCACCAAAGTCGGCGCACATCTGGGCAGCGTACTGGGAAAGCTCAACATTACGTTCGTAGGAAAGTGCAGAACCGTCGAACATGACGCCCGTGAAACCGAGCTCCAACGCACGACGAGCATAGGATAGATTCTCACAATGATCCAGATTCAGGCAGATATGCGCACTCGAGCGCTCAGCCAGTGCTGTAACCAGCGGAGCCACCACGTCAATCGGCACCAGCGACTCGTGAACCTCGGCATGCTGGATGATAATCGGATAACCTGTTTCCTCCGCCACGTCCACAGCGGCGCGGACGGCCTCAAGACTCGCGGAATTTACTGCAGCGACCGCCATATTGTTCTGTTCGGCGATGTTGCAGATATCTCTCATACTGACGAGCATCTGTTCTCCTTTCCTCAGGCAGACCATCGCTGTTTGGCTTTCTCCAAACGCAACATTTTGCGAGTTCATTATATTGCGTTTTGTTTTGCTTTGTTTCGGAATTGACGTCTGCTACCGCGAACGGTCGAAAACCTGCCCCGAACGTTCGATATGTTTTGTTTAGAGTTGTTTTATTTCATTTCAGGAATTGTTGTTCTGGTAAAACTGAAGGTAACAAGCCTTGTCCCACAACAAGCCCTGGGAGTTCTTATGAGTGAACCGCGTCCCTATTACCTGGAAGAACGGCAGGAAGAAATACTCGACTTACTCAATGCGAACAGCACTGTTCGCATTGTTGACCTCAGCGAGCGCTTCGGTGTTTCGGAAGCGACCATTCGAAAGGATATGCGGGCTCTCGAAGGCAGAGGACTTCTCAGGCGAACCCATGGCGGCGCGATCTTACCGAACCCCAATTCTCGCGAACTTTCGTTTGAAGACGCTTCTTCGACGGCCCAAGACGAAAAACGCCGCATCGGTTACGCTGCGGCGAAAATGGTGCGCGACGGCGACACGTTCTTTCTTCAATCGGGAACAACAACGGGCTGCATGCTACGCGCTCTCAAGGGCCGCAAGAATCTCACGGTTCTCACGAACGACCTATCTCACGCGATACTTGCCGAAGAATTGCTGGTGGACAGCGAGGTCATTCTCCTGGGCGGACAACTGAGATTTGGCTATCACTACACACAGGGCAACGAGACTATCCGGCTGCTTAACGAGTACTTTGTTCCCACTGCTTTCATGGGAACCAATACCTTCTCGTTTTCAAAAGGATTTATGGCGCATCGATTGGAGCAGGCGAACATGGTGAGCGCCATCGCGAACGCTGCCGACCGACGCATAACCCTCATGGACTCATCGAAAATCGGCGTCATCGGCTTGGTTCACGCCCTTGACCTCAATGAGATTAACTGCCTGATCACCGACACCGGTGTCGATGCGGACACGAGGCAGCGACTTGCCGAGCTTGCCCCCAACTTGGAGATCATCTACGCCTAGACTGCCCGGCACATTCGACGCAGCATGAAAAAGGGGCGACGGGTAAATCCCGCCGCCCCTTTGCTTGAGCTCAGCTATTCCTCGGGCGCCTCGTATATCGGCGTCGGCGTGTTGTCGCACACGACGGTAAAACCGCCGTCCTTGTCGACATCGACCGTCACCTGATCGCCCTCGCGCACCGTACCGTCGATGATAGCGGCGGCAATGGCATCCACGACCTCGCGCTGCACGAGACGCTTGAGCGGACGGGCACCAAAGACCGGGTCCAGGCCGCCCACGGCGAGCATCTGCTTGCCGCCGGGTGATGGCCAGCGTCATGCGCTCCTTGGCCAGACGCGCGCGGACGTCGGCGAGCTGGATGTCGACGATCTTCTCGATCTGCGCCATGCCGAGCGGATGGAACACCACGATATCGTCGATACGGTTGAGGAACTCGGGGCGGAAGGTTTGAGCCATGGCCCCGTCAACCTGATGGCGCATCTCCTCCTCGTCCTTGCCGGACAGATCGGCGATAGCCTTGGAGCCCACGTTGGACGTCATGATGATAATCGTGTTCTTGAAGGACACTTGGCGACCCTGACCGTCGGTCAAACGGCCGTCGTCGAGCACCTGCAGCAGCACGTTAAAGACATCCGGATGAGCCTTCTCCATCTCGTCGAGCAAGATCACGGAGTAGGGACGACGGCGCACGGCCTCGGTGAGCTGGCCGCCCTCGTCATAGCCCACGTATCCCGGGGGCGCACCGATCAGACGCTGGACGCTGAACTTCTCCATATACTCGGACATGTCGATACGCACGAGCGCGCGCTCGTCATCGAACAGGCACTCGGCCAGCGCCTTGGCGAGCTCGGTCTTGCCTACGCCGGTGGGGCCCAGGAAGAAGAAGCTGCCGATGGGCTTGTCTGGTCGGAGAGACCCGCACGGCTGCGACGCACGGCCGCGGCTACAGCGGAGACGGCCTCGTCCTGACCGATAACGCGCTTATGCAGCTCGCCCTCCAAGCCCTTCAACTTGTCGAGCTCGCCCTGCATCATCTTGGACACGGGCACACCGGTCCAGGCGCTCACGACCTCGGCGATCTCGTCGGAGGTCACCTGTTCGTTGAGGCCCTCGCCGTCCTGCTGCTTTTGCGCCTCGAGCGCAGCCTCGGAATCCTGAATCTGCTGCTGCAGACCCGGGATCACAGAATAGCGAAGCTCGGACGCACGGCCCAGATCGCCGTTGCGCGTCGCGCGCTCCTCTTCGCTCTTGGCCGCGTCAAGCTGGCCCTTAAGCTCCTGCACGTGGTCGATGGCGTTCTTTTGGTTGAGCCAGCCGGCCTTTTGCACGTTGAGCTTTTCCTGGACTTCGGCAATCTCTTGGCGCAGAGCCTCCAAACGCTCCTTAGAGCGTCGTCGGTCTCTTTCATGAGCGCCTGTTCCTCGATCTGCAGCTGGGTGAGCTGACGCGTGGTGGCGTCGATCTCGACCGGCATGCTGTCGAGTTCCATGCGCAGGCGGCTCGCGGCCTCATCGACCAGGTCGATAGCCTTGTCGGGCAGGAAGCGGTCGGCGATGTAGCGGTCGGAGAGGTCGGCGGCAGCCACGAGCGCGCTATCGGTGATGTGTACGCCGTGGAAGATCTCGTACTTCTCCTTCAGGCCACGCAGGATTGAAATGGTGTCCTCGACGGTAGGCTCGCTGACCATCACGGTCTGGAAACGACGGGCGAGCGCCGCGTCCTTCTCGATGTACTTGCGGTACTCGTCGAGCGTGGTCGCGCCGATCGCGTGCAGGTCGCCACGAGCGAGCGCCGGTTTGAGGATGTTGCCGGCGTCCATGGAGCCCTCGGTGGCACCCGCGCCCACGATGGTATGGAGCTCATCGATGAACAGGATGACCTTGCCTTCGGATTTTTGCACTTCCTTGAGCACGGCCTTCAAGCGGTCCTCGAACTCGCCGCGGTACTTGGCGCCGGCGACCAGCGCGCTCATGTCGAGCTCGATGAGGTCGCGGTCGCGCAGGGTGCTCGGTACGTCGCCGGCCACGATTCGCTGAGCAATGCCCTCGACGATGGCCGTCTTGCCGACGCCCGGCTCGCCGATAAGCACGGGGTTGTTCTTGGTGCGGCGGGACAGAACCTGAATAGTACGACGGATCTCGTCGGTACGGCCGATGACCGGGTCGAGCTTGCCGGCGCGAGCCAGATCGCAGATGTTGCGACCGTACTGCTCCAACGCCTCAAACTGCGTCTTGTCCTCGGCAGACGTCACGCGGTCATCGCCGCGCAGTTCCTCGTAGACTTGCTCGATGCGCTCCTTGGTCACGCCGGCGTCACGCAGCACGCGACCCGCCTCACCCTTGTCCTCGGCAAGTGCCATCAGCAGATGCTCGGTCACCACAAAGCTGTCGCCCATCTTGGTGGCCTTTTTCTCGGCCTTCTCGATCACGCGAACGAGCTCGTTGGACAGGCCCATCTGCTGACCCTCGCCCGACACCTTGGGCGCATGGTCGATGGCATCTTGTGTGGAGCGTGCGAGCTGAGCCGGGTCGGCACCGATGCGCTCGATGATCACGGAGATATTGCGCTCGCCGGCACCGAGCAGGGCAGACAGCAGGTGGATCGGCTCCACCGCGCCGGCCTGTGCATCGGCAGCCGTGCTCATGGCGGTCTGCAGCGCCTCGCGCGACGTCATTGCTAGCTTATCGATTCTCATGGAATCACCTCTCTTGGGGCGGCCGCCTACGGGGCGGCTTCACGTTGTTCGAGAAGTATTGTTGCCAGCTTTACGCGATCTTATACACAAATCTAAGTCTCTATATATAAGATTTTCTGAGTGAATTACGGATAGGGTACTGAGATGTCAGCCCGCCGCTGCCCAGGCGCGCTACCGTCTCGATCTGTAACATCTAGCAGCCATTTTTGATCCTAGATGTTACAGATCGAGACAGACCGAAAACCACCACAAAGAGGACAGGCACCTTTGTGGTGGTCGCGGTCTCTACTCCTTCGCCGAACCCGTACTTCCCGATTCGACGGTCCAGGGCATCTCATCCTCGAACAGCCATGTACGGGCAGACCCACTATCGCGTGCAGTCTGCGGGTCAGGCAAGCAGGTCTGTTTATAGGCATCTTGGATACACTGACCCATAAAATCGTTGAGCTCGCTCTGGTCGCCCTCCATGACATAGGCGACATCGCCGTCCATGATGTAGATGCCCGGACCCTCATTGCCCTCGTAGCCCGGATCGTACGAGACATCACATAACTTTGCGCCGTTTGCAGTGTCCAGCTCGATGGACGAGTGGCATCCGCCAACCATGTCGTTCGCTTTTGCCCGATAGGACGCATATCCGTACCAACGCTTAAATGTTTTGCCCTTGAGTAGCTCGGACGCCCTATCGATCAGGCTTGTATCCGTGGTATAGCGCATGGCCCCAAGCTGAATACGCGGATAATTACTAATACCCAGCACAGCCGGCTGCTCATCAAAATCAACGGTAATGGTCTCGGGCTTGTCGTCGCCGGTCAGAAGTTCGACAGATTGAGTCACAGGCTTGACCACCGGCTCCGTCACCGCAGCAGGTAGAAATGCCATACCGACAGCGCCCGCGCCAACCACAGCGATCGCAAGCGCCAAGACAATCAATCCAATACGGGCAGAACGGCTCACGGCAAAACACCCCACAATGCAAACCTTCGCCACCTGCACTAATGATACCGCCAGCTAACACTATTACCAAAAGAAGCCGCGCGCTCCTCACCACCACAAAGGGGACAGGCACCTTTGTGGTGGTTTTCGACGCTAACGGTCGACCATCTCGCGCAATGAGATTAAACTTGAATTGCTCTCTGAACATATCCATTTCTGCCTATCCTCAACAGATCTTTGTCTCGAGGAGCGCATATGAAGCCGCCTCATTCCACCGGTCGCAACGTCATCGCCATTCTCGCCATACCCATCGTGATGCTCTTCCTTATCGTCATCACGCCCTTTTCCCTTGGTATCACCTCGCCCTTCGATTTATGCGGAATGGTCGACGCCAGCTCGCGTGCCACCTCGCTCTCCTTTATCTGTCGCGGCGTGTTTTACGAAGATGGAATTCCCACCGGAAGTTGGCAGTCAAAGTTGCCACTGCTCGGTCAGATCGACGGATGCTCCCCCTATTTCTGCCTTGGACCTCAGACGCTAAACTATCTAATCGACGACCAGCCACTCGACTTCATCACCCTCGCCTACGACTACGCACCAAACACCGATGAGCGCCACATGAACCAAGTCCTCGACAAGATGCTTGGACAGTGCGGGCTCACCGAGGAGGCCGGTCGAACCATCTATAGCAACCAGAAATTAAAGCGAACAGAACTCCGCCGTGTCGGAAAAATCAAAGGGCGAAACGGGGCCGCCTACTGGGATGCCTGGGCAACACGCGACAAGGGCGAATTCGGACACAGCACCTATATGGTCACTGTCTACACCAAAGACGGAATTAAGGACAATGTTGACGATTTCGCGTCATCCAAACTCGGCATCCCCAAAACAACCAAACCCGCCAGCCAGATGAAATTCTGTAGAGCCGCCCATTAACATGCCGCTCAACGATCACAACAGCATCGAGCTCGTCCCCACCACCACAAAGGTGCCTGCCCCCTTTGTGGTGGTTTTCAACAAAAAGAAGCCGCCCCGATAACAGAGGCGGCATCAAGCAAGTCTATTTATTAGCGTCCCTCAAGACCCAACGAGAACGCAGAAATGTAGCCCGGGGCTACCCTTTCCCGAACGCGGCCCTCGTGAAGCGCGTGAGCGGGCGGGAAAGGGTAAGCCCCGGGCGGACAATTAAGTGCGCTACTCGGCAGCGGCCTTGAACTTGTTGTAGTTGATCAGGCAGCCGGCCTTGACGATGGCACGCTCCTCTGCCGTCATATCGGCAATGTAGAGCTCAATCTGCTCGACCGCACCATCGGCGCGCACCACGTAGGCGGCGATGTCCTTCAGGTCGCCATCGAGCGCGGCACGGATACCCGGCACAAAGACGTAATCGCCCACCTCAAAGTTGGGCTCGGCCTCCATCTGGAAGGGCACCATGCCCCAGTTCATCACGTTGGAGCGATAGCGCTTGGTGGCGTACTCGTGGACGATGTTGGCCAGGCCGCCAATTACGCGCTGGCAGCTCGCGGCCTGCTCGCGGGCGCTGCCGTCGCCAGGCTTCTTGGCGTAATCATGGAACCGAACTCGGTCGCCTTGGCATCGGCCGCGACACCCGCGCCGGCCAGCGCCTCAAACACACCGGCAAGCTCGGCATCGAACGCCGCCAGGTCGCCCGCGGACTCGCCGGCAACGCGACGCTTCTCCACAGCGTCGACCTCCTTGGAGCGACCCACGTAGGCCGGGTCGCGGCGGCTCAGCGTAAACTCAGCCAGGCCCAGCGGGTTGGAGCGGAAGGAGCTCGTCTCGCCCGAGGGAATGAGCTCGTCGGTCGTGGTGACCGGGTCCATGATCTTGGAGCAAACCTTGAGCAGGATGTCGTCGCCGAGCGGCTCCATCGCGGGCCACGGCTTGATGTTGGGGCCTTCGACCAGCTCGTCGGCAGGCTCCGCCTTGCCAAAGCCCCAGTACACGCGCTTCTTGTACGGCGCGTCGTCAAAGGTGTACTCGCAGGCCTCGTCCCAAGTGTCCTCGGGCAGGTCGGTCGCCGGCGTCAGGACGCCGCCGTTGGCAGCCGTTGCCGCAATGGAGCGGGCGTCCATCAGGGCCACGGCGCTCAGCTGGCCATTACCCGGCTTGGAACCCTCGCGGTTGGGGAAGTTGCGCGTGGTGTGACGGATCGAAAGGCCGTTGTTGGCGGGCGTGTCGCCGGCGCGAAGCACGGGCCGCAGAATGCCGTGCGCACGATTGCGCCGGCCTCCATGAGGTCGTAGATGTAGCCGCGGCGTGTAAGTTCGAGCGCCACGGGCTGGCTCGTGGGATAGACCGACAGCGAGAACTCGCCGCAGCCGGTATTGGCGCCCTTGAGCACGCGGGCAGCCTGGACCACGGAGTCATAGTTGCCGCCCGAGCAGCCGGCGATAACGCCCTGCTGCACGTGCAGCTTGCCGTCGACGATCTTGTCGAGCAGGCTAAAGTGCGTCTTGCCCTCGCCGATCTTGGCGGCCTCGAGCTCCACCTCGTGCAGGATGTCCTCGAGGTTCTCGTTGAGCTCGTCGATCTCAAAGCCGTTGGAAGGATGGAACGGCAGTGCGATCATGGGCTTGATGCTCGACAGGTCGACCTCGACGCAACCGTCGTAGTAGGCGACATCGGCGGGCTTGAGCTCGCGATAGTCGTCGCCGCGGCCGTGCATGGTCAAAAACGCGTGCGTGTCCTCGTCGGTGGCCCAGATGCTCGACAGGCAGGTGGTCTCGGTGGTCATGACGTCGACGCCGTTGCGGTAGTCGGTCGTCATGCTCGCGATGCCGGGGCCCACAAACTCCATGACCTTGTTCTTGACGTAGCCCTTGGCAAAGACAGCGCGGATGATGGCGAGCGCCACATCGTGCGGGCCGACGCCGGGGCGCGGGGCACCCGTGAGGTAGATGGCGACGACGCCGGGATAGGCGACGTCGTAGGTGTCGCGCAGCAGTTGCTTTGCCAGCTCGCCACCGCCCTCGCCCACGGCCATAGTGCCAGAGCGCCGTAGCGGGTGTGCGAGTCGGAACCCAGGATCATCTTGCCGCAGCCCGCGAAGTTCTCACGCATAAAGGAGTGGATAACGGCGATATGCGGCGGAACGAAGATGCCACCGTACTTCTTGGCGGCCGAGAGGCCAAAGACGTGGTCGTCCTCGTTGATGGTGCCGCCCACGGCGCACAGCGAATTATGGCAGTTGGTGAGCACGTAAGGCAGCGGGAACTGCTCCATGCCCGAGGCGCGCGCCGTCTGGATGATGCCGACAAAGGTGATGTCGTGGCTCGCCATGGCGTCGAAGCGAATCTTGAGTGCCTCGGGATCTCCGGACGTATTGTGTGCCTGGAGGATCGAATACGCGATGGTGCCGCGCTTGGCATCCTCGGGCGTCTGCGTAATACCGCGCTCGGCAGCCTCGGCCGCAGGCACAACCTCGCTGCCGCCGCGCAGGTAGATGCCGTCCTCGTACAGCTTGACCATACTGTCTCCCACTCTGCCCAAAACGATTTGCGCATAGCATACATTCGTTCAATATCGTGCCATAGAACGGTTGCGAGTGGGTTACGAATCTGCACGTTCACTTTATCTCAGTAAAGCAAAGAACGAGTTGGGTGCCGGGGGCAGACTTAGACGCCGAAATGACGAGAGTGGATAATCTCCCACTTTGAGCCTGCAAACAGGCCAAAAACGGGAGATTATCCACTCTCATTCTGCGGGCACTCATTTAAGTCTGTCCCCAATGAGTGCCCGGCAGCGTCGGCGGAGCTATAGGTCGCTACCCGTACCTAGCAGCTTGCGCATGACTTGCTCGGGGTTGACTGAGCCGTCGCGCGGGGCCAGGGCGGTGATCTTCTTCTGCATCTTATACTCGTGCAGCTCGTCCTCGAGCTGGCGCACGCGAGCGCGGAGCTTCTCGTTCTCGCGCTCGCGCTCCTCGGAACGCTCCTTCATATCGAGGATGCGCACCACGCCGGCAAGGTTGATGCCCTCGTCGGTCAGTTGGTTGATGAGTTCCAGACGCTCGATATCGGCACGCGAATACAGGCGCGTGTTACCGCCCGAGCGCTGAGGATTCACCAGGCCCTTGGACTCGTAGACGCGCAGAGTCTGCGGGTGCATGCCGGTCAGCTCGGCCGCCACGCTGATCATGTACAGCGGTTTGTTCCTATTGTCCTCGGCCATGCTACCTGACCCCTTTCCGTCTCGTTATCGTCCATCATAAGCCCGCGGCGTGGGCGTGCGCCGCGACCGCCCTAGTACGTCGCCTTGTAACGATTGACCTTCTCGCGATAGTCGCGCGTGTCGGCCTCGCGCAGCTTGGTCATGGCATCGCGCTCATCGTCGGACAGGTTCGTGGGAACCTGCACCTTGATCTCGACGAGCAGCGCGCCCGTGCGGCCACGGTGCTTAACATCGGGCGCGCCCATCTCCTTAAAGCGGAACTTCTTGCCCGTCTGGTACCCGCGGGCACTTTCAAACGGACCGTCGCACCGCCGGGCGTGGGCACGTCCACCGTGCAGCCGAGCGCCGCCTCGTAGACCGAGACCGGTACCTCCATGGTCACGTCGGCGCCTTTGCGCCTAAACAGCGGATGCTCCTCCACATGCGTGGTCACGACCAGGTCGCCGCGCTCGCCGCCGGCAACGCCATACTCGCCGCGACGTTTGTAACGCAGCTTGCCGCCGTCGACCGCGCCTGCAGGCACCGAGACCGTAATGGTCTGCTGCTCGCCTGTCGAGGGAATGCGGTAGGTGACCTTGTGCGTCACACCGCGAAACGCGTCCTCGGCCGTCACATCGACGGTCAGCGACAGGTCGCCGCCCTTGCGAGCGCGGCTGCGGCCAGCGCCGGCA
>ENA-OQCP01000526-OQCP01000526.1-human-gut-metagenome-genome-assembly--contig:-NODE-526-length-16955-cov-2.509330_pt1 | contig 16955 bp, 32 predicted proteins | sample MGYA00242760_ERZ504583 | MGnify/ENA primary metagenome ERZ504583 (study PRJEB26092, sample SAMD00036308) | human gut metagenome | host: Homo sapiens | study: EMG produced TPA metagenomics assembly of...
CCAGACCGATGGCGGCCTTCTTGTTCTTGGCGGTACGGACCATGGCCAGTGCAGCACCGGCGATACCGAACATCATGCAGGGGAAGAAGCCGGACATGTACATACCCAGGCTCCAGCCACATCAGCAGAGGTCTCGCCTGCCCAGAAGTGGGACAGGTCGCCCAGGCCGATGGTGTCGAACCAGAACACGTTGTTCAGAGCGTGGTGCAGGCCGGTGGGGATCAGCAGACGGTTCAGGAAGGCGTAGATGCCAGCGCCGATGCCGTCCATGCCTGCGATGCCTCTGCCAATGGCGACCAGTGCATCGAAGATGACGGGCCAGACGAACAGCAGAACGACAGAAACAACGATGGAGATCAGGCCGGTGGCGATTGCAACGAAGCGCTTGCCGGAGAAGAATGCCAGCCAGTCAGGCATCTGAGTGCTCTTGAACTTGTTGTAGCAGGCTGCACCCACCACAGCGGCCAGGATGCCGATGAAAGAGTTGCCGGCCACCTTCTGGAAAGCGATGTAGGTAGCGGTGCCCTCTTCCAGGGTGCGCACCATGCTGACCACGCCGGGGCTCAGCAGCTGCTGCATCATCAGGTAGCTGACCAGGCCAGCCAGACCAGCGGTACCGTCGTGGTCATCAGCCAGACCAACAGCGGCACCAATGGCGAACAGCCATGCCATGTTATCGATCAGAGCGCCGCCTGCCTTGACCAGCAGGAAGCCAACAGTGTAAGCTGCGCCGGAGGTTGCAGCACCGGGGACACCCATGACACCCGGGGCCAGAGCATAGCCAAGGCCCATCAGGATGCCGCAGATCGGCAGCACAGCGACGGGAAGCATCAGAGCTTTGCCCAGTTTCTGGAGATACTTCATCATAAGACACATTCCTCCTTAAAGAATGTTGTTGTTATGGAGGCCTCTGGTTGCAGGCTGTCCATAATTGCGTAACAATATTTTAACACATCCTCCGAAAAAAAGAAATAGGGTCTGCGCCTGTTTTCGCAATTTTGCACCAAAAATCCTTGAATTCGCATCTTTCGTGAAAAACTTTTTGGAATTATTGCGCATTTCAGAGCAGGATTTTGAAAAAACTTTTCTTTTGTCCTTTCTCCCCAAACCGCTTGCATCCCGCGCCGGAATCGGTACTATACTTATAAATAGAAAACACAAGACCCAGGGAGGTTCTTTTTATGGAATGGACAGATATCCGCCTGACCGTGGCCAAGGCCGATGCCGACAACGCCGAGGCCGTTGCCACCATGATCGCCGAAGGCGGCATCTATATCGAGGATTACAGCGACATCGAGCAGCAGGTGGCCGAGATCGCCCATGTGGATCTGATCGAACAGGAGCTGCTGGACAAGCCCCGCGACACTGTGATCATCCACATGTATCTGGAGCCGGGCGCTTCCCCCGTGGAGACGCTGGCCCTCATTCAGGCCCGGATGGAAGCGGCAGGCATCGCCTACACCGTGGAGACCGAGGGCGTGGAGCAGGAGGACTGGCAGAACGGCTGGCGCAAATACTACCACCCCATGGACATTGGCAAACGGCTGGCCATCGTGCCCTCCTGGCAGGAGTACGACACCGACCGCGTCAAGCTGATCCTTGACCCCGGCCTTGCCTTTGGCACCGGCGGCCACGAGACCACCAGCCTCTGCCTGGAAGCGCTGGACGAGCGGGTACGCGGCGGTGAGCGGGTGCTGGACATCGGCACCGGCAGCGGCATCCTTGCCATTGCCGCCCTCAAGCTGGGCGCAGGCAGTGCCGAGGGTGTGGACATCGACCCGTGGCCGTGCGCACCGCAGGTGAGAATGCGGCCCTGAACGGCGTGGCCGACAAGCTGACCGTTCTGGTGGGTGACCTGTCCGACAAGGCCAGCGGCAGATACGATATCATCACCGCCAACATCGTGGCAAACGCCATCATCAGCTTGCCCCCGCCGTGCCCGGCCTGATGGCCGAAAATGCCACCTTTATTGCCAGCGGCATCATCGACAGCCGCAAGGACGAGGTGATCGCCGCTCTGGAAGCCGCCGGCCTGACCGTGCAGGAAGTGAAGGAGAAGCGCGGCTGGGAGTGCATTATCTGTAAAAAGACGAATTAAACCTCTCAGGCGCTTCGCGCCAGCTCCCCTAATAGGGGAGCCCTTGGCATACCGGCCAGTTTTGCCGGTAATGAGGGAAACAGGAGTTTATTTTTATGCCGCATCGCTACTTTACAACCGAAATCTCCAATGGCACCGCCACCCTGCGGGGGGCCGATGCCCATCATCTTTCCCGCGTGATGCGGGGCAAGCTGGGGGACACTGTCATCTTATGTGACGGCAACGCTGTGGAATACACCGCCACCATCACCGGCTTTGGGCCGGAGACAGTGGAGTTCAGCGTGGAGCCGGGCTATCCCAGCGCCGCCGAGCCCAGCGTGGAAGTGACCCTGTTCGTGGGTTACCCCAAGCAGGACAAGCTGGAGCAGGTCATCCGCCACGGCGTGGAGCTGGGCTGCACCCACTTCGTGCCCTTCTTCAGCCGGTACTGCGTGGCCGCCCCCAAAAAGGAGGAGCAGAAAAACGAGCGCTACAACCGCATCGCTTTTGAAGCCGCCAAGCAGTGCGGCCGGGGCGTGCTGCCGGATGTCGCCCTGCCCCTGCCCAATTTCGGAGCCCTCTGCCGCAGTCTGGAAGGGTACGACCTCGTGCTCTTCTGCTACGAGCTGGGCGGCGCGCCCTGCGCCAGCTGCTGGCAGACGCACAGCCTGCCGACGGCCAGCGGCTGAAGATTGCCTCATCACCGGTGCCGAGGGTGGCTTTGCCGTGGAAGAGGCCGAAATGGCCGCCAATGCCGGTGTGAAAACGGTCGGCCTCGGCCCCCGCATCCTCCGGTGCGAGACCGCCCCGCTGGCAGTGCTCTCCGCCGTGATGACTGACGGGCAACCTGGAATAAACCGGTCTTACGATACCCGTTTTTTCGCTGAGATGACTTTGCGTATTTTTCACATCAGTGTAAATAAAAAGGACGGTGCATGCCGTCCTTTTTGTTTACTTTATTTTCGCGTTCATCAGCGCTTTTTTCACCTCAATGAGGTTTTGCGGGCTGACCGAGAAGCTCCGCAGGCCCAGCTGCAGATATTGCAGGGTGTTGGCCGGATTGCCCACCGCGCTGCCGCAGATGGTCACGGGGATCCCGCCCTCCCGGGCAGCCTCCACCACCATGCGGATGAGCTTTTTCATTGCGTGGCTGGCCGGGCGGTAGTAGCGCTCGGCAATGGAGATATCCCGATCCACCGCATGGGTGTACTGGGTCAGATCGTTTGTCTCAATGAGGAAGAAATTGCACCCATGCTCCACGAATTCCTCTGCCGTCAGGCAGGCCGAGGGCACCCCAAACATCACACCAAAGGGCGTGTCCGGGTCAAACTCCTCCCCGCGCTCCCGCAGCAGCTGGCGGCAGTGTGCTACCAGCCGCATGGCCTCATCCCAATCCTCAAGGTTGGTCACCATGGGGAACATGACCCGCAGGGGGCCGTGGCTGCCGCCCGGAGCAGGGCGCAGATCTGCGTTTCAAACTGATGGGTCTGGCGCAGGCTGCTGCGGATGCCCCGCAGGCCCAGCTTGGAGGATTCCAGCCCCCTATGGATATCGGCCATGGCGCGGTCCACACCAAAATCAAAGGTGCGCACTGTTACCACACCGCCCTTTGCGGCGGCAATGCAGGATTGATAGAACACGAACTGCTCCTGCTCGTCCACCGGGCGGCCCGGCAGCATCATGTAACCGCTGCGCAGCAGGCCCACGCCGGAAGCGCCTGCCTGCAGCGCCGATTCAATATCCTCCTGCCCGTAGCAGTTGGCCAGAAGCTCAAACGGCACATCATCCTTTGTCCGATTGGGCAGGGCGCTGATGCGGGCGGCTTCCTCGCTCTCCCACTGCAGCTCGCAGATGCGGCTGACCGCCTGCTGGCGGGTGTTGGCATCCGGTCCAGGATGCACTCGCCGTTGTTGGCATCCAGCACCACGGTGCGGCCGTCGCAGTCGTCCAGAAACTCCCGTCCCACCTGCACCACACCGGGAATGTGCATGGCCCGCGCAATGATCGCCGCGTGGCTCTGCTTATTGCCCTCCGAAGTGATGATGCCCAGGATCATCCCCGCCGGAACGCTGAACAGATCGCTGGGCATCAGCATCTCTGCCGCCAGGATCACCGGGTGATCCAGTGCCAGCCAGACCCGGGGACGGTTGGTCAGCACGTTCACCACGCGGCGGGCGGCGTCCAGAATATCTGCACTGCGCAGCTGCATGTAGCGTTGTCCTCCATGGCCGCAAGCTGCTTTGCATAGCGGTTGCCCACACGGTACATGGCTTCGGCAGCGCTGATGCCCGCCTTGATCTGGAATCTGACCTCGTTCATAAAGCCTTCATCTTCCAGCATCATGCTCTGGAACAGGAAGATGGCCTGCTCCGTGGGGCCGCTGCGGTCTGCCATGCCGTCCAGCTCACGCTGGGCTGTCCGGACAGCGTTTCCAGCAGGCGCTGTTCCCGTTCCGCATTGAACGGCCCGGCAGAAAAATTTTCGTGCCAGCGCTCCAGCCGGCTCACCTGTCCCATCACAAGGCCCGGCGAGGCGCTGTGTCCCTGATAGACCTTCATTCTTCGATCACCTCCGGCAGTATCGGCCCGGTAAGGGCACGGCAGACCAATGCTGTAAGAACGTATTGGGCAGCAGAGCAGCCCGTGCGGCCTGTGCCGCATTGCCGCTGCCCTCAAACAGGGGCGCAAAGCTCTCAATGCGCTCCCGGTCGCATTTTTCCAAAAAGGCTTCCGCCAGTGTCCGGGTGGTATAGAACACGGTGGGGTCCACGCCCGCGTCCTCGGCGGCAGCTTCCAGCGGGGCCAGCTGGGCATCCTTCATGTTGGCCAGCAGCAGGGCCGCATCCGCTGTCAGGGTCACGGGGTATTTTTCCCGCACCGTCTTCTGCACCTGCTGGAATTTCCACGCAAAGGCGGCGGCATCCTCACAGCTCTCAGCGCTGGTGGAAACGGCATAGGCGCAGCCCCGCAGATATCCCATGGCGCGGCGGGTATCGTAGTAGCCCAGCTCCATGTTCCGTCTGGCGGTATCGGGGTCAAAGTGGAGGATGTCCCCCAGCTCCCAGTAGCTGCGGATCATGGTGGTGGGCAGGCCGGTGCGGTTGGCAGGGTGATGCCCACCCCTTCCAGATCAACACAGACCAGCTCCTCCGCGCCCATCTTCTGGGCCAGCGCGGTGGGCATATTGTCCCGGTAGCCGCCATCCAGGAACTGCACCCCGTCGATCTGCTTTGCCCGCAGGGCGGGGAAACAGGCGGCAGAGGCCAGCAGATAATCCTTCACCTTGCCCGCCGGGATATCCTCCAGCGTCAGCTCCCGGGGCTTCAGCCCCCGCTTTTCCACGGTGACAAGGCCGAACCGGATGGGCGAAGCCGCAGGGCATCCTCATCCAGCACCCGCTCCACGATCTCTTCCAGCGGGGTCACGTCCATGCCGCCGTCCCGCACCACTTCCCGCAGGAAGGCGTGCAGCTCAGAGAGGTCGGCGTTTTCCTCCGGCAGCTCCATCACGTCCTGGCTGCGGATGCTCATCCACATATCCCGGGCCGTTTCGTACAGGTCCAGCGCAAACATGGCACCGTTCAGGCTGCCCACACTGGTGCCGGTGATGATCTGGGGCCGCCAGCCCAGCTCGGTCAGGGCACGCCACACACCCACCTGATAGCTGCCGCGCGCACCGCCGCCTGCCAGCACCAGTGCCTTGACCGGGGTATCATTCTGTGCCATCTGGAACGCCTCCTAGTCATTCTTTGGAAATCTGTCAGAAGTATACCATATTTTCCGGAAAAATTCTCCCTGTTTTTGGAACAAAATCCATGGTATAATTTTGTTAACTTGTGTGAAACGATGGTGGAGGTAAAACAATGCACTGCAACAACTGGATCTTTGATATGGACGGCACCCTGACCGACAGCATGACCGTGGTATGGGAGGGTGCGCCCGATGCCCTGCTGGCCCGCTATGGCCGCACCCCAAAATTTGACCTCCACAAAACGCTCCTGACCATGGGCATGGCCGATGGCGCGGCCTACCTCATCCGGGAGTATGACCTGCCCCTGAAAATGGAGGACTACAACGATGTGATGTGGGATGTTATCACAAAGCTCTACGAGACCGTGGAGCTCAAGCCCGGCGTGCAGGAGCTGCTGGCCCGCCTGAAGGCCGAGGGTGCCCGCATGTGCATCTGCTCCAACACCTGGAGCGCCAGTGCCGCACCGTACTCACCCGTTTGGGCATCGATGAATATTTCGACTTCTATGTGGAGGCACAGGGGGCGCTCCACAAGAGCAGGCCGGATGTATTTTTCCAGACCCTTGCACGCCTGGGCGGCACTGACCCTGACCGGTGCGTTGTCTGTGAAGATTCCCTCTACGCCGCCCGCACCGCCCACGACGCAGGCTTCCGCGTCATCGGCATCGCCGATGCCGCCAGCAAGTCCGATGAGCCCGCCCTGCGGGAGGTCAGCGACCAGTTCCTGACCGACTGGACGGAGCTGGACTGGGACAAAGTATGACCCTGCACCATGCAGAAAGCGGCCCGCAGATGCAGGCCGCTTTCTTTTTTGTGTGATAGACCTTACCCTTCCAGAAACGTCCGGAACGCCGCCCTTACGGCGGGCTCACGCCCCCGGGGGATGGGCACACGGGCACCGCTGCGCATCCAGAGCTCCCCGGAGGAGAGCTGGGCGGCGGCGGCAAGGTTGACCACATAGGAGCGGTGGGGCTGCAGAAAACGGGCATCGGCCAGCAGGGGCTTTGCCACCTCGGAAAAGGGCACCCGCAGGGAGAGGGAGGCCACGTCCTCGCCGCTGGCAAGGTGGTAGTGCACCACATGATGGGTGCACTCCAGATACTCGATGTCCGCAAAGGGCAGGGCCGCAGGCCCATGGCCGTGGCGACCGGGATGACCGGGCCGTATTCCGGCTCGGTGGCCCGGTCCAGCAGGGCTGTCAGCTGCTCCGGACGGAACGGGATATGCAGGTACTGCATCGCGTCCACCCGGAACGCTTCGTAGGCATAGGCCGTGGTGTGGGCCAGAAAGGCCAGCGGGGCCCGCACGCCCCGGCGGCGCAGCTCTGCCGCCGCCTGCAGGCCGCTGCACGGGTTGGCGGCAGGCAGCTCGACGAGGTAGAGCTCGTACCGGGAGCCCGCTTTCTCCTGCTGCAGCAGGGCCGCCGTGCTTTCCAGCTGCTCCACGATGCAGGCATCGGCCCGGCGGGCATAATATTCCATGCAGTGGCGCTGCACCCGGCCCCGCAGCACAGGTCCGGGCTGCACACCGCAATGTGAAAGATCATATCCGCTCCTCCTTTCCCTCTGCACAGCGCTTGATTTTTGCGCCATGAGGGAGTATTATGGACGAAAAAAGAAATGGGAGACACCGCCATGGATCAGCCGCTCGTCAGCATCATCCTGCCCGTATACAACGCTCAGAACCATCTGGCCCGCTGCATCGGCAGCATCCTGAACCAGACCTATAAAAACATCGAACTCATCATCCTGAACGATGGCTCCAAGGATCACAGCCTGCCCGTGTGTGAGGAATTCCGCGCCAAGGACAGCCGCATCGTGCTGGTGGACAAGGAGAACTCCGGCGTGTCCGACACCCGCAACCTGGGCCTGAAGCTGGCCGGGGGCGAGTATGTCCAGTTCGTGGACAGCGATGACTACATCGACCCGGACTTCACCCAGCATCTGGTGGAAGCCGCCGAGGCGCACCACGCAGACCTTGTGATTGCGCCCTACAAAATGGTGATCCCCGCCGGGGCCACAAAGCCCGAGCAGGTGCTGGAAAAGCTGGAGGACAATCTGGGCGTGATGAGTGTTGCCCGGCCCCCTGAGGTGCGGGAATACGGTTTCCTGCCCGCCGGGGTCTACGACAAGGACACCTTTGCCCTGCGGCTGATGGACAAGCCTGCCTCCTACTTTTACAGTGTGCTCTGGAACAAGCTCTACCGCCGCATCCTGCTCACCGGCAATGACATCCAGTTCCCCAGCGAGCTGAAATGGGCCGAGGATCTGGTGTTCAACATGCAGTATATCCAGTATGCCGAGATCTTCGTCTCCATTGACAAAGCCGGTTACTACTACGTCCAGAATCCCCAGAGCATCTGCCACACCCAGATCAACCCGGCCTCCATCGTGCAGAACAAGATCCAGACGTTCCGGTATTATAAAGACCTCTACACCCGCCTTGGAATGTACGAGGAGGTGCGGCCCCAGCTGTACAAGTTCCTGGTGGATATCGCTGAGAGTACCTACCCCTCCGGCCCCTTCAAAAAAGATCATTGAGGAAGCCAAGGAATATTGGAAAAACCGGAAAGAATAAACCAAAATCGGGAGACCCCCTGCGGGGTCTCCCTTTTTTGTGGTTATGCTCCGATGGCAGCGCACTTCTTTGCCAGCCAATCCCGCTCTTCTTCATTCAGGCGGGGAGCCAGCTTCTCAAACACTTCGCGGTGGTAGGCGTTCAGCCAGTCCAGCTCGTCCCGGGTCAGGACACCGGGCACCACAGGAGAGGTGGCAATGGGCACAAAGGTCAGCGGACGGAAGGCCAGGAAGGTGCCGTACTGGTTGTCGGCCTTGTGGTAGCACTCCAGTTCGTTCTCAATGCGGATGCCCACCTGACCGGCCTCGTACACGCCCGGCTCATCGGTGACGATCATGCCCGGCTGGAACACCGTGGTGTTGCGGCCGTTCAGGGCGTGGGGGCCTCGTGGACGTTGCCACAAAACTGACGCTGTGGCCGGTGCCGCAGCGGTAGTTGATAAGGTGCTGCCACAGCGGCTCACGGGCGATGGTATCCAGCATGTGGCCGTCGCAGTAGTTCAGCCAGACAGCCTTTGCAATGTCGATGTGGCACTGCAGGTCCAGGTGTAGAACAGCTTTTCGTCCTCGGTCAGCTCACCCAGCGTAGGTGCGGGTGATATCGGTGGTGCCGTCCAGATAGGTGGCACCGCTGTCCACCAGCAGGAAGCCCTTGCGCTCCAGCTTGGCATGGTCCTCCTCGGTGGCGTGGTAGTGCATCATGGCAGCGTTTCCGCCGTAGGCGGCAATGGTGCCAAAGCTCTCCACGATGAACTTGTCCTGTGCAGAGCGGTACTTGTGGAGGATCTCGTCCACAGTCAGCTCGGTCAGCTCTTCCCCGGCAGCCAGGCGCTCTTCCAGCTCCTTCTGGAACCGCACCATGGCAACCGCATCCCGCAGATGGGCTTCGCGGTCGTGAGCCAGCTCGACCTCGTTCTTCACGCCCTTCATGGGCAGCAGGGGGTCGGCCTCATCCTTCACGGTCAGGGCGGCGTTGTTCTGCAGGGTCTCGTAAACGGCAAAGTTCACGGATGCAGGGTCGGCCAGCACGGTCTGGGGCTCGGTCTCAGCGGCCAGGAACTTGAGCACGTCATCGTACTCCTGGATCTCCACGCCGTTGGCCTTGAGCTCTGCGGCAGCTTCCGCGCCCAGACGTGCGGTGTTGATGAAGAGCACCGCGCGCTCCGGGGTCACATAGCAGTAGGACATGGCATAGGGGGTGCACTGGATATCCATGGCGCGCAGGTTCAGCAGCCAGGCCAGATTATCCAGCTTGCCCACCAGCTGTGCGGTGCAGCCCAGCTCCTTGAGCCTGCCGCGCAGGCGCTCCAGCTTTTCGGCAGGGGAGAAGCCTGCATACTCCTTGGGCAGGATCCATGCGGGGTGGCAGGCAGGGCGGGGCGGCCCTCGGTCCACAGCTCATCCTCAAGGTTCAGGGTCTTGATGGTGCCCTTTTTGGCATCCAGCTCCTTCTGCACGCCGCGCACCAGCCCGCAGGAAGCGGTCAGGCCGCACAGGCCCAGCACGCCGTTCTCAGGCAGCACCTTGCCGCAGTATTCCTCCACGGTGGGCACGCCCGGCTCACCCATCCGCATCAGCTGGATCTCGGTACCGGCGATCTCCTTTTCCGCCTGCACAAAGTAGCGGCCGTCTGCCCAGACAGCGCTCTCGGTGGGGGTGACGACGAAGTTGGAGTTCTCGCCGTGGAAGCCGGAGAAATAGGTCAGGGAGGTGTAATGGTCGGGCAGGTACTCGCTGGAATGCGGGTCACCCACCGGAATCAGATAAACGTCCACGCCGTTGGCCTTCATGGCAGCCCGCAGCAGCCAGACGCTCAGGAACCGTGTTCATGCTCATAATAAAAAGCCTTCTTTCTTCCATCTATCTGCCGGAAAAACGTCCGGCGGCGGGGGTCACTGTGTCCTATTGTACCATCACTCCGGGCAGAATGCAATTCACCGGCAGCGAAAAGCCCCCGCCGGGGCATCAGCACTCAGGCGGGGGCAGAAAGCACGGTCACTGCGCGTTCTTTTTTGCAAGATCTTTGGTGTACAGGGCACGGGTGGCGTTCAGCACAGCCAGCACCATCACGCCCACATCGGCGAAGATGGCGGTCCACATGCTGGCCAGACCCAGCGCACCCAGCACCAGGCAGGCGAACTTGATCGCCAGAGCAAACACGATGTTCTGATACACGATGCGCAGAGTGCGGCGGGCAATGCGCATGGCCAGCGCGATCTTGGCCGGGTCATCGTCCATCAGGACAACGTCAGCGGCCTCGATGGCAGCATCGGAGCAAGAGCACCCATGGCGATGCCACATCCGCACGGGACAAAACCGGGGCATCGTTGATGCCGTCGCCCACAAAAGCGAGGTTTTCTTTGGGCTGCTTTGCAGCGAGGAGCGTTTCGATCTGGTCCACCTTGTCGCCGGGCAGCAGGCCTGCATGGTATTCATCCAGACCCAGCTCGGCGGAAACGGCCTTTGCCACAGGCTCCGCGTCGCCGGTCAGCATGACCGTCTTGCGGACACCGGCCTGTTTCAGGCCCTTGATGGCAGCGGCACTGTGAGGTTTGACCACATCAGCGATGAGCAGATAGCCTGCGTATCTGCCCTCCATGGCAACATGGACGATGGTGCCCGGCTCGGTGATCTCGGGAGCTGTCAGGCCCAGCTTTGCCATCAGGCGGGCGTTGCCGGCAGCGACGGTTTTGCCGTCCACCTTTGCGGTCACGCCGTGGCCGCCCAGTTCCTGTACATCGGTCACACGGCTGGGGTCAATGTCCTTACCATAAGCGTTCTTGATGCTCAGGGAGATGGGGTGCTTGGACCAGCTCTCAGCCAGAGCGGCGGCTTCCACAAGGGCATCCTCGGTCACGCCGTTTTCGGGGTGGATGCCCACCACCTTGAAGGTGCCCTGGGTCAGGGTGCCGGTCTTATCAAACACCACGATGCCGGTGCGGGCCAGCTCCTCCAGATAGGTGGAGCCCTTGACCAGGATGCCGCAGCGGACGCGCCGCCGATACCGCCGAAGAAGCTCAGCGGGATGGAGATGACCAGAGCGCAGGGGCAGCTGATGACCAGGAAGGTCAGGGCGCGGTAGACCCAGTCACCGAAGCGGGCAGGCTGGCCCATCAGCAGCAGAACGATGGGGGGACAAAGGCCAGTGCAGTGCGCCGTAGCAGACAGCGGGGGTGTAGACTCGGGCAAAGCGGGTGATGAAGTTCTCGGTGCGGGCCTTCTTCATGCTGGAATTTTCCACAAGGTCGAGGATCTTGGAAACGGTGGATTCGCCGAACTCCTTGGTGGTCCGGACCTTCAGCAGGCCGGTCATGTTCACACAGCCGCTGATGACCTCATCGCCGGAGCGGACATCCCGGGGCAGGCTCTCGCCGGTCAGGGCGGCAGTGTTCAGGGCAGAAGTTCCCTCCACGATGATGCCATCAATGGGCACCCGCTCGCCGGGCTGGACCACGATCACAGTGCCCACCTCCACATCATCGGGATCCACCTGCTCCAGTTTGCCGTCCTCGTCCTCAATGTTGGCGTAATCGGGGCGAATATCCATCAGGCTGGAAATGCTCTGGCGGCTCTTGCCCACGGCCACGCTCTGGAACAGCTCGCCGATCTGGTAGAAGATGATAACGGCACAGCCTCCACATAATCGCCCAGCGCAAACGCGCCCACGGTGGCAACGGCCATCAGGAAGCATTCGTCAAAGGCTGGCGGTTCTTGATGCCCAGCAGTGCCTTGCGGAGCACATCCCAGCCGACCACCAGATAGGGGATGCAGTAGAGCAGCAGCTCCACCGGCGTGGGGAACTGGGGCAGCAATTTGAGGATGAGCACCAGCACCAGAGCAGCAATGATCCGGTACAGGTTCTTCTTCTGCTTTTTATTCATATCTGTACTCTCCTTTTTTCTGGGTTCTGGGCCGCAATGCGCCGCGGCGGGCGGGGTGGATTCAACCGGTTTTCCCCACGGGATAGACTTTTCCACGTTTTCCCCTGAGTTTTCCACGGACTTTTCCCGGAGAAAACCTGCTTTTTCGCGTTTCTTTTTGCACTTTTTCGCAGAAGCTGTTGAAAACCCGGTGGAAACTGTTGAAAACCTATTTTCTTTTCCACAGTTTCCCACACCGGCTTTTGGGCCGTCCTGCCCGAAAAATGTACTACAAAAAGCTCCCCCGCAGGGGAGCCGCGCCGGAGTTACAAACCCCTGTTTCCTCAGATATCAAAGATCTCGCAGTCGTCCTCGACCTTTTTGCAGGCAGACAGAACATTCACCATGGTATCGTGGGGGTCTGCACCCTCGGCAAACTCGACCTTCATCTTCTGGGTCATAAAGCTGACGGTAGCCTGTGCCACGCCTGCAACGGTGTTGGCGGCATCTCCATCTTCTGGGCGCAGTTTGCGCAGTCAACTTCGATCTTGTAGCTCTTCTTCATCATAGGTACCTCTCTTTATTTTATGTGGACCTCTCAGGCACGCCTTGTGCGCCCGGAGGCAGTGTACTGCGTTTTCCGTTTACTCCTCAATGTGGTCCATGCCCATCGAGAGGATGCTTCTCACATGGTCATCATCCAGTGCATAGTAAACGGTTTTGCCATCCCGGCGGAAGCGCACGAGCTTGGTATCCTTGAGCACCCGGAGCTGGTGGCTCACTGCCGACTGGCTCAGCTGCACCGCATTGGCAATGTCCTGCACGCAGAGCTCATTGTCATGCAGCGCATATAAGATCTTGATGCGGGTGGAGTCGCCGAACACCCGGAACAGGTCGGCCAGCTCATACAACACCTCGTCATCCGGCATCACCACCGGTTCCGTGTTTTCCTGCCCCGCCGGGTCATCTGCTCCAATCCGATCATGTCCGTTCTCCTTTTGCCGCGTTTTACATGAACGTCTGTTCATGTGTTCATGTTATCATGCAGAAGAGCTTCTGTCAAGGGGTTTTGCAAAGATTTCCGCATTCCTCTTAAAATCATTGAAAAAAGCCGCAAAAAACGCCCAAACGGATGGAGATTTGCAGAAAAAAAACGCCCAAACAGGTGCATCTGTGCCAAAAGTGTGGTATTCTAACAATGTATTTTCAAAATTTTCGCCTTCGGGCATCTGGAAAGGACGTATTTTTATGTTGGAAGCTGGAATCCGCGGCGAGCAGAGTGTCGCCGTTACTTCCGAGAACACTGCAAAGACCATGGGCAGCGGCACGCTGGACGTGTTTGCCACCCCCGCGCTGGTGGCACTGGCCGAAAAGACCTGCTGGATGAGCGTTGACGCCGCGCTGGACGAGGGCTGCGGCACCGTGGGCACCCGGCTGGAGCTGGAGCACAGCGCCCCCACCCCTGTGGGCATGACTGTGACCTGCGAGAGCGAGCTGACCGCCGTGGAGGGCCGCAAGCTGGTGTTCAAGGTCTCCCTGCACGACGAGAAAGGCCCCGTGGGCGGTGGCGTGCACGAGCGGTTCATCATCAACAATGCCAAGTTTGCCGCAAAGGCAGAGAGCAAAAAGGGATAACGGCCTCGCCTCTCAGTCAGCGCCGTTGGCGCTGCCAGCTCCCCCAAAGGGGGAGCCTTTGGCATTGTGGGCAGGCTGACCGTGCAGATACAGCGGCACTCTGTCCTCTTCCATCACCTGCGCTTCCGCCTTTTGCTGGGCGGCGGTCAGCAGGCGGATGGCCTGTTCGTTGGCGCGGAACAGCTCAAAATACAGCGCTTTATAATCCGGCGTGGCGGCGGCCCCCTTTCCGTTTGCAATAGGGATAGTCTGCCCCGGGCCGGGACAAAAAATCAAGCGAGGAATCATTTATGAAAAAGACAAATCTCTCCTGGGTGGGGGCACTGCTGGTGTTTGCCCTGCTGCTGTGGTGCACCGCAGCCACCCCCGGCACCATTGCCGACCCTGCCAGCTACGCCCCCGCGGTGTACAGCTCCATGCTTTCTCTGCTGCCGCCGGTGGTGGCCATTGTGCTGGCCCTGAACATCAAGGAGGTCTACACCTCCCTGCTGGTGGGCATTGCCACCGGCGCGCTGCTCTTTGCCAACGGCAACCTGGAGCTGGCGCTCAACACCCTGTTCTTCAACGAGGACGGCGGCATGGTTGCCAAGCTCTCTGACAGCAGCAACGTGGGCATTCTGGTTTTTCTGGTGATGCTGGGCATTCTGGTGGCCTGATGAACAAGGCCGGCGGCAGCGCCGCCTTTGGCCGCTGGGCCTCCACCCACATCCACACCCGGGCCGGGGCGCAGTTTGCCACCCTGATTCTGGGCGTGCTCATTTTTGTGGACGACTACTTCAACTGCCTGACCGTGGGCTCCGTGATGCGCCCCGTGACCGACCGGCAGAAGGTCTCCCGCGCAAAGCTGGCCTACCTCATTGATTCCACCGCCGCCCCGGTGTGCATCATTGCGCCGGTGTCCAGCTGGGCCGCCGCCGTTACCTCCAGCGTGCCCGAAGGCTCCGGCATCAACGGCTTTACCATGTTCCTGCGCACCATTCCCTACAACTATTACGCCCTGCTGACCATTGTGATGAGCCTGTTCCTCATCTTCACGGGCACGGACTACGGCTCCATGAAGCAGCACGAGGACAATGCCCGGGCCGGCGACCTTTTCACCACGGCCGACCGCCCCTACGGCGACGATGTGGATGCCGGGGACGATGCCCGGGGCCATGTCATTGATCTGGTGGCCCCGGTGCTGGTGCTGATCGCGGCCTGCATCTTTGGCTGATCTACACCGGCGGCTTCTTTGAGGGCGTGGACTTCATCACCGCCTTCTCCGACTGCAACGCCTCCGCCGGTCTGGTGCTGGGCAGCAGCATTGCCTGATGTTCACCTTTGTGTTCTACCGTGTCCGCAGCGTGATGACGTTCCAGGATTTTGCCGCCTGCATCCCCGAGGGCTTCAAGGCCATGGTCAGCCCCATGCTGATCCTGACCCTGGCCTGGACGCTTTCCGGCATGACCAACCTGCTGGGTGCAAAATATTACGTTGCCAACCTGCTGGGCGGCTCCGCTGCCGCCCTGCAGTACCTGCTGCCGGTCATCATCTTCCTGGTGGCGGTGTTCCTGGCCTTTGCCACCGGCACCTCCTGGGGCACCTTCTCCATCCTGATCCCCATTGTCTGCCACGCTTTCCCCCAGGGCGAGATGCTGGTGGTCTCCATTGCGGCCTGCCTGTCCGGCGCTGTGTGCGGCGACCACTGCTCTCCCATTTCCGACACCACCATCATGGCCTCTGCCGGTGCGCATTGCAGCCATGTGAACCATGTTTCCACCCAGCTGCCCTACGCCATTACCGCCGCTTCCTGCTCCGCCGCGTGCTATGTGATCACCGGCCTGACCCAGATGTTCCTGGGCAGCAGCGCCAGCCTGTGGACCTCGCTGATCCTGCTGGCGGTTGCCATTGTGCTGGAGCTGGTGGTGCTGAACATTCTGCGCGTAAAGCTGGGCAAAAAGGCCAAAGCGTGATATACTAAAGGAAATTGAGTGTTCGAAGGGAGACCGTACCATGCTGGAAAAAGCATTCAACGATGTCTATACCAAGTTCAAGCTCCATTTCTACCAGAACGTGTTCCAGCGCTTTGCCACCCGTGAGGCGACCCTGACCACGGTGGAATCCTTTTGCATGGAGGGCATTATGGCCATGGGGGAGCCCACCATTGCGGAGTTTTCCCGGATGATGCAGATCTCCACCCCCAACGCGGCGTATAAGATCGGCTCGCTGGTGCGCAAGGGCTATGTGGAAAAGATCCAGTCCACCACCGACCGCCGGGAGTATCACCTGCGGCCCACCCAGAAGTATATCGACTACTACAACATCAGCTACTCCTACCTGAGCACGGTGGTCCAGCGGGTGAACAAGCGCTTCCCCAAAGAGGACGTGAAGAAGCTGGAACAGATGCTGACCATCATCAGCAACGAACTGATGCCCGAGCTGAACCTGGAAAACAACCCGGAGGCTCCGGAGGAAAAGAAAACCGCGCGCTGAGCCGCACCCTTCCGGAACCCCCGGAAGCCCGTGCGCCGACCCCGCGCAGCCAGACAGGACTGCCCCACAGAGATGTGGAGCAGCCTGTTTTTTCTGCCGGAACGGGCCGTGCGGCCAACCAAAAAGCCCCGGAGCTTGCGGGACCCTCCGGGGCGAGGCAGCGGCGTGCGGGCCCGCTGCCTCAGGGGATAGCGATCAACAGGAGATTCTGGGGGAGCAACTTTTTGGGGGAATCGTTAAGGAATGTGATGCATGGCCCAAAGGGTCAGCGGGGCGTTTGCCCGGGGCCTTTGGGGGTTGGGGTTCAGTGCTGGGACTTGTAGAACATGGCCTTGCGCTTGCGCTCCATCCAATATCCCGCTGCAGACAGCACCATGCCTGCGCCCAGCATCAGGTCTGCCAGCCAGCCGCTGGTGCCGGTCTGGATCAGCTTGGCATCCTGCACCGCCGGGAGCACCGGGGTCTCAGGAGCGGGGGCGGAGACAGGGGTGGGAGCGGGGGGCGGGGTCAGGTCTTGCATCCTGCACCGCGGGCAGGCACCGGGGTCTCGGGGCGGGAGCCCACACCTGCTGGTGCAGCTCCTTCAGC
>ENA-OQCP01000527-OQCP01000527.1-human-gut-metagenome-genome-assembly--contig:-NODE-527-length-16934-cov-2.740763_pt1 | contig 16934 bp, 14 predicted proteins | sample MGYA00242760_ERZ504583 | MGnify/ENA primary metagenome ERZ504583 (study PRJEB26092, sample SAMD00036308) | human gut metagenome | host: Homo sapiens | study: EMG produced TPA metagenomics assembly of...
CAACAGCTCTCGGATCCGCACCAAGGTTGTTTGCCAGAGAAACTGCAATTGGATCATCAGTGCGGTTGTGGCTGTGTTTGACATGAAGTTTGTCAGTGCACAGGTTACAATGAATATTACCAGAAGAAGCACGATCGGGTTCGGGTCTGCACCCAGAAGTCCTACGATCTTATCTGCTATCAGTTCACCGGCACCTGTTGTGTCCAGGGCTTTGGCAAGTGTAAGAGATCCTCCAAAAAGGAATACTACTTTCAGATCAATGGAAGCCAGTGCTTCTTTTTCTGAAAGAACTCCAACCAGCACCAGAATGATTGCTCCGATGCATGCAGAAATCTCAATGCTGACTCCGATCTGTTTCTCAAAAATCATTGCAAGAATCACAAGTATCAGAACTATCAGTGAAACAGTCTGTTTCCATTTCGGTACATCACTGAAATCTTTCTGTTTTTCAACAGTTGCCCCTACAGCCCCTTTTCCATCCGGAAGAAATCTGTATCCAATGAAAACGAAGTAGATAATTCCTACCAGAAGCATCGGGACTCCCACCGGTGCATACATGAAAAAGCTTGTGGAAAGCCCCATTTCCTGAAGTGCGTTTACACCCATCAGGTTTCCGGGTGCACCATGATGGAAAGATTCCCGCCAAGCGCTGCTGCAAATACCAGTGGCATCAAAAGGCGGCTTCTTGAATAGCCGGATTCATCAGCGATTCCACAGACTACAGGGATCAGCACTGCTGCTGTACCTGTGTTTGATAAGAATCCGGACATCACACCTACGATTACCATGATTGCAATAATCAATGTTCTTTCTGTTCTGGCAAATCTGGTGACCAGACCTCCGATTTTATTTGCCATTCCTGTTTCAAATAGTGCCTGACCTACTACAAACATGCCGACACAAAGGATTACGTTACTGTTTACATACTGTGAAAACGTTGTAGATACATCCACTACTCCGGTGAGTGTCAATCCGATTGCACAGATCGAAGCTGTAAGCCCAAGTGGTATCTTTTCGAGGATGAAACTAATGATCGTAAACACAAGAAATAACAGTGTGATTGTTTGTTGAGACATTTTATTGATCTCCTTTCACTTTTTTCTGTGATTTCATTTTTTATTTTGCTCTTCGCTTTTGTCTTACTTATCCGTCTTTTTTATTAATCTCTCTTGAAAGGTACCGGCCGTGCACGTTTCCTTTGATGAGTTTATTATAAATCATGCACGTATAAAAAAACAAATTAATGGGTTACATATCCCCATAAAAAATTTTTATAATCTCAATTTTAGCAGGTTTTTTTTATGCAATATTACTACATTAAAAAAAAAACTTTAGAAATAAATATGGAAATTATGATAGGTATATGGTATTTTTTATTTGAAGATAACTTAAAGCAGTTTCAGAAAATACTATACTTGCTATAGAAATGACATATTTCGACACACTACAACGAACTTAGAGGAAATTACTTATGACACTTAACCAACTCCGTTACTTTTGCACAGCCAGCCGCTGCCACAGTATCACAAAGGCAGCCGAGGAATTATACGTTACTCAACCCACTGTGTCCGTGGCCATCCGTGACCTGGAAATTGAATTCGGCATCAGCCTTTTCTATAGAAAGGGAAACCGACTGATTCTTACCGAAGAAGGCGAAGAGCTTTATAACAAAGCTACCTACATTCTTCAGTACTGCACCGAGCTTCAGGCAGATTACTCCAGTATGGCGAGAGTAAAACCCCCTCTTCGTATCGGAATTCCGCCTATGCTGAGCACCGTCTTTTTTCCTGAGCTTCTCATCGCATTTCATGACCAATATCCGGAAATCGCTGTTGTTCTGGAGGAATATGGTTCTGTCCGTGCCTGCAATCTGGTACAGGACGACACTCTGGATCTGGCTCTGGTAAATATGGAACAGTATAATATTGATAAATTTAACAAGGCTCTTCTGGCCAACGACCAGGTTGTTTTTTGTGTAAGTGATGACCACCGACTGGCAGACAAAGAAGTTGTGACCACAAAAGAAATGTCTAAAGAATCTTTGATCTTTTTCAATGCCGATTCCGTACAGAACCAGTTGTTGAAAACACGCTTTGAAACGGACGGTTACGTCCCGGACATCATCATGCGCAGCAGCCAGATTTATACTATTTTGCAGCTAGTAAAGACCTGTAAATATGGAAGTTTTCTCTATTCCAGCATGACCGACAGATTTGCCTCTTCCGGCATAAAAGGAATTCCCCTCAGTCCACCCATCCGCATAAAGATCGGAATGATATGGAAAAAGGGGAAATATATCAGTGACAATATGCAGAAATTCCTGAACTTCACCAAGATGTACTACCGGGAACATCCGCTGATTCAGAAGCTCTGATTTGTACGCCACTAAGCTGAAAAAAGCAACTTACTACAAGTACATTGTAAAGGCTTACAAGATGGTGGATGGAAAGAAGTAATCACAGGTACCTCCGTAGCAGTACATTCAATAACTAAGGATGGAAAATACGGCGTAGCAAAGCTGTTTCCATTATAAAGATTGGAAATAAGAAGAATGATACAGAAGTAACCTTAAAGAAAGGTAAAACTGCTCAGATTACAGCTATAGAAATAAAGAAAGACAAAAAAATCAAACACCACAGAAATCTCTGCTATGAAAGCAGTAATACAAAAGTAGTAACTGTGACATCTGATGGTGTAATCAAAGCTATGAGAAAAGGAAACTGTAAGATATGGGTATATGCACAGAATGGTGTATATAAAGTGATTACAGTTACAGTAAAATAATTTTTATGTGCGCATCAGTTTTACGGCTGATGCGCATATTTTTATGACCACATGAGGTCATGCATATCGGAGTCAGACTCCACGAAATACCGATATATTCAAACACACTCCAAAAGAATAGTCAAATGAATAGTTTGATATCAGAAATCCATTGCAGATTATCCAGAGATACCATAACGATTGAGTTCCGAAAATATATATAAAAATTTTTATATATGTATTGACATTGTGGTAGCATCGAAGTATAGTATATGTAAAATTATATATATAAATATTTTACATATATATCAGGAGGTGATTCAATGTATTTTCCGGTATCAGCACTGCTGATCGAATTTATGATCCTGTCGATTGTGAATCGGGAAGATTCTTATGGATATGAAATCAGCCAGACGATCAAACTGGTTGCAGACATCAAAGAGTCGACACTGTACCCGATCCTGAAAAAACTGGAAAAGGCGGGCTACGTGACGACGTATTCCGCAGAGTACCAGGGCAGAAAACGGAAGTATTATTCGATCACAGAAGCAGGAAAAACACAGATGGCGTACCTGCAGGGCGAATGGAAGTCCTATCGTGACACCATTGACAACATCATCGAGTGGAGGAAAAAAGAATGACGAGTGGGGAATATCTGAAACAATTGGAAAAGTATCTGAGGAAGCTTCCGCAGAGCGACTATGAAGATGCGATGGAATACTTCACCGAGTATTTTGCAGATGCCGGTCCGGAAAATGAGCAGGCCGTGATCAAAGAACTCGGAACACCGAAACAGGCAGCCGCCGAGCTGATGCGGAATCTTCTGGACAAAAAAGTAGATGAACGCGAGGCAATGGAAAAGGAAGAAAAACAGAAAGAGAAGAAAAAAACGACAGGCGCCAACGTCGTCTGGATCGCGATTCTCGCCCTGTTTGCAGCCCCGATCGGAGCCCCGATTCTGATCAGCATTCTCATTGTTCTGCTCTGCGCGGCCCTCTGTGCGGCACTGCTTGATATGAGCGTCTTTCTGATTGCAGTTGTCGGCGTGGCCGCCGGAATTAAGATGCTGCTGCGCGGCATTCTGGCAGTCTCGGTTTCCTTCGGCGGATTCTGCTTTATTACCGGAATGGGCGTTTTCATGCTGGGAATCAGTATTCTGTGCGCGGTGTTCGGCGTATACTTTGCAAAATGGATGGGACGGCTGTTCGTGTGGTGTACACGTAAGGTAACGAAAAAAGGAGGAAGCAGATCATGAAAAAATGGACAAAAACAGCATTACTGACAGGATGTGCCTGCTGTATTGCCGGTGCAGTGCTGATGTTCAGCGGATGGGCAAGCGGCGGAAAAGCATACGCGGAAACGTATGATCTGAATGCGATGAGCGGTTCTGCGAAGAAGGAAGACGGCATTTCCACACAGGAAAAGATAAAACTTGATGATTTTGATGAACTGCAGGCAGACCTTACGATCGGCGACCTGAACATCCTTCCGTCCGGTGACGATTCCTGTTATCTCGCCTGGCGGATTCCGTCGAAAAAAGGAGAGAATGCAGTGGAATATCGCGTGCGGGACGGTGTTCTGAGCATCGAAGAGACAAGCGCAGTGTCCGATACGATTTACATTAATATTGACTTTACGGAAGAAATCTTAAGTGGCGGTAAACAGTCGGAAACAGGAGTGATTCTGTATGTACCGGAAAAGAAGGTACTGAAAAAAATAGAGGTAACGATGGGATTCGGTGATGTGCAGATGAATGGCATCCAGGCGGAAAGCGGAAGACTGCAAAATGCGGATGGAGATATCACACTTTTCGGATGTGACATGCAGAATATCAAATGCAAAGCAGATTACGGTGATGTGGAACTGAAGAGCGGAACGTGGGAGAATGGGTCGATCACGCTGGAGGATGGCGATGCGAAAATCCAAAATACGAAGCTTTCCGGAGATGTGTCGGTGGAAAACTCCTACGGCGATATTGAACTTGAACTGGGTAAAAAAGATCTGGAACGGCTGGAAATTACGGCAAAGACAGATTTTGGGGAGATCGATGTACCGGATACCATGGAGAATCTGATGCAGAAAGAGGAGGACGAGCAGAGCTTTTCTTATGTACCGGATCAGCCAGCGGGCAGAATCACACTGATGACAAAGGATGGTGATATCTCGTTGGAAAACGATTAAACGTTTCTGAATGTTCAGGGACATATGAAATTCCAGAAAAATCGCAAAGCATGCCCGCATGAATGAGCGTTTTTGGAAAATAAGACAAAAGTGACAAAAACACAGGAGGCTGTTTGGATGGTTTCACCAGAAAAAGGGAAATGATCCAAACAGTCGCTTGTTTTTTGTACTTAAATTTTCAGCTTTTAACTTGATTTGTAGATTGCGGTGCTTTAAAATAAAAGTAATCAAGCATTGTGGAACGGGCTCCACAGACCGGCAGCGGGGGAAAAGCCGGAACGAGTCAGAGAAAACAGCCCAGTGTCAGAATAGGAGTTAGGAGAAACTATGGCAAGTATTAGAGATGTCGCGATCAAAGCGGGAGTAGGAATCGGAACGGTATCCCGTGCACTCAATGGGAGCGGGTATATTTCCGATGAAACAAAACAGAAGATCATGCAGGCAGTGGAGGAACTGAACTATAAACCAAATGAGCTTGCCCAGAACCTGTTCCGCAACAAGTCCGGTTTTATCGGAATTGTTGTTAAGAATCTTTCACATCCGTTTATGGCATCTCTGGTTAAACATGTCGAGAATAATCTGTACACCAATGGCTACAAGTGCATGCTCTGCGAGGGTGGGGACAATCCGAACCGCATCGAGGAATTTGTGGAAATGCTGCAGCGAAATGTCATGGACGGCATTATCTGCTGTGCGGATATCCCGTCTTCTGTCAGCCTGGCGGAAATTCATCGTCCGATTGTCATGATTGACCGCTACGTCACCGAAGGGATTCCGTGTATACATTCCGACCATAAGCGCGGCGGTGAGCTTGCGGCGCAGGCGCTTTTGAGCGCAGGATGTAAGAATGTGCTCTATTTTGCATCGAGTGCAACAGAGCGTGGTTGCTCCATGGATCGTTACCGACGGTTTGCGGAAGTCTGCAAACAGCATAAATGTAAAATTACAGCGATTGATGCCGGAAGCAAGATTCTGAATTTTCAGAGCGGCCCGACGATCTGGAAAAATACATCAGCCATTTTGATGGAATTGATGGACTCTTTACAGCCGATGTCACAGCGGCAGCGTGCATGAAGATGCTGCAGAAAAAGGGATTAAGATTCCGAAAAAACTGAAGGTGGTTGCTACGACGGCCTGGATTTTACCCGCTTTTTGACACCGGAGCTGACGACGGTCTGTCAGAATGTGCCGGAAATCGCAAAGCGGAGCGTGGACACCATCATCCGCATGATTGACGGAAAGAAGATTGAGGAGATGGAGCAGATTGTGGATGTGACCTTCCGGAAAGGAGAAAGTACCTGAAGGTAACAAAACAGGGAATCGCCGAATTTTGCATCATTCTCCGGAATTGCGATAGAACAAAAGAAGAACAGATATCAGAGACACTCGATCTGAAAAGAGAGGGTGTCTCTTTTTCATGTATAAAATAAAAATGAAATAAAACCAACTTATATACGGCAAAAGGGCAGAAAGACTGAGCAAAAGGATATGAAATCGCTGCTGAAACAGTTGCAATTGTCGAAAAAATAGTGAAAAACGGAAAAGTGGAACATATGGAACAGGAAAAGCATGGAACAGCGGAACATGTGGAACAGGAGAATGGGAGAAGAAAGAAGATAAGTGTGAATTTTATGAAAACAGGATGCAATATTGCACAAAACACAAAATAAAAATTGTGAAAATATTGAAAATGACGAAAAAATATTGATGATTTGTTGACATTGGGCGAACTGCGTACTATGATACAGGTATGGAACAGGTTCCACAAGGCAAAGTGCCAAAACGGAAACGATGCAAATGTGGAACGAAAAGCGGTTGGTAAAGCTTTTAGAGAAATAAGGAGGGAACTATGAAGAAAAAAAACGTCATCGCCGAAAACGGCAGAAAGTGGAAAATTGAAAAAAGCGCTCTCGTGCTGGCAGCTGTACATCCTGCTGATTCCTGCACTGATCTGGCTGATCGTTTTTGCTTACTATCCAATGTACGGCCTGATCATCGCCTTTAAAGATTTTAAAGGCCGCATGGGAATCATGGGAAGTCCGTGGGCAGATCCGATCTTCAAGTATTTCAAGATGTTCTTCAGTACCAGTATTGCCATGACGGCAATCAAGAACACGATCGTCATCAGTCTGGAGAGCCTGATCATCGGATTCCCGATTCCGGTTATCTTCGCACTCTTACTGAACCAGGTACAGAGAAGCGGACCGAGACGAATCATCCAGACCATCTCCTACGCACCGTACTTTATGTCAAACGTAGTTGTAGTCAGCCTGATTTCCGTACTGTTTTCCGCAAACGGTCTTGTAAACCACGCGGTTATGGGAGCCGGCGGAAAAGCAATCATGTTCACCAGCCTTCCGGAGTACTTCCGCAAACTTTTCATCGGAAGTAACATCTGGCAGACGATGGGATTCAACGCCATCATCTTCATCGCAGCACTGACCGCAATCAGCCCGGAATATTACGAAGCAGCAACGATGGATGGTGCTTCCAGATTTCAGAAGATCCTTTACATTGATTTACCTCTGATTATGCCGACCATCATCCTGATGCTGATCCTTCAGGTAGGTAACATTATGAACGTGGGATATGAGAAAGCTTATCTGATGCAGAACGGTACCAACACAACCGTCAGTGAGATCATTTCGACATACGTATACAAAGTAGGTCTCCAGACCGCACAGTACAGTTTTGCGACAGCCGTTGGCTTATTTAACTCCGTTGTAAACTTCATTATTCTGGTTATCACAAACGCAGTTGCAAAGAAGACCAGCGATATCAGTATTTTCTAAGAGTCAGGGGGCTTGAAAAATGGCAAATAATAACACTGTGAAAAAGAAAAAAGTAAAAATGAGTACGGGAGACAAGGTCTTTACTGTGATCAATACCGTTATCATGATCCTTGTCTGTATCGCAATTGTATATCCTCTGTACTACGTGCTTCTGGCATCTGTTACAGACCCGATTGTTGTAAGCTCCGGTAAATTCCTTCTCTATCCGGAAGCGTGGTACACCAACGGATATGAAACCACACTGAAATATCAGCCGCTCTGGACCGGCTATGCAAACACCATCAAGTATACCGTAATAGGAACGCTGATTTCCCTGGTCTGCACCATTCCGGCCGGCTATGCACTTTCCAGATACGATATGGTAGGAAGAAAACCGATCATGTTCCTGTTCACCTTCACGATGTTCTTCAGCGGCGGTATGATTCCGATGTACTTAACGGTACAGCAGCTGCACATCTACAACACAACATGGGCTATGGTTCTTCCGGTAGCAGTATCCGCTTACAACCTGATCGTATGCCGCTCCTTCTTTGAAAGCGGTATTCCGGTCGAGCTTCTCGAAGCAGCAAAAATCGACGGCTGCAGCGATTTTGGATTCTTCTTCAAAATTGCAATTCCGCTGTCGAAACCATCATCGCAGTTATGTGTCTGTTCTATGCAACCGCAATGTGGAACCAGTTCTTCAACGCACTGATGTTCCTGCAGGATGACAGTAAGATGCCTCTTCAGGTCGTTCTTCGAAACCTGGTACTGATGAACCAGTCCAACCAGATGGGAAGTAGTGCTTCTGAGATGGTAACAAAACAGAAACTGGCTGAGCAGTTAAAATACTGCGTTGTAGTTGTTTCCGCATTCCCACTGCTGTGCGTATATCCTTTCCTGCAGAAATACTTCGCAAAAGGTGTTACGATCGGTGCAGTCAAGGGCTGATACAGAACAGAAAAGTTATCGTTACAGAGTTCATGGCTACAACAGACATGATTTTATAGTAGAAACACAAAAATATTTACGTATTTCACTGCCGAAAAGGCAGCAAAATAAAGGAGGAACAACATGAAGAAAAAAATCGTATCCGTATTACTGGCAAGCCTTATGGTAACCAGCATGCTCGCAGGCTGTGGAAACAGCTCGGGCAGCTCAAGCAGCTCCGGTGCAGGAAGCACAGGAGGAGACACCACATCTGCATCCGGTACAGAAGCAGGTGACACAGGTCTCACAGCAGAGGAGCAGGAAGCGGTTGATGAGGGAATCATCCAGCTCGATGGTACTCTTCCGATCATCAAAGATCCGGCAAAATTCGAAGAGAAATACGGAAAAATTTCCGCTCTGATCGTAAACTCTGCAGACAGAACCGTAGAAGTAGGCGACCTGGCTATGTGCAAGAAATGGTTCGAGGACACAGGAGTAGAGTTTGACTGGCAGCCGATCCCGCAGGAGAGCGCAACAGAGAAAATCAACCTGATGCTTTCTTCCGGACAGGATCTTCCGGATGTATTCTGGAACTTCGGCGATGGTAAATCCGGAAACACCGTAGTTCAGTACGCAGACCAGGATGTATTCCTTCCAACCGAAGGCCTGATCGAAGAGTATATGCCGAACCTGAAAGCATTCCTCGATGACAATGAGCAGTATCAGCTTGAAATCACCGCTCCGAACGGCCATAAATATGGATTCCCGTACGTAGAGGAAATGAAAGGTCTTGTATTAACACCTGGACCATTCGTGATTAACAAAACATGGCTGGATAAAGTAGGCAAAGAAGTGCCGACAACCGTAGACGAGTGGGTAGACTGCCTGAAAGCATTCCGCGACGGCGGCGATCTGAACGGCAACGGCGAAGCTGATGAAATCCCAATGGCAACCTGGTTCGGTGCAACCGATACCTTTGGTTCCTACAACCTGTTCTATCGTTTCACAGGTGCATTCGGATGCGCTGACTCCTACTGCGGCGGAAATGCATATGCGGATCACTTAAGACTGGTTGATGGAAAAGTTACCTTCACTGCAACAGACGAAGCATTCAAGAAAACAGCAGAATTCTTCAATATGCTGTATGAAGAAGGACTGATCTGGAACGGCTCCTTCGAGGCAGACTCCAGTATGGCATTCAACGCTTCCCTGATCAAAGAGAACGTTGCAAAGATCGGTTCCTTCGGTGTTTGGGGCGATCAGGAAATTACAAACCAGGAAGTACATGATCAGTACGTAGCAGTTCCAAGACTGCAGGGCGAAGACGGTATGACCGGTTTCGAGTGTAACTACTCTGAGCTGCAGGATTCTTCCGATACAGCAATTACAACAACCTGCAAATTCCCGCACGTTGTTGCAAGATTTGTAGATTACATGGTAGGCGATCCGGAAATTTCTGTTACATCTAACTGGGGTGCAATCGGATACAACTATGAGAAAGACGAGGACGGCATTCTTCGTACACCACTTGATGAAAATGGAAACTACAAACCTCTGAATCCGGATTATAAGAACTTTGGTGAGGCTCGTATAAACTCCACAACCTGCCGTGGTTCTATGATCGTTCAGAACGAGTACTATGATACTGTTTGCGGATACACCTTTGATGCTGTAAAGCTTCTCGAGATGCAGAAAGAAAACGGTAAAGATGACATCATGGAAGAGTATGACACTATTCCGCGTGTTCTGATGACCCAGGAAGAGATTCAGCGTCTGGCACAGATTCAGCCGACCATCTCCGATATCGTTGATCGTTATATCACCACATGGGTAACCGGCGGCGTTGATGATGCAAGCTGGGATTCCTATAAAACAGAGCTGGAAGGCGCTGGCTTGAATGAACTGGTTGAGATTTACCAGGGCGCAGTAGATCGAGCAGCTTCTGCAGCAAACTAAAAATCGGGCGAAAAGCGATTACGAAAAAAACAGTAACGTAAACGATTTGCAATTGATGTTCTACAACTAAAGAAATTCTAAAGGTGGCCATGTTGTATCCCATATAACATGGCCATATTTAAAAAGAAGACTATTTCGTTCTTATTTCTTTTTTGTTGAAGTTTCAAATGGAAAAAGATAAAATAGGAAAAGAGGGATTACATGAGTAAACAGGGAAAAAGAGATTTTAGACCGAACATTCATTTTACACCGGAGAAAAACTGGAACAACGATCCAAATGGACTGATTTATATCGATGGTATCTGGCACCTGTATTATCAGCACAATCCAAATGACGTTGTATGGGGACCGATGCACTGGGGTCATGCAGTATCGAAAGACCTGATTCACTGGGAGCATCTGCCGATCGCATTGTACCCGGATGAGATCGGAACGATGTACTCCGGAAGTATGGCATACGATGAAAATAACACAAGCGGATTTGCGAAATACGGTGAGAAGCCGATGGTGGCTGTCTACACGGCGCACAATATGGAAACAGGCCTGGAGCAGCAGTGTATTGCATACAGTCTGGATCAGGGAAAGCATTTTGAAAAATATTATGGCAACCCGGTGATCAAAAACCCGGGCGCACCGGATTTCCGTGATCCGCGCGTCTTCTGGAATGATAAAAAGGACTGCTGGAGCCTTGTTCTGGCATCCGGCGATCACGCAGAGTTTTACGCATCCCAGGATTTGAAAAACTGGAAGAAAACAGGCGAGTTCGGTGTCGGTGTCAATAAAGTGCCGACCGTATGGGAATGCACCGATCTGATCCGTGCTAAAACAGGAAATGAATTTGACGGATTCAAATGGATTCTGATAGTCAGCATGATACATCCGGGAACCGAAGGCCGTGCCAATATACAGTATTTCGTCGGCGATTTTGATGGAGATACCTTCCAGTGCACCGAGATCACAGACGAGCCGCTGTGGATTGATTTCGGATTCGACAACTATGCCGGCGTAACGTATGGAAACTACGACCGCCCGGTTTACCTTGGATGGGGCGTTAATCCGCTCTACGCGAACTTTGTTCCGACCGGTGAGTATTCCGGTCTGATGACACTGCCAAGAGAACTTTCACTTTGTGAGACCGATGAGGGCTACCGCCTGAAAACAAAACCGTTCGGGATCGATGAGTACCGTGCGGGTGCCTTCCCGATCGGAAATCAGAAGCCGCTGCTGACCGAGAGCTTTGGACTTCTCGTGCAGGGCAATTTCGGAAGAATTGCACTGAAAAACAGCAGAGGTGAGGAAGTAGTCATCGAAGTGACGGTGGACAGCATCACGGTGGACCGCTCTAAGAGCGGCGACCTTAGTTACTTTGAGGATGTAGATCCGAAGCTCTTCAAAAAAGAGGATCTGCTGGTATCTACAACAAAACGTTACATGCGCGGAAATGTCAACATGGAGATTATTTTTGACGTTTCCTATCTGGAGATTTATGCAGATGGTGGTCTGGAGACCGCTTCCGTATGCGTTTATCCGGATGCACCGTATCAGGTGGTTTCCACAGACGGAGATCTGGAAGTGAAAATGTACACCATTAAAAAATAGGGGATAGAAACATTTATAAACGGTAACGATGCAGCATGGCAGAATTGAGATGAGACTCTAAAGTGCTGCCATGTATAAAAAATTAATAAAAACGACGGATGTCTGCAAAGCCGATGGAAGTGGTTTTGCAGACCGTTGTTTATCCTGGGAGGTTTTACAAAAATGATGAAAAAAAGAGATTACAGACCGAAAATCCATTTTTCGCCGGAAAAAGGCTGGATGAATGACCCGAATGGCATGGTTTATGTGGACGGCGAATATCACTTCTTTTATCAGAAGTACCCGTATGATACCAGCTGGGGACCGATGCACTGGGGCCATGCAACATCACGCGACCTGATTCACTGGAGCATCAGCCGATCGCACTTTATCCGGATGAACTGGGATTTATCTTCTCGGGAAGTGCTGTGTATGATACGCAGAATTCTTCTGAGTATGGTACCAATGAAAATCCGCCGATCATTGCTATTTATACCAGCCATCACAAGGACGGTTTGGAACAGCAGAGTATTGCATACAAGCAATGATAAGGCCGGCACTTTGAAAAGTCCTATCTGAATCCGGTCATCAAAAACCCGGGAATTTCCGATTTCCGTGACCCGAAAGCGTTCTGGAATCGGTCAGAAGATGCTGGAGCCTTGTTCTTGCAGCGCAGGACCGTGTCTTCTTCTACGCATCCCAGGATATGAAAAACTGGGAGAAAACAGGAGAATTCGGACCGGAAGGAAATCATGCGAAGGGGGTGTGGGAATGCCCGGATCTGTTCCCGATTGAGTATAAGGGAAAAATGTATGGGTTCTTGTTGTCAGCATGACAAAAGCCTCCGAGGACGACCACTGTAAAATGCAGTATTTCCTGGGTGATTTCGATGGAGAAAAATTCCTCTGCACCTATCCGTCCGATGAGCCAAGATGGCTGGATGAAGGCTTCGATAACTATGCAGCCGTTACATTCCAGAATGCGAAAGATGTTCTGCTGATGGGATGGGGTATGAACTGGCAGTATGCAGCACAGACTCCGACGGAAGAGTATTGTGGTCAGGCAACTCTGGCAAGAAAACTGTCCCTGACAGAAGTAGATGGTGTTCTGACCCTTGCGGCAGCTCCGGCCGGACTGGAAAAATTCCGCCACAGCAGTTACCCGATCGAGAACCACACAACGATTCGCACAGAGACCTTCGGACTGAAAATTTCCGGAAAGGGAGATGCGAAAATCTGCCTGAAAAACTCAGTGGGACAGAAACTGAAGATTTATGTAAGCGACACCAAAATCACGGTTGACCGTACCATGGCGGGCTACAAAGAATTCAGTGAGCATTTCATGACAGAGAAATATTCCATCAGCACCGCAGCGAGAAAGAAAGACGGAGCATGGAATCTGGAGCTTGTTTTTGATGTTTCCATTCTGGAACTGTTTGCTGAGGATGGCGTAGATGCTATCTCTACAGTGGTTTATCCGGAGACACCGTACGACCGTGTAAGCTGGAAGGGCAATCTGTCTGTCGAACTTTACGAAATTGATGCATAAGGGCTGTGAGAAAGGGGAAAAGCAAAATGGGATACTTTAAAGATGTGACACCGGAATCAGCTGGAATCAGCTCCAAAGGAATTTTGAATTTTCTCGACCGAATCGAAGAGAACCAGATTGAGCTGCACAGCTTTATGGTGATCCGCCATGGACAGTGTGCGGCGAAGGGCTGGTGGAAGCCGTATGATGAAAAATTCCGTCATCCACTGTATTCGTTCAGTAAATCGTTGACAGCAACGGCGATTGGTTTTGCAGAGCAGGAGGGAATCTTATCGCTGGATGAGAAAATTGTCGATATCTTTCCGGACCTGCTGCCGGAAAATCCATCCGAAAATCTCAAAAAAATCACGCTGCATCATCTGTTGATTATGGGTTGTGGTCACGAGACGGAGATTATGGACAATTCCGAAAACTGGATTTCCACCTTTCTTCATCATCCGGTGCTCCATGAACCGGGAACGTTTTATAAATACAATACAGCCGGAACTAACATGCTGGCTGCCGTTCTGAGGAAAAAAACGGGACAGAACGTCACAGAGTTTCTGAAATCCCGTCTGCTGGAGCCGCTTGGCATCACATCCCTTACCTGTGCGTTGCTCGGAGACGGAACGGAGCTCGGTGGAGGCGGTATGAAGATGGTGACGGAGGATATGGCAAAATTCACGTATTTTCTGTCCAGACAGGGCGAGTGGGAAGGAAAACAGCTGCTTCGAAAAGACTGGTTTGAACGCGCCTGCCGCAAGCAGATTGAGACGGAGGGCGATTCGGAAGGCCACGTAAAAGACTGGGCGCAGGGCTACGGCTATCAGTGCTGGATGTGCCGTTATCCGGGCTCCTTCCGCGCAGATGGTGCGTACGGTCAGTTCGGCGTTGTGTTCCCGGATCTCGATCTGATTGTGATCCTGACAACAGCAACAGAACAGACTCAGGAGGAGTTGAGCGCACTGCAGGAGGAACTGATCCCGTATGTGAAGAAAGAGGCAGGAGAGCTGCCACCGTCCCCGCTTGCCGGTGCAGTAAAAGAGCGTACCGCAGATCTGGCTCTGCCGCCGCGCAGAGGAACGAGAAATCCGTTTATGGAAGAGAAGGTAAGCAAGCATGTTTATGTATCTGCTCCGCTGATGGGGAACCAGCAGCTGCCGGATTCCGCAGAAATTCTGATCGGCGGAAGCGGTCTGTTTTCGCTGGAGACAAGTCCGATTCAGGAGATGCGATTCTCCTTTGGCAGCGATAAGATGTACTGGAAAGTACAGGAAGGCGGGAAAGAAAAGGAATTTGTCCTCTCCATGCGCCGGGATTTCGCCTACAGTGAAGCAGACGGCCATATTTACGCAGGATCCGCTGCATGGCGTACCGTCAACACGCTTGAGATGGAGCTTCGCCGGATGGATGGCTTAAGCGGCGGCCGCATGATCGTCAGATTCCAGGAGGAAAAGCTGCTGTTAGAGGCAGAGGATACGCTGATCAGTGTCGGCGGACTCGGCATTTCACCGCGTCAGGCGTTGACAGCTTTTGAGGTAAAAGAATCTTGAAAAGTGTGAATGGACAGGCTGTTCGGCAAATTTGCAGCTTGTCATTCTGATAAAGGTTCGATATAATAAAGAAAAGGATATTCCAGAACCGGTCATCTCGGGTGGGCTCCGGTGCATAGCGGATAACATAGTTTCGCAGTGCTCCGGACGGGAACCTGAAGGTGGCCGGTTTTCGCTGTCATAATCTGTTTGGACAGAAACAGATTATGACAGCAATGGAAAATAAAATACAAATGGGGGTTTTGTATCATGAGCGCAGAGAGCAAAACAAGAATGACAGAAGGCAGTATTTCCCGGAAGATCATCTGTTTGCCATCCGCTGTTTCTCGGAAATCTGTTTCAGCAGTTGTACAACACGGCAGATTCCCTGATCGTGGGAAACTTTCTTGGCAGCAACGCGCTGGCGGCAGTCAGCTCGTCGGGCAATCTGATTTTTCTGATGGTCGGCTTCATCAATGGTATCGCGATGGGTGCCGGTGTCGTCATCGCGAGGTACTACGGAGCGAAAAACAGGGAAGATCTGCAGAAGGTGATTCACACGACCGTGGCTTTTGGTCTTGCGGCGGGACTTGCCCTGACTGCGATCGGTATGTATCTGGCACCGAAAATCCTGGTGCTGATGGGAACACCGTCCGATGTGCTTCCGCAGTCAGTCGAGTATTTCCGTACGTATTTCGCAGGATCGCTTGGCTTTGTCATGTATAATATTTTCGTCGGAATCCTGCAGTCCGTCGGCGACAGCCGCCACCCGCTGATTTATCTGATCCTGTCGTCGTGCATCAATGTAGTACTTGACCTCTTCTTCATCGCGGGCCTCGGCATGGGTGTCGGAGCAGCGGCACTTGCAACGGTGATCTCACAGTTTACGAGTGCGATTCTCTGCCTGATCCACCTGATGCGGACGAAAGAAGAGTATCAGCTTCACATCAGCAAAATCCGGTTTGACGCAGAGTGCTCGGCGAGATCATCCGGAACGGCGTGCCGTCGGGCTTTCAGAACTCCGTAATCTCGATTGCGAACGTTTTTGTGCAGACCAACATCAACGCCTTCGGAAAGATGGCGATGGCAGGCTGCGGTTCGTATGCAAAAATCGAGGGCTTTGCGTTCCTTCCGGTTACGTGCTTTACGATGGCGCTGAGACATTTGTCAGTCAGAACCTTGGTGCAAAGCAGTACGACCGTGCGAAAAAAGGTGCGCGGTTCGGCATCCTCTGTTCCATCATTATTGCCGAGCTGATCGGAGCTGTGATTTATACAGCAGCGCCGACCCTGATCGCGGCATTCAACAGCGATCCAGAAGTCGTTCACTATGGTGTGATGCAGGCGAGAACGATTGCACTGTTCTACTTCCTGCTGGCGTTTTCTCATTGTATCGCGGCCGTACTCCGCGGTTCCGGAAACGCATCGATCCCGATGCTCGTCATGCTTTGTGTCTGGTGCCTGTTCCGCGTCAGCTACATCACGGTGACGGTCCGTCTGATCCCGGATATCCGCGTGATCTTCTGGGCGTACCCGCTGACCTGGAGCATCAGTCTGCATTTTCCTGTATCTGTTCCTGCGCGGAAAATGGGTCTACGGTTTTGAAAAAGGAGGAAAACGATGAACGCAGAATCAACGAGAGAAGCGCTCGAATGTGGCATCGCTGGCAGGCGATATTCTGCTGGCGAGCGGAGCGG
>ENA-OQCP01000531-OQCP01000531.1-human-gut-metagenome-genome-assembly--contig:-NODE-531-length-16881-cov-2.588039_pt1 | contig 16881 bp, 27 predicted proteins | sample MGYA00242760_ERZ504583 | MGnify/ENA primary metagenome ERZ504583 (study PRJEB26092, sample SAMD00036308) | human gut metagenome | host: Homo sapiens | study: EMG produced TPA metagenomics assembly of...
TCGGGCAAGAGGGAACTGATAAGCACCTACGCTGGGAAGTTTTGAAACGCAGTGCATCAATCCCCGAAAGATATACTGCGACAAGGTTTCAAGCTGGTAAAGCTGTCTTACAATGAGGATGCAGCCGCACTGCTGGCAAAGCATATCCGTGACGTTTACGACTTGTCGGCACTCTACCACAATCAGGAATATAACGATTACCTACATTCGGAAGATTTCTTGGATGCCATGTACCGGGTGACGATAGAGGACGGGCTAAACAAAAACTCCCGTTCGCACTTGTCGCTGGCTGATGCACCGATATTCAAGGATGCCGAAGCGGTCATGGCGTTACCCGAAGTGGCTACGGCGTACACTACCGATTTGAAGAAACTGACCTTTGACAAAAGCAATATGCCGCCGATAGGCAAGGCTGTGGAAACATTGAAGAACCTGCACGAAATATTAGTGCGTTTTGAAGCCTACCGCACCAAAAAGCAAAATGAAGAACAACCGTAAAGCTACATCGGCTGTTCTTCACTCCATACATTATATTATATACAGCTATTCTTCCTCTTTTATCAAATGGCATAGCTCCGGGTCGTTCTTAATCCGGGTTATCTCGTCCTCGACAATCTGCCGGACTTCCTGACGGATGCGGTCATAGTTGGCTTGTATCTCCTCCTGCATCCGGTCGTTGCCGTCCTTGTCGGTGAAGTCGATAATCTGCGGCAACTTCACGTAATGGGCGGTTTCCCGCTTCACCTTTTCGTTGTCCACCACGATTTCGCAGTGGAAAATCTTCTGCTCTATCCGTTCATCGAAATTGTCCGCTACCGCCCCCACGAACATGCCTTGCGTGAGGTTGGATATTTTGCTGGCGGGTATCAGGCTGTCCATTTGGGTGCTTATCGAGGTGGACTTCTCCCGCTGGTTAATCGTCATGCTCTGCCGTTTCTGCAACACCTTTCCGAAACGCTCCGACAGGATTTTCGCCGTGTCACCGACTACCTGACCGCTAAACACGTTGCCCACCGTATTTTGGATTACACGGCTTTCCTTGTCCCCGTAATCACGGGTAAGCTGGCTGTAATCCTGAAAGCCCAGCAGAACCGCAACCTTGTTGCTTCGGGCGGTGACAATCAAATTATCCAACCCCCGAAAATATATAGTCGGTAATTCATCTATTATCACCGAACTTTTAAGCTGACCTTTCTTGTTTATCAGCTTCACGATACGGGAATTATATAATCCCAGTGCTGCCGAGTAGATATTTTGGCGGTCAGGATTGTTACCGACAACCAAGATTTTAGGCTCTTTCGGGTTGTTGATGTCAAGTGAAAAATCATCGCCCGTCATTACCCAGTAAGCAGGTGAAATCATCCTTGAAAGCGGGATTTTCGCACTGGCAATCTGCCCCTGCAACTGTTCAACTGCTGAACTTTCCCATGCGTCCACAAACGGGGAAAGATAGTTTTCCAGTTCGGGATAACTGCGCAAAATCGTGAAAACATCGGCGTATTTCTTGTTCAACAACTCTATGGCGTGCGGGAACGTGCAATACTTCCCGCCTGATAGATACGGAGATACCAAATTATAGCCGCCAAAAGAATAATCGGGCTTTCCACGAAGAAGTCGCCCTGCTTGCTTATCCAACTTCGATTGAGGTTAAGCATTATCGTGTAGCTTGCTTCATAGGCATCCGCAATGTCCGACATGAAGCTGGCGTTTATCGGGTTGCATCGGTGGCTCTTGCGTGGGTCGTCAAAATTGATAATGTAGAATTTGGGCTTTACCTTATACCCGTCCAAGTGGTTAAGCAAATGATTATAAGCGATTTCCGATAAATCGGGAAACTTATAATCATAGCAGTAAAGCGCAAAACCTTTCTCGATTTGCTGTTTTATGTAACTGTTTACCACTGCATACGATTTGCCACTACCCGGCGTACCCAACACAAGGCTGGCACGGAACGGGTTCACAACATTTATCCAGCCGTTATTCCATTTCTTCTTATAGTAGAACCGGGTAGGCAGATTTACCGAATACTCGTTCTCGATAAGCCTTGTTTCCTGCATGAAACTCTCGTTCTCTGTATTAAAGACATCATCCATTAGGTTGTTCTTCAACAGCCGGGACATCCATGTACCCGCCATGAGCATACAGATATAGCCCGCCGACAGCGTGGCGATATAAAACACAGTGTCCGCCGTATGTGGCAGCGGAAGTTCCAGCAGCCACCAGTTCAGGAAAAACAACACGACACCCGCCGCAAGGTGCAATGTATCTTCGCCCACGTTATCTTTTCCTCTTTCACGCCCTTAGTGCCGATACACGACAGGGCGAGGAACACCACCGAAAATAGTTTTGTCCATAAGATAGACGAGAACAGCCCGGTGGTGCGCTGGAAGTTCCACAGTATCTTGTCTATCACCTCAAACGTCACTCCCCACTCTTTCAGGTGGAGTAACAGAACCAGTACACGTTTATTCCCACGAATAGAATACTGACAGCCCGCATAAAGTCCATGACCCTTGCAAGCCCTCTCAAATCATCCTCTTGCTGCATAATTGTATGTTTTTAAGTTAGTCAATGCGCCTTGTGCGCTTCTTTTTCTTCTTTCTCTTTTGGCGGGCGGTGTCCTGCGGCTCGTCACCGCCTGATGCACCGCCGCCCAACAATCCGCCGAAAGCTCCCAGCACGGAAGCCACGCCCGAAACGATGTCGGATTTCGGCGTGAAGCCCGGCTGTTCCTGATGCGGGGATTGGGATTGCTCCTGCCGTATATCCGTTTTTCTTTCATCGGAATACAGGTCGTTGAACACGTTCGCCAAATACTCCTTGCCCAAGCGGGAGCCATTCAGCACCACCCGGCTGTCATGGTCGATGAACGTAACGCCATAGATGCGCCCGCTGTCGTTCTGACGGAATACCACGTCAATGCCCCGCTTCCTTAGCTGCTGTTCCAGTTCCTTGCGGTTGCGGGCGGTCTGCATGGCAGTGGCTACAATCTTCCGGGTGCGCTCTTTCAGTTTCCCGTTCTTAATCACCTCGCCCGATTTTTCCATTCTGCGCTGCACCGCTTCATAACCTACCGACTTGCCGATGCGGGAAGCCTTTACCGGGTTGCCCACCTTTTCGCCCTTGTCGTTCATGGCGGAATAGACAATGCCCTGATAGGGCTTGCCGTTTATCTCGCCCTTGACTTCCTCGGCGCACACGTTGTAAGCGGCAAGCAAAGCCTTGTACTCCCCGAATGACTGAAAACGGTAGCCGTAACAAGCCGCTTTCACGGTATTACCGATTTGGTGCTTCACGTCCCCGGCGGCATAATCCACCTTTTTCAGTTCCGGGCGTCGGCACGTTCCTTTCGCTCTGCCGGGTGCAGCCCGTATTTCTTTTCCAGTTCACGGGTGATTTGCTTGCTGCGCCGATGCTCGAACCTGTCGTTCAGCGGTCTGCCGCTTTCGTCCACCCGCAACCCCACGATGTGGATATGGTGGCGGTCGATGTCGGTATGCTTGTACACCAAATAAGGCTGGTCGCCATAGCCCAACTTCCGCATATACTCTTTGGCAATGTCGGAAAGCTGCCGGTCGGTCAGCACGTCTTCCGGGTGCGGGTTTATGGAAATATGAAGTATCGGCTTCTTGGTGGATAGCTGGACGGGCATCTGCATTTCAAAGCTGCGCATACACTCGCCAATGCTGAAATTCCCGTCCTCACTCAACAGCATTTTGTTTGAAAAAAGCACCTTTGCTTCCCCGCTGTCCACCTTGTTTTGGTTGTACGCCAGTGCGCCGAACATATTGCCGCCCGTGCTTATTTTGGCAACCATAGTTCCTTGCACTCGTTTGTCAGGTCGATAACCTGACGGTTCAACACAGCCAGTTCGGTGGTCGCTTTCTCCAGTTTATAGAGAAAAGCCAGTGCCTTTTTCTCCGAAAAGTTACTATTCAGAGCCTTTACCACTTGGTTGTAATTGACCGCAACCGCCCGGAACTGGGCATAAAATTCGGTCAGCCGGGCGCAATATTCTACTGCCGATTTGTCCACTTTCACCACCCGGAACGGCTCGCCGAACAGCCGGGCGGCGATGAAACGGGACTTGCTCGTGACGCCCGACTGCTCCCATTGCGAGAGGAAGCGGGCATTCTCCCGGTCGTTCAGGTAAAGGACATGGCGATGCTTCGCCGGGTCTGCGAGGGCGGGGCGACCGCCCTTGTTGGTTCTTCTTGTTTCCATGCTTCTTTGGATTAAAAAATTACGACTTCGGAGTGATTTTTACCCCCGACAGGGGCAAGGCGTTTTCAGGCACGGAAAACGGTTCTATGTGCCATAGAACACACCTTGCTATTTTCTGACGAAAATCGAAATCCGTCACGGACGGATTGGGGTTAGCGTGGAACGGTAAGCCCAGCCATTCACCAGCCCTGTTTTACACCTGCGCCCCCTGCGGTTCGTTACTCCGCTGCAAAGTAACGGTGATTTATAATGCTGTAAAATAGGTGGTTGGTGGACAAAACGGGACAGCGCAGGACAAATCGGGACAAGGTTTTCAGGGGACGTTTTTTCTCCCTTTTTTTGCATCGGATTTCAATATTGAAAGCAAGATTGAAAGAAATATTCCAATCAGGAAAGAATGATTGAAAGCAGGATTTCAATAAAACATGATTGCAGGATTTCAATATTTCAAGAAAGAATGAAAGCAGGAAAACAAGATTGAAATAAAACAGTCTTTCAATATTTCAAGATTGCAATATGGAAAGAATGATTGAAAGCAATAAACAAATCTATCAACCAATAATGAACGGAAGCAATATGGAAAACGAGAAAACACCCCTTTATGTCGCCTTTTCCACACAAAAGGGCGGGGTCGGCAAAACCACCTTTACCGTGCTGGCGGCGAGTTACCTATACTACCTCAAAGGCTACAATGTGGCGGTGGTCGATTGCGACTACCCCCAGCACTCCATTGCCGGGATGCGCAAGCGGGATGCCGAGCAGGTCGGGGCGGATGAAGATTACAAGCGCATGGCGTATGAACAGTTCACCCGGCTGGGGAAGAAAGCCTACCCGGTACTGTGCAGTTCGCCCGAAAAGGCGATTGCAACGGCTGACGGATATATAGCCGCCGGACACGTGCCGGATATAGTGTTTTTCGACCTGCCCGGCACGGTGAACAGCGAGGGCGTGATAAACTCCCTTGCGGGCATGGACTACATTTTCACCCCCATTTCAGCCGACAAGGTGGTGCTGGAAAGCAGCCTGTCGTTCGCAATGGCTATCCAAAAGCTATTAGTGAAGAATGAAGCCTGCCGACTTGCAGGGCTGTACCTCTTTTGGAACATGGTGGACGGTAGGGAGAAAACAGACCTTTACACCGCCTACGACAAGACCATTAAGGAACTGGAACTGCCGCTGATGAAAACCTTTATCCCCGATACCAAACGCTACAAAAAGGAACTGGTGGCGGATAAAAAGGCGGTGTTCCGCTCCACGCTCTTTCCCGCCAGCCGCCCGTTGGTAAGGGGAAGCAACTTGGAAGACTGATAACCGAAATAGTGTACTACATCAAATTAAAATGATATGGCAAAGCAAAGCGGCGGGATGCCGAAGATAGACGAGGATTTCATGAAAGAGCTTATCTCGCAGGGTGTTCCCAGTAAACAAGATAATAATAAGACGAATGATGTACCGCAAGAAACACAAACAGAAACGGTGCAAGTAGAGAAACCGACACCCCGCAAGCGCAAGGGCGGTTCGGGCGACTACCGGGAAACCTACTTCAGAAAGTGGAACTGGCAGACCGACAGCCCTTGTACGTGAGCCGAACCACGCATGAGAAGCTGATGCGTATCGTGACGGTGATAGGCGGGCGAAAGGTGACGGTAAGCAGCTACGTGGAAAACATTCTGCTGCGGCACTTCGAGCAGTACCAAGACGAGATAAACACCCTGTACGAAAGCCACTTCCAAAAGCCTGTCTGACTATGATAATCTATTGCATACTTACCGGGCTTTTGGTGTACTATATCGCCCTATGGCTGTGGTATCGCTACACGGACAGCCGGACATCAACGGGCAGAACGGATGATGCGCCACTCCCACGAAACGAGGTTTCAGGCTACACGCTGATAGGTGAAAGCCGATACAAGGGCGGACTAATCGGGACAGCGCAGGACAAATCGGGACACCTCCCGCAAGCGGCTGAAAATGATACTATTTTTGCGCCGCAGGCTGACGGACAGCCGGAAGAAAACATTCCGGAAACAGCAGCCGAAGCGGAAGAAACGCCCGATTACGAGAATGACGAACCCGACTACGAGGACGAGGAAATAGCCGGTACATGGACGGTGACGATGATACCGGGCGGGCTACGGGCGTGAGCTTCGATGAACTGGGCGAAGCGGTACGCACGGCGAACGCCGACAACCCCACCGAAGCGGAGAAACGGCAAACCGCCGGGACACTGGCAAGCATTGAGGGGACGAACCTCTACGATGCGGTGGTGGAGAACATCAACGGCGGGCTGGCAAAGGTGGCGGAACTGCTGGGACGCAACGAAGCGGAACTGGCTACGGCTGCTGTCCCTGCCGGAACTGGCGATACAAGCGAGGAACACGAAGCGTTCGACATGAACGATTTCCTATAATATAATAATTATAAGCCTGACAGCATGAAACAACGGGATTACGGTTGATTGGCAACCTGAAAACAAACAGACAAACGGGACTATCCCCGACCACTAAAATTTCAAATTATTCACCAGCCGGGAAAGCGGACTATCCACCCGCCGCCCGGCATTAAAAACAAATCACAATGAGAAAGAAAATCTTCTTGTCGCGGCTATACTTGCCGCCGTGGTAAGTGCCTACGCACAAGGAAACGGGCAGGCGGGCATCACCGAAGCCACGAACCTAATCACCGGGTATTTTGACCCCGGAACAAAACTGGTGTACGCAATCGGGGCGGTCTGCGGCTTGATTGGCGGGGTAAAAGTATATAACAAGTTTTCAAGCGGCGACCCCGACACCTCAAAGACCGCCGCCAGTTGGTTCGGGGCGTGCATCTTCCTGATTGTCGCCGCCACTATCCTGCGTTCGTTCTTCCTCTAAAAAGGCGGCAATGTCTGAATATCCGGTAAACAGGGGTATCGGGAAGCCGGTAGAGTTCAAGGGGCTGAAAAGCCAGTACCTCTTTATCTTTTGCGGCGGCTTGCTCGCCGTCTTCGTGGTGTTCATCGTCCTGTTCATGGCAGGCGTGAACCAGTGGCTATGTATCGGTTTCATCGTGTCGGCTTCGCTGCTGCTCGTGTGGCAGACGTTCCGGCTCAACGCCAAGTACGGCACGCACGCTGATGAAAGCCGCCGCACGCAAACGGCATCCACGCTTCATTATCAGCCGAAAGGCGATACCCCGATTATTCACCTACAAAAAAAGAAAGGAAGAAAGACCATGAGAAATATGTTAAAGGCTACCACGCTGGAAAGGAAATTCCCCCTTTTGGCGGTGGAGAACGGCTGCATCATTTCAAAGGATGCGGACATAACGGTGGCTTTCAGGGTGGAACTGCCCGAACTGTTCACCGTCACCAGTGCCGAGTACGAAGCCATACATTCGGCGTGGTACAAGGCGGTCAAGGTGCTGCCCGACTACTCCATAGTACACAAGCAGGACTTCTTCATCAAGGAGAACTACCAGCCGACACCGAAAGGGACGAGCTTAGTTTTTTAAGCCGCTCCTTTGAACGGCACTTCAATGAACGCCCGTTCCTGAACCATTACTGCTACCTGTTCCTGACGAAAACGACAAGGGAGAGAAGCCGCCGACAGAGCGACTTCTCCACCCTCTGCCGGGGCAGGATTGTACCGCAGGAGATAGCCGACAAGGAAGCGGCGGCAAAGTTCATCGAAGCGGTCGGGCAGTTTGAAAGGATTATGAACAACAGCGGTTTTGTCACCCTTACCCGGCTGGCGGCATCGGAAATCACCGGGCAGGACGGAAAGGCGGGCATCATCGAGAAATACTTCTCGCTCTCGCAAACCGACACTACTTGCCTGAAAGACATCGGGCTGTACCCGGAAGAAATGCGGGTCGGGGACGATATACTGTGCCTGCACACGCTTTCGGACGTGGAAGATTTGCCCGGAAAGGTCGGGACGGACTGCCGATTTGAGAAGCTGTCCACAGACAGAAGCGATTGCAGGTTAAGTTTTGCCGCCCCGGTGGGCGTGCTGTTGTCGTGTAACCACGTCTATAACCAGTTCATCTTCATAGACGACCACGCCGAAAACCTGAAGAACTTCGAGCAGACCGCCCGGAACATGCAATCGCTCTCCCGTTACTCCCGTGCCAACCAAGTGAACAAGGAGTGGATAGACGAGTACCTGAACGAAGCGCACAGCAAGGGGCTTATTTCGGTACGCTGCCACTGTAACGTCATGGCATGGAGTGACGATAGGGACGAACTCAAACGCATACGCAACGATGTGGGAAGCCAGCTTGCGCTAATGGAGTGCAAGCCACGCCACAACACCACCGACACGCCCACGCTCTTTTGGGCGGGCATACCCGGCAACGAAGCCGACTTCCCCGCAGAGGAAAGTTTCTACACGTTCTTGGGGCAGGCTCTCTGCCTGTTCGTGGAAGAAACGAACTACAAGAGTTCGCTTTCGCCGTTCGGCATCAAATGGTGGACAGGGTGAGCGGTCGCCGCTGCATATCGACATATCGGATTTACCCATGAAGAAAGGCATCACGACCAACCGCAACAAGTTCATACTTGGGCCGAGCGGGTCGGGTAAGTCTTTCTTTACCAACCACATGGTGCGTCAGTATTACGAGCAGGGGGCGCACGTGCTGCTGGTAGATACGGGTAACAGTTACTTGGGGCTGTCCCAGCTTATCCACAACCGCACGCACGGCGAGGACGGGATTTATTTCACCTACACCAACGAGAACCCGATAGCGTTCAACCCGTTCTATGTCGAGGACGGGGTATTTGACATCGAGAAGAAAGAGAGTATCAAGACCCTGATACTCACCCTGTGGAAGCGGGACGATGAAGCCCCCAAACGGTCGGAAGAAGTGGCGTTATCCAATGCGGTAAGTGCCTATATCGACCTGATAGGCAAAGACAGTTCGGTAACGCCCTGCTTCAACACGTTCTACGAGTTTGTCCGGGATGATTACCGCCGACAGCTTGAACAGAAGAACGTCAGGGAAAAGGATTTTGACATTGACAATTTCCTGAACGTGCTTGAACCGTACTATCGTGGCGGTGAGTACGACTACCTGCTGAACTCCGACAAGGAACTGGATTTGTTGCATAAACGCTTCATTGTCTTTGAGTTGGATAACATCAAAGACCACAAGATTTTATTCCCGGTAACGACTATCATCATCATGGAAGCCTTTATAACAAGATGCGCAAGTTAAAGGGGATAAGGAAGTTAATACTAATTGAGGAAGCGTGGAAAGCGATTGCATCGGCGAACATGGCGGACTACATAAAATATTTGTACAAGACCGTCCGAAAGTATTTCGGGGAAGCGATTGTAGTCACGCAAGAGGTAGAGGATATTATTTCTTCCCCTATCGTGAAAGAAAGTATCATCAATAACTCGGACTGCAAAATATTGTTAGACCAGCGAAAATATCTCAACAAGTTCGACAGCATACAGAACCTCTTGGGACTGACCGACAAGGAGCGTTCGCAGATATTGTCTATCAACATGGCGAACCACCCCGGACGGAAGTACAAGGAAGTTTTCTTCTCGCTGGGCGGCACACAATCGGCGGTGTACGCCACAGAAGTTTCGTTGGAAGAATATTACACGTACACGACCGAGGAAAGCGAGAAAATGGAACTGTTCGCCCTCGCCGACAAGCTGGGCGGCAACCTTGAACTGGCTATCAAGCGGCTTGCAGAAAGCAAAAGAAATCCCCAATCATCAACAACTTAAAAATTAGGAACATGAAATGGATTGACAATCTGATATACACGCTATTGTCCGCCTGCCTGCTGGCGGGCTGCGAGGACAGCGGAAGCAAGGAGCTGGAAAGGATGCAGGGCTATTGGGTACACGTCAGGGGACACCCGGCTTTCACACTCTCGGAAACGGGCGGCAGATACACCGTCACCCGGAAAGCGAATGTCAGGGGCAGAATACTGGAAACGGCTTACCCGGTAACAGAACGGAACGGCTGCCTGTTCATCGAAACGGGCTTCCGCATACAGTTCACCTATGACAAAAAGACCGACCGGATAACGCTCATGCCCGGCGGCGAATACAAACGAGTTACAAACCCTGAAAACAAAAGATAATGAAAAGAACAATTCTCCTTATGGCGGTGTGCCTTTGCTTCATCGGCAAGGCATCCGCACAGTGGGTGGTGTCAGACCCCGGCAACTTGGCGCAGGGCATCATCAACACCACCAAGCAGATAGTGCAGACTTCCACCACTGCCAAGAACACGCTGGACGGCTTCATGGAAGCGCAGAAGATTTTCCAGCAGGGTAAAAAATATTACGATGCGCTCAAAGCGGTACACGATGTTGTCAAGGGCGGCATCAAGGTGAAGAAGTCCATTGAGCTGGTGGCGGAAATATCCGAAATCTACGTGCGAAACTATCAGAACATGCTGGCAGACCCGAACTACACGCCGGATGAACTCACCGCCATTTCAGCCGGGTACGCAAAGCTGCTCTCCGAAAGTGCGGACGTGTTGCAGGACTTGAAGAATGTAGTGAACGTGACGGGCATGTCGCTGACGGATGCCGAAAGGCTGGCGGTAATCAACAACGCCTATAAAAGCCTGCTCAACTACCGCAACCTCGTGAACTACTACACCCGAAAGAACATATCCGTGTCCTACCTGCGGGCGAAGAAGAAGAACGACACCGACCGGGTGCTGGCTCTCTACGGCTCGGCGGATGAACGCTACTGGTAACATATAAATCGGTATGCCTATGTTATTAGCAGCGGTGGATTTTGACAACCTGCACCAAGTGTTGCGGGTGCTGTACGATGAAATGATGCCCTTGTGCAGCAACATGACGGGGGTAGCCAAAGGGATAGCCGGGCTGGGAGCTTTGTTCTATGTAGCCGCCAAAGTGTGGCAGTCGCTCGCACGTGCCGAACCCATAGACGTGTACCCGCTCCTGCGTCCCTTTGCGTTGGGGCTGTGCATCATGTTTTTTCCAACTTTCGTACTGGGGACTATCAACACGGTATTGTCGCCAGTGGTGAAGGGTGCAACCAGCTTATGGAAACGCAGACTTTCGACATGAACGAGTACCGGGCGCAGAAAGACCGACTGGAATATGAAGCCCTGATGCGAAGCCCCGAAACGGCTTACCTCGCATCGGACGAGGAATTTGACCGACAACTGGAAGAACTGGCTGGTCGCCTCCGACATGGTGACTATGACGGGCATGTACATGGACAGGACGGCTTATAATATAAAGAAGTCCGTCCGGGACTGGTTCAGGGAGTTATTGGAAATGCTCTTTCAGGCGGCGGGCTGATTATAGACACGCTGCGCACGTTCTTCCTAATCGTGTTAAGCATACTGGGTCCGCTGGCGTTTGCGATTTCCGTCTATGACGGTTTCCAAAGCACGCTGACCCGGTGGATTTCACGCTATATCTCCATTTACCTGTGGCTGCCCGTGTCGGACTTGTTCAGCAGCGTGCTGGCACGCATACAAACCCTGATGCTCCAAAAAGACATCGAGCAGCTTTCAGACCCGGATTTCATCCCGGACGGGAGCAGCACCGTGTATATAATCTTTATGATTATCGGCATCGTGGGCTACTTCACCATTCCAACGGTGGCAAGCTGGATAGTGTCGGCTGGCGGTACGTCTGCTATAACCGCAACGTGGCACGGCTGGTTCAATCGCCGGGGCTGCGGTCGGTGCGGCAAGCGGGAAAGTAACCGGGAAACTACTCAAATAACCAACATCAATATTTAGTATATGGAATTCAAGTCATTAACGAACATCGAAACGAGTTTCCGGCAAATCCGGCTCTTTGCGCTGGTATTCATCTGCCTGTGCGCACTGGTGACGGGCTTTGCCGTGTGGAACTCGTACAGCTTCGCCGAAAAGCAGCGGCAGAAGATATACGTCCTCGACAACGGCAAAAGCCTGATGCTGGCACTCTCGCAGGACATGGCACAGAACAGACCCGTGGAAGCCAAGTCGCACGTGCGGCGTTTCCACGAACTTTTCTTCACCTTATCACCCGAAAAGGGGGCTATCGAAAGCAACATCAAACGCTCGTTGTTTCTCGCCGACAAGACCGCTTTCAACTATTACAAGGACTTGGCGGAAAAGGGCTACTACAACCGGGTGATTTCCGGAAACGTCACGCAGACGGTGGAGATTGACAGCGTGAAGTGCGACTTCGACCAGTACCCCTACAAGGTGAACACGTATGCCCGCCAGTTGATTGTCCGGGAAAGCAGCCTGACGGTGCGAAGCCTTGTCACCTCGTGCCGGTTGCTTAACGCCACACGGAGCGACAACAACCCGCACGGCTTTATCATCGAAGCGTTCACCATTACCGAGAACAAGGATTTGCAGACCATTAAAAGATAGCCTTATGGAAAGAAAACGAAACCACATCGAAAAGGTGCGGGACTGGGCGGACGACCGCCTGCGCCGAATGTGCGGACGGATTACGCCGGGCAAAAGGCTGGCGGTTATCCTCCTAATGTTCTTCTTTTTCGGCGGCTTGTCTATCTACATCACCGTTTCATCAATCTACAATATCGGGAAACGGGACGGGCAAAGGCTGCAAATAGAACACATCAGACAACTGCCGTTGCACGGCAATGACACAACCAAAAGTATCAACCCGTTAAACAGACCGCAATATGGAAGAAGTACAGAAGAATGAGAACGGCACGACCGTACCGCAGGCGGACGGGAAGCCGAAAAAGGAAAATAAGCCCAAACGGAACTTACCCCGCAGCAGGTGCAGCAGCGCAGGAAAATGATAGTCTTCCCGCTGATGTTCCTTGCCTTTGCAGGTGCATGTACCTGATATTCGCACCCTCCGGCAAAGAGGACGTGAATGTGGAAAGCGTGGGCGGCTTCAATGCCGACATACCCCTGCCCGCAGAGGACGGGATTATAGCCGACAAGCAAAAGGCTTACGAGCAGGCGGTGACAAGCCGCAAACAGCAGGACAAGATACAATCCTTGCAGGACTTCGGTTTCACGCTGGATGATGATACGGAAGAACCACAAGAGGAAATCAACCTGCTGCCGGAAGAAGATCCGAAGCCACAAAGGGGCGGCGGTGCTTCTTCAAGGGCGGCTTACCGGGACATCAACCGCCAGTTAAGCACGTTCTACGAAACGCCCCCTGTGGACGAGGAAAAAGAGGAATTGAAACGGCAGGTGGCGGAATTGACCGACCGACTGAAACAGCAGCAGAACGCCACGCTACGGCTGACGACCAAATGGCACTCTTGGAAAAGTCCTACGAGCTGGCGGCAAAGTACATGAACGGGCAGGACGGACAAAGGGGGCAGATTGCCCAAATACCGACAGCCGGGCAGAACGGCGGCGGTATCGGCACTCCGGCTATTCCGGTGCAGGCTATCCGGGAAACGACCGTTTCGGGATTGCAGCAGCCCATGAGCGATGCCGACTTCATCCGGCTTACAGCCAGCCACGAAACTACGGCTTCAACACGGCGGTAGGCACGGGGTACGCTATGGGAAAGAACACGGTAGCCGCCTGCATACACCAAGACCAAACGCTGGTGGACGGGCAGGCGGTGAAACTACGGCTGCTCGAACCCATGCAGGCGGGAAATATCGTTGTGCCGAAGAATACCCTTGTGGCGGGGACGGCAAAGGTGCAGGGCGAACGGCTCGACATACTGGTGTCCTCGATTGAGTACGCTGGCAACATCATCCCGGTGGAACTCGCCGTGTTCGACACGGACGGGCAAAAGGGGCTTTCCGTACCGTCCTCTATGGAGCAGGAAGCGTTCAACGAAGCTATGGCGAATATCGGAAGCGGGCTGGGTACAAGCATTTCCTTTGCCCAAAGTGCCGGGCAGCAGGTGGCTATGGACGTGACAAGGGGATTGCTGCAAGGAACGTCCGGCTACCTCGCCAAGAAGTTCCGAACCGTGAAAGTGAAGCTGAAAGCAGGCTATAAAGTCATGCTGTATGCCAAACAACAATAACCATTTTATCAACCGTTAAAATTTCAATTAGCAATGAAACAGATTTTTGGATTGTTCGCCCTCTTGCTGGGCGTGTGTGCGGCAAACGCACAAACCGCTGACACCGTGAAGTATGCGGCTGGCAACGACTTGTACCGGGGGATTACCCGGAAACTCCCGTACCGCCAAATGGTTACGCCCTACGGCGTGGAAGTGACCTTTGCCAAGACGGTGCATATCATCTTCCCCGCCGCCGTCCGCTATGTCGATTTGGGAAGCAACCATATCATAGCGGGTAAGGCGGACGGTGCGGAGAACGTAATCAGGGTGAAAGCCACGACAGAGGGCTTTCCGGGAGAAACGAACTTCTCCGTTATCTGCGAGGACGGCAGTTTCTTTTCGTTCAACGCCAAGTACGCCCGTGAACCGGAAATGCTCAACATCGAAATGAAGGACTTCTTGGAGAATGAAGATACGTCCGACTTCTCGCATACCCGGATGAACATCCATTTCCGGGAACTGGCGGGTGAAAGCCCGCTATTAGTGAAGCTGATAATGCAGAGCATCTACAAGAACAATGACCGGAAAGTGCGCCACTTGGGTAGCAAGCGTTTCGGCATACAGTTCTTAATCAAGGGGATTTACACCTATAACGGGATGCTCTACGTGCACACGCAGACAAAGAACAGTTCCAACGTGCCTTTCGACACGGACTTCATCAGGTTTAAGATAACCGATAAGAAAGTGCCCAAACGCACGGCTATTCAGGAAACGGTACTGGATGCGGTACGCAGCTACAACGAGGTGATAGAGATTGCCGGGAAATCGACCGTGCGCACGGTGTACGCCCTGCCGAAGTTCACCATTCCTGACGACAAGCTGCTGGTCGTGGAACTCTACGAGAAGAACGGCGGGCGGCATCAGACCATACGGGTGGAGAACGCGACATCGTGAACGCAGAAGTGATTGACGAACTAAAAATCAAATAGGGAATGAAAAGACACATCTTTATAATGATGCTCTTTGCGCTGTGCCTGACCTCGTTTCAGCACACGCACAAAGATACCTGCCGGGCATGAAAGGCTTGCAGGTCACGGCGGGCATGACGGACGGGGTGCATTGGAACGCTGGCAGTGATTTCGCCTACACATCGGGGCGGCGTACAGCGTTTACACCAAGAACGCCAACCGCTGGGTGATTGGCGGCGAATACCTGCACAAGAAGTATGACTACAAGGATATGCAGATACCCGTAGAACAGTTCACCGCAGAGGGCGGCTATTACCTGAAATTCCTATCGGACAGACGAAAGACCTTTTTCCTTTCATTGGGCTTGTCGGCTCTCGCCGGGTACGAAACAAGCAACCGAAGCGAAAAGCTGCTGCCGGACGGCTCTACCTTGCTGGATAAGGACTGCTTCATTTACGGCGGTGCGCTGACGCTGGAACTGGAAACCTACCTGACCGACCGGGTGGCTCTGCTGTTGAACGCAAGGGAACGGGCGTTGTTCGGCTCGGACATCGGCAAGTTCCACACGCAGGTATCTTTGGGACTGAAATTCATTATCAACTGACCGCTATATAATAATGTATATGAAGAATGTAATGTATAAAATCATCATGGGCTGCTGCATCGTGGCCGCCCTCGTGCTTGTCACCGCCTGTAATGACAACTTGGATATTCAGCAGGCGTACCCGTTCAGCATCGGAACGCTGCCAGTACCCAAAAGGCTGAAAGTCGGGGAAACCGCCGAAATACGCTGCCGACTGGTGCGTGGCGGCTATTACCAGCCGACTACCTATCAGATAAGGTATTTCCAGCCGGACGGCAAAGGAAAGCTGGAAATGGATAACGGCACGGTGTTCCTGCCCAATGACCTCTACCCGCTGGAGAAAGAAACGTTCAGGCTCTACTACACCTCGGCATCGACCGACCAGCAGACGATTGACATTTATATCATCGACAGCTTCGGGCAGATGCAGCAACTTACACTATCATTTAATAATGACAACAGCGAAGAAGGAACGGAAACAATAACCCCCTAATAATAAAACGACATGGTAAAAATAGAATTGGATATAGAAGGTATCTCGTGGTACATAGAAACCACGTTGGAAACAGATACAGTTCCGGCAGTAGGTGACATCATCATTGTGGACAAGGACTGTATTTCCGAACGTGACAGTGCTGAATTATGGAAAACGCCGTCCAATCAGGTTTTCAAATGGGCGGACGAAGAAGACGATGCGCCCGTAATGGTATGGTTCGATTGCGAAACGGAAATGCTTGTCAATAAACGGACATGGAAATATGACATCGAGGAAGAAGAAACCGTGTGCATACTTGGTGTAAAATTTATTCACTATGAGGATTTATAGTTGCGACAGCCGTTTTTATCATCCTCTTGGGAAACCGGGTATGGAATGATACGCAAAGCGTAAATATCGGGCAGACAGCCCGCCGGGAAGCATCGGCGGGCTGTTTCCATGATAGGGAAAACGAAAGGCTTCTTTGTTACTTATCAAAACTAAATGATTATCACAAGTGGCATTAATCGTATGTCTTAATTTATTAATAGTCAAGATATGGCTAAGACAACTTTATAATTTCACTTGTGATAATATTTCAGTTCTATCTTTCGAGCAAAGATTGCTTAGAAAATCAAGAAGTTCATCATCCTTTCCCATAATTTAGGTTCGGGGTCTTAATT
>ENA-OQCP01000532-OQCP01000532.1-human-gut-metagenome-genome-assembly--contig:-NODE-532-length-16840-cov-1.694968_pt1 | contig 16840 bp, 29 predicted proteins | sample MGYA00242760_ERZ504583 | MGnify/ENA primary metagenome ERZ504583 (study PRJEB26092, sample SAMD00036308) | human gut metagenome | host: Homo sapiens | study: EMG produced TPA metagenomics assembly of...
TATTTCTGCTTTTGTTGGTGGAGCCGCAGGTCTTTTAATCACAATTGCCGGTATGTTTGTACGGGGCAAAAACACAACCGAGATATAATTCACGGAGGTTTGACAAATGACTTACACGATCGCGATCATTTCTACTTTAGCGGCATGGTTCGTTGGGCTATTTGCAGACGTAAACATCGATTTGGAGACCCGCAAGGATTTCTAGCGCTCAGGGTGCTGTTTCCTGTTTTGGCTATGGGAATTTGTATCCTGAAGGCACTTAAAGAGAGCCATAAATCATAAGCAACTTCTGCTTTACACAAAAAATTTCCTCCCCTATGCCGTCTCAGCACATCGGGAGGGAAATTTTTCTATTTCAAGGGCTTATGCCTGCAAATCACTGCTGATTGGGCTTCCAGTCCTTATAGTTTTCGTAGCGGCTCTCGCGGATCTTGTGGTGAGACCAGATCTCGTCGGCGGTGGGCTGCCAGTTGGCGGCATAGGACTTGCACTTGTCGCACAGATGATCGACGCTTTCCGGGCTCTGCAGGTCGTGCTGTGAGCACCGGTCTCGTGCACCATTTTTTCCAGCAGCTCGGGGTTTTCCAGCATCGGGCAGGGGCGCAGATGGTTCTTGTTGAAGGGCTGACCGTTGTGGTAAGCCATGAACAGCGGGCTACGGAGGATCTCCAGAATGCTGCTGTCGTGGATGTTAGCGTTGGAATAGTGGATAAACACGCAGGGTTCTGCGTCACCGGCCGAGTTGATGTGGAAGTAATTGCGGCCGCCGGCAATGCAGCCGCCCACGAACTCGCCGTCGTTCTGGAAGTCCATGGGGTAGAACGGGATATCGCAGGCTTCACTGCGCAGATAGCGGATGCGCTGGATCATGTACTTGCGCTGCTCGGGAGAGGGCATCAGCTCAGGAGCTGCCTCGTTGCCCACGGGCATGTAGTGGAAGTAGAAGCCGAAGTGTGCGCCCTTATCGCAGAGGAAACGCATGAACTCATCGCTGGTAACGGCTTCGATGTTGTCGCGGGTGTAGCAGATGGAGGTGCCGAACAGGATGCCGTGCTCTTTGAGCAGATCCATCGCGCGCATAACGGCAGCATAGTGGCCTCCCCACGGCGGGCATCGTTGGTCTCCGGGGTGCCTCAATGGACAGCATGAAGGCGATGTTGCCCAGACGGACGACTTCCTTGCAGAAAGGTTCATCGATCAGGGTGGAGTTGGTGTAGATGGCAAATTCCACATCGTTGTGCTTCTCGGCCAGCTTGAGGATATCCGCCTTGCTCACCAACGGCTCACCGCCGGTGAGCATGTACAGATAAACGCCCAGTTCCTTGCCCTCGGTGACGATCTTATCCATATCGTCAAAGCTCAGGTTGTTCTTGTGGCCGTACTCACCGGCCAGCAGCCCACGCAGTGCATATTGCAGGCAGAGGTGGGGTCAAACAGGATCAGCCAGGGAATGTTGCACTGATATTTGACACGATTCTCGCGGATGGTCTTGGTGCCGCGGAAGAAGGCCTCATAGCCAAGGTTCAGGGCCGTGGTGCGGGCCACGTTGGGATCCAGCTGGTTCAACACACAGTTGATGAGCTTCGACCACTTGCTGTTGGGGTCGGTCAGGGTCTGCTTGGCGTGTGCATAGGTCTCCTCGCTGAAGGAATCGCCGTAGAACTGCTTTGAAAGATCTACGATCTGTCCAACCGTCTTGGCAGGGTCCTTCTCGGCATGAGAAAGCACGAGATCCACAGTCTTGCCCAGTGCAGCACGCTGCATTTTGTGCGTCAGAGAATCAAATGCGGTATTCATTTTTATTTCCTCCAGATTCAATAGAATTTTACAGGGCTCTCTTCCCTGCCTGCCGGCTGAATTCCCGGCGCTCAGATGATCTTATGCTCCAGCAGCAGACGGCCCAGGTCGGTGTCCTGCACCTTTTCTACCGCTTTGCCCAGTGCGAATTTTTTGATCCAGTTCATTTTCAGATCACTCAGGGGTTTGCCATCCCGCAGCTGAACAGCGGCGTTCAGCAGATCGCGGACATCGTAGGTGCTGCCCCAGACCTCCGGCACGCCCCGGTCGATATCCAGCAGGATGTACACGGCTTCCATGCCGGTGCGCATGGAATACTCGGTGGTGAAGATGGTATCCCGCTTCGTCTCGGCAAACTGGCCGATGAAGGCAAAGTTCACTGCGCCTCCGGCACCACCGCCGGACGGTCGCCTGCGGTGCGGGGCATGAAGAAAGCTGTGATATAGGGCATCATCACGGGCACGGTGTTGGCACTATGCTCCGCCAGGTCCTCGATCTGGTTTTCGGGGATTCCCAGATGATACAGCCACTCCATGCAGATCTCCTTGCCGGTGCAATCCCGCATAGGCTTTTTGATGTAGTCGCCGGGCGTGTTGCTGAACAGGCCGTAGATCCAGCCCACGAGCTGGCCCTTGGGCTGATCCCGGAACTGGGGCTGACGGTTGAATGTCCAGCTGAGCAGCCAGCCGGAATCCCGCGCCGTGACGATGCCGCCCGTGGCAGTCCTGCCGCTGAACGGGTCACGCTGGCAGATGTTCTGGATGTAGGGCACGATGCGTTCGTCCAGCGTGGTGATCGTGGCGCTCATCCAGTTGGTCTGCTCCGGATCGGAGCAGAACTTCTCCGGGCGACCAAAGGCTCATCCTGCGCGGCGATCTTCTTCCACAGATCCCAGCCGTTGCCGGGCCGGAGCGTGGGTTGAACACTGCAGGCTGATCCTGGGAGCCGATGGAGGTGCTTTCCACGCAGCCCCCGTTGGTGATGAACACCAGATCATTCTCGGTCAGGTCCACCCGTTCCGCTTCATCGTCCACCAGCAGACAGATGGTCCTGGCCTGCTTTTTGCCCCCGGTCAGCTCAAACTCAATGTTGGTGACCTTGGTGTTGTAGTGGAAGCGCACGCCGTGCCCTTCCAGATAGCGGATCATGGGCAGGATCATGCTCTCGTACTGGTTGTACCAGGTAAAGCGCAGTGCCCGCAGATCGGGCAGGCCGCCCACATGGTGGATGTAGCGCTTCAGATAGAGCTTCATTTCCAGTGCGCTGTGCCAGTTCTCAAAGGCGAACATGGTGCGCCAGTAAAGCCAGAAGTTGGAAGAGAACACCTCCGCGTCAAAGACATCGGTGATGCGCTTATCATAGAGCTGCTCATCCGGGGTAAAAAAGAGCTTGATGAGTTCCATGCAGCCCTGATCCGAAAGGCCGAACTTCCCATCGGTGTGGGCGTTCTGCCCCCGGTTTTCCGTGGCGCGGCAGAGCGAGTAGTTGGGGTCCGCCTTGTTCAGCCAGTAGTACTCATCCAGCACGCTTGCGCCCTCGGTCTCAAGCGACGGGATGGAACGGAACAGATCCCACATGACTTCAAATGGTCATCCATCTCCCCGGCCGCCCCGCATCACATAACCGATGCCGGGGTACCGGCAGCCATCACAGGCACCGCCGGGGATGGACCCCTTTTCAAAGAGATGGATATGTTCCCCTTTCATCTGACCGTCACGGACCAGGTAGCAGGCAGCTGTCAGCGCCGCCAGACCGGTGCCCACGAGATAGGCCGATTTCCGATCCACTCCCGCAGGCTTTTTCGGGCGCGCAAAGGCCTCATAGTTCCCGCTGGAATAATACATTTATTCCCTCCGTTTGCTGTGGTTTCCAGGTTTTCACCTTTCATTTTGCGCTGACCATACTGTAACATTTTGTCAAACGGAAAGCCATAAACAGAAAAAGCACCGTGATGGAAAACCCATCACGTGCCCGGATTGATAAAACATTGTCAGTCGTCAAGATCTGCGGGGCTGCGGTCGGTGCGGAAGCGGCGGAGCGCCCGCTCAAGATCGCCATGAAGCAGAACATTCAGCCGCTCGGTCATCCGGACGGGGTCCTCCTTCATGTCCCTGCGGATCCATTCCAGTGCCATGCCGACCAATGCGTATTTGTAAAAATCCACGACGAACTGTTTGTCGGCATCCTGCACGGTAAAGCCCTGCGCACTGCGATCCACAAAGTCCCGCAGCATGGGGTCCAGCAGTTTATATAAGTACTGTTCCACCTGCTCACGGCTCACAGAGCGGTAGACGTTCATCACCAGCACCTTGTTGTCCTGCACCTGACGCAGGATGTCCAGAAAGGCATCTGTCCAGTTCTCAAAGCTCTGTCTGCCTCCAGCGCCTTGGCGGCATCTTCGACCATGATCCAATCCACGAGGTCATAGATGTCCTTGAAGTGGTAGTAGAAGGTCATACGGTTCACGCCGCAGTCCTCGGTGATATCATTGATGGTGATCTTATTCAGCGGCTTTTGAAGCAGCAGCTTTTTCAGCGATGCCTCCAGCGCCCTTTTTGTAGTTTGCGACACGAGATCCATCCTTTCCCAGCGGCACACACTGTGCCGCCGACCGTGGTGGCCGTCCTATAGGGCCAGAGAAGTAAGAATACTTCCTTTATACTATAACGCAAATGCCCCCCGTTTTGCAAGTTCAAAATCTCTCATTTTGATATTTTTTTCACGCTCTTCTCCATTTTGCAGCCGTCCCTCCGCCTTTTTGCCGGGTTTCCGGGAGGTACCTCTTGATTTTCTGGCTCCGGATGCTTACAATGGATGGAGTGGAACGAATGTGCGTTCCATTTATTTCTTTCTGAGTGAGAAAGGAAGGGAAAGTAAGTATGATCAAGACCATCGGATTTTTAGGCTGTGGGAACATGGGCGGTGCCATTGCGCGGGCCGTCTGCAAGGCTGCCGACCCACAGAACGTTTATCTTGCCAACCGCACTGCCGCCAAGGCAGAGGCGCTGGCCGCAGAGCTGGGCTGCAGCACCACCACGAACGCCGAGGTGGCGGGCCGCTCTGACCTGATCTTTCTGGCGGTCAAGCCCCAGATGATGGAGGCTCTGCTGGCTCCGCTTAAGTTCACCCTGAACGAGCGGCCGAGCCGCTTCATCCTGTGCAGCATGGCGGCAGGGCTTTCCATCGCGCGCATCCAGGAGATGGCGGGGGAAGATTACCCCGTGATCCGCATCATGCCCAACACCCCGGCTCGGTGGGGGCAGGCATGATCCAATATTGCTCCGCCAATGTGACAGCGGAGGAGGAGCAAGAGTTTCTGAAGCTGATGGCACCCGCCGGGCGGCTGGACGCTGTGCCCGAGGCCCTGATCGACGCGGCAAGCAGCGTTTCCGGCTGCGGCCCGGCCTGGGTGTATCAGTTCATTGAAGCGCTGGCCGACGGCGGCGTGGCCTGCGGCCTGCCCCGGGCCAAGCGCAGGAATATGCTGCCCAGATGGTATTGGGCAGCGCCAAACTGGTGTTGGAAAGCGGAAAACACCCCGGCGAGCTCAAGGACGCAGTGTGCAGCCCCGGCGGCAGCACCATTCAGGGCGTGCGCGTGCTGGAAGAGCACGGCTTCCGCGGCGCAGTGACCGATGCGGTGATCGCCGCCTACGACAAGACAAAGGAAATGGGAAAGGGTTAAGTTTATGCGCATCGTCGTCAAAGTGGGCACCTCCACGCTGGCACACTCCACCGGGCGGCTGAACATCCGCCACACAGAGGATCTGGTCAAGGTGCTGAGCGACCTGAAGAACGCAGGGCACGAGGTCATCCTCGTCTCGTCCGGTGCCATCGGCATGGGAGTGGGCAAGCTGTCCCTGCCCTCCCGCCCCGGTGATATGGCCACCAAGCAGGCCTGCGCCGCTGTGGGCCAATGTGAGCTGATGTACACCTACGACCGCCTGTTCACCGCCTACAACCATAACGTGGCACAGATCCTGCTCACCGGCGTGGATGTGGAGCACGAGGGACGGCGGTTGAATTTCCAGAACACCCTGACCCGGCTGCTGGAACTGGGGGCGCTGCCCATCATCAACGAGAACGACACCGTTGCCACTGATGAGATCACTTCTATCGGCGACAATGACACGCTGGCCGCCATCGTCACCTGCTGCATCCATGCGGATCTGCTGGTGCTGCTGAGCGACATCGACGGCCTGTACACCGCCAATCCCCACACCCACCCGGACGCAAAGCTCATCCCGGTGGTAGAGCGCATCACTCCGGAGGTGCTGGCGCTGGCAGATGGGGCAGGCTCCGCATTGGGCACTGGCGGCATGTCCACCAAGCTCCGTGCCGCCCAGATGGTAACGGCAGAGGGCGCAGACATGGTGATTGCCAACGGTTCCCACCCGGAGCTGCTCTACGACATTGCAGACGGCAGACCCGCAGGCACCCGCTTTGCGGGCAGAAAGGAGGGCTGATCCATGACGACACAGGAGATCCTGGAAGCCGCCCGCGCGGCAAGAAGCGCGCTGGGCCTTTCCTCGGGCGAGGTGCGCCGCGCCGCCCTGCTGGGCATGGCGGCGGCGCTCTGCTCCCCTGCCCGCCAGCAGACCATTCTGGAGGCCAATGCCGCCGATCTGGAAGCAGCCAAGGGGCACATCTCGGAGGTCATGCTGGACCGGCTGGCCCTGACACCGGAGCGCATCAGCGCCATGGCAAAGGCATCCGGGAAGTGGCTGACCTGCCCGACCCGGTGGGCAGAGTCCTGCGCCGGGTAGAGCGCCCCAACGGGCTGGTCATTGAAAAGACTGCCGTGCCCATGGGCGTGATCGCCATCATCTACGAGAGCCGCCCCAACGTGACCAGCGATGCCGCCGCCCTTGCCATCAAGAGCGGCAATGCCTGCATCCTGCGGTGCGGCAGGGAGGCATGGCGCAGTGCCAACGCCATTGTAACGGCTCTTCGGGAGGGTCTGCGGACAAACGGCCTGCCCGAAACAGCGGTCTGCCTGATCGAGGACACCACCCACGCTTCGGCCAACGCCCTGATGACGGCGGTGGCTATGTGGATCTGCTCATCCGCGCGGCGGGGCCGGACTCATCCGCGCTGTGTGGAAAACGCAAAAGTCCCCTGCATCCAGACCGGCACCGGCATCTGCCACATCTTCGTGGATGCTTCTGCCGAGCAGGATAAGGCGCTGGACATCATCGAAAACGCCAAGGCAGCCGCCCCAGCGTCTGCAACGCGGAGGAGGTGTGCCTGGTGCACCGTGACATTGCGGCAGAGTTCCTGCCCAAGCTGGCCCGGCGGCTGGGCCCTGACCGCGCTGCAAAGGGACTGCATCCGGTGGAGCTGCGGCTGGACCGCGTGCCGCTGCCATCATCCCCGGCACCCTGCAGGCCCTGCGGATTTGACACCGAGTTCCTGGACTACATCCTGGCCATCAAGGTCGTGGACAGCGTGGAGGAGGCCGTCGGCCACATCGCCGCGCACTCCACCGGCCACAGCGAAGCCATCCTGACCCGGGACGAGGCCCATGCCGCCCTCTTTACGGCGGCGGTGGACAGCGCGGCGGTCTACGTCAACTGCTCCACCCGCTTCACGGATGGCGGGGAGTTCGGGCCGGGGTGCGAGATGGGCATTTCCACCCAGAAGCTCCACGCCCGGGGCCATGGGGCTGGAAGAACTGTGCAGCTACAAGTACATCATCCACGGCAGCGGCCAGATCCGCTGAACCGTTCAAATGTGAAAGCAATTTTCCGTTTTTCTCTTACAGGCCGCTGTGGAAGGACAGCGGCCTGTATTTTTGTTTTGCAGGGATGGACTGTTTTTGTTGCGGAAACACTTTCATCCCAAAATTTTGGAAAATATTTTTCTGTTCGTATCACGATGTATTTTTCATTTCTCCATTCTGTACAAAAATAAAGTCATACTTTTAGCCGAAATTAGGGCAAAAATTCTCATTTTCCCCTTGACAACCCATATTTCGCCGCGGTAAAACTATATTGGAAGGTGTGGGAATCAGTTCAGCGGGGCGTTTTGAAAAGCGCCCGGAACTGTTCTTCCCACAACAGCAATCCATTTCAAACAGCTGCCCGCATGACGACACTAGTACAAAGGAGAGGGCGAATTATGACAATTGCCATTCTTGCACATGATTCCCGCAAAGAACTTGCACTTCAGTTCTGCACCGCCTACAGTGGTATCCTGTCCCGGAACACTGTCATCGCCACCGGTACCACCGGCCGGATGTTGAACCAGGCTACCGGCTTGCCAGTTCACTGTTATCTCTCCGGAAAGCTGGGCGGCATCCAGCAGATCACCGCCCGTGTTGCCTGCGATGAAGTGGATCTGGTGCTGTTCTTCCGCGACCCGCTCCGGGCCGACAGCGGCAGCTCCAACGAGCAGAACCTGCTCCGCCTGTGCGATATGCACAGCGTACCCATTGCCACCAACATTGCCACCGCCGAGGTACTGCTCCGCGGCATGGATCAGGGGGATCTGGACTACCGGGAAGGGATGCACCCGCCGGTGATCGAGCCTCTGGCCGCTCCCCGCCGCGCCGTGTGCTGAGGACTGCCTGACATTTTTTGTGTATAGAGGGAAACGTAAAACAGCGCCGCCGAAGCTTTTCAGGCTTCAGCGGCGCTGCATTTTTATGCAGTTTTCAGTTCATTTTCCGGGGAGCAGCATCATTCCAGACCGGCCATCTGCTTGACGGCCTTCATGGCGAAGGTCAGGGTGCGGCCCATGGCAACACCAGCCATCAGGCAGGGATAGTTGTTGGCAAAGAAGCTGCCGGACATATCGCCGGTGATATACAGGCCGGGCATGGGCTTGTTATCGTTGTCCAGAGCCTGACCCTTTTCGTTGATGGCAATGCCCTGCTCAGTGGTCAGCAGAGAGGCACCCAGCCAGCAGCCGTAGAAGGGCGCGGTGCGGATGGCGCTGAGGCGGTAAGCGGGCTTGCCGAAGTCCTCGTCGTTCTGCTTGTCGTAGAGCTCGTTGTAGCGCTCCACGGTGGCAAGGAAGGTGTCCTTGGCAGCACCGGTAAAGCCATCTTGTCAGCCAGCTCGTCCAGCGTATCGCACTTGAACAATGCACCGGCCTCGATTGCCTCGTCCATCTTACCCTGAATGTACTTCTCACCGCCGTTACGGGTCTGGGCAGAGCAGCCGATGGTGTGGAAACGCTTTGCGTCCTCCAGAATGTTGGCATCGCAGATCTGAGCGTAGACACGGCCCGGCTGGTGAGCAGCGGCGTAGACGATGTCATTGTAGGGGCTGCTCTCGTTGGCAAAGCGCTCGCCGTTGCGGTTCACCTTCAGGAAGGGCTGGGTGCCGGGGTTGTACTGACGGATGGTACCAGGGAAAGCCTTGCCGCCAAAGGCAGTGTCGCTGTCCACATAACCGCCATCCACGCCGGGGGCCACGATGCCGCGGTCAAACAGCATGGGAGCGGCTTCCTTGTCCAGATTGGCACCGGCCCACATTGCAGCCCGGATGCCGTAGCCTTATCGGAGGGAGAGTAGGAGCAGGCGGTGGTGACGGAAGTGCCCAGGGGATCCAGCTGCTCCATCATGTAGGGGTTGCCGGGGAAGCCGCCGCAGGCCAGCAGCACACCCTTGTTGGCGTTGTAGCGGATGAAGTGGTCATCCTCGGTGCTCTGGGCGATGATGCCGGTGATGCGGCCAGTGGAGTCCTTCTCCAGCTTTGCCAGAGAGGTCTTGAAGTCAACATCGTAGCCCAGCTCACGGATGTAGTCCAGCAGCAGCTCGTTACGGGCTGCGCCAGAGCTGCGGTCATAGGTGTACTCGATCTCGGGGTACATATAATCGGTGTTGTGCTGGGCGTTTTCTGCAGGCCATTTGGCCTCGCCGCCGTAGGTGTAGATCATCTTCACGCCGTACTTGTCCTCCATGATGGAGCGGACAAATTCGATCATCTCGCAGACTCGTTGATCCAGGTCTTGACCACGCGCTGGTCACACTTGCCGGAGGCGTAACGGGAGACCTCGCTCAGCAGCTTGGCACGATCCATCTTGATGCCCTGTTCCTGAGCGCCAAAGCCGTCCACGGCACCCACCCAGTGACGGGTATCCTGCACATTGCCGTTCTGCTCGATGACACGGAAGTTCAGGCCCTTGGCAGCGGCATAAGCAGCAGCGAACATACCGCCGTTGCCGGCACCCACGATGAGGATGTCGGTGTCCACGGTCTCGGTGATGGCAGCCTCGTCAATGTCAGGCTCCTTGCCCAGCCAATCGGTCTCGTCACCGGTGGGCAGCTGAACGGAAGTTACAGTTGCCTCTCCCTTTGCCTGTGCAAAGCAGCTCTTGGCGGCCTTCTTCACGGCATCGGAGGTGATGGTAGAGCCGGACACGCCGTCGATCTCGTCAGAGCCGGCGTTCAGCAGCTGGTTCTTCAGCTCCTCGGCAGCAGCAGCGCCGTAGGAAGCGGTCTCGCCGGAGGTATCGACCACAACGTCGGTCACAGCGCTGTCAGAGAAGGTCATGGTGACCTTGACGGTAGAGGAAATGCCCTCGGCAGTGCCGGTGTAGGTACCGGGGGTGTAGCTGCCCGCTGCACCGGAGGAAGCGGCGGTGGAGGAGCTTGCAGCGTTGCAGGCAGCCAGTGCACCGGCGGTGACACCGGACATGGCAGCGGCAGCGGCGATCTTCAGAAAGCTTTACGCGAGATCTTGTTCATGCTTGGATGATCCTTTCTTCTCTTTTTCTGTTCTTATTCTTCGATTTCCTCTTATCCGAAACGCACCGCCACAATACGGCGCAGACTTCGTTCGATAATAAATTAACACAAAGTCTGCCTGTTGTCTTTTAAGAATTCTTAAACATCTTTACCGTTTCTTCACTGGAAAATTCCCGTTTCCCACTTTGTTTGATAAATAACGGTCAAATCAGAGCAGAAAAAAGCACCCACGGCTTAAGTTTCCTTAAGAAGTGGGTGCTTTGAGGGTTAACGATATTTAAGACAGCAACACCATTTCAGGCTTCCGTCTCCCCTTCCGGGCGGAAAATATAGCCTTTGCCCCAGACATTTTTGAGGTAGATGGGCTTTGCAGGGTCGGGCTCGATCTTACTGCGGAGGTTATGGATGTGCACCTGCACAGTGCGGACATCCCCCAGGCTCTCCTTCCCCCAGATCTTCCGGTAAAGCTCGTTTGCGGTAAAGAAAGTGTTGGGATGCCGGATGAAGAGGGTCAGGATGCGGTACTCCATGTCGGCCAGATGGATGCTCCGGCCATCCTTTTCCACGCAATGGCTGTTGGGATCCAGCGTAAAGGCCGCACAGTGGTAGCCGCTGACGCTGGGCTCTGCGGCATCCATCTGGACACGGCGGATGTTTGCATGATGCGGGCCAGCAGAACTTTGTGGTTGTAGGGCTTGGTCAGGAAATCATCGCCGCCCAATTCCAGTGCCCGTACCACTGTGTCTGTATCGTCCAGACAGGAAGTAAAAATGATGGGGCAGTGGTACCAGCTGCGCAGGCGCTGGCACAGATCCATGCCGTTGGTATCCGGCAGAAGGATATCCATCAGGATCACATCGAACTTTTCCCGGGCGTGGCTCAGCGCTTCGCCGCCGGTGGCAGCGCAGACCACCTCAAAATTCTGCTGACAGTTCAAGAAATAGCTGGTAGTGTCCCGGATCACCGGATCATCTTCCACCAGAAGAATGCGGATCATCCTGTTTGCTCTCCCCTTTTCGGCGTGAATTTGCTATAATATCCTTATCTAGTATACCGTATTTCCGGGCTGTTCTCAACCGGTTCTCCAAAGTTTTTGCAGGGGGTCTTTTTTATGATAAAAAAGCGATTTCTGCTTCCGGCTGCTGCCGGGGCACTGGCACTGACCATTGGATTGGCAGGATCTGGTTCAACCAGCGACTGCCGGCGCTGGCGGATTTTGGGGTCCCCGGCATGGACTCCGAAGCCCAATTGATGGCATGGGCTGCCCTGTTTCCGGAAAAAGGAGTGGCTGCCCTGACCTTCCGCACGGTGCTGCAGTGGATGGCCATAGCGGTATTCTGCACTCTGGGGGCGGTGGTGCTGGCCCTGTACCGATACAAGCCGCAGAAGGAACTGGGGTATTTTCTGCTGTATCTGACGGTGCTGACCCTCTGGGCTCTGGTGATCATTCTGGCTCCGGTGGGAAGTTCCGGCTGGAGCGTCTTTTTCCGCCGGGGATTCTTTACCGTCACGGTTCTGGCAGGTATCCTGCTGTGCGCCGCCCTGACAGGGGCTGTGCCGGTGTCCCACGGGCAGCGGCTCCATTCCCTGCTTCTGACGCTGGGGTATCTTGTTCTGACGCTGGTTCCCCTCAGCCGTGTACGAGCGGTGGGGCTGCTTTTAGGCATGGGCTACTGTCTGGGCATCCTGATGGCAATGTATGCCCGGGGCTCCGACGCTGCCCTGCTGATGCTGTTTCCCTGTGCCATCACCATTGGCTTCCGGGTATGGGTGGTCCTGCCGGGCATGCACGTGCCGTTTTTTCAGGAGAGCGTGTTTTTCTACCTGTTCCGGTGTGCCCGGATCTACGATGCGCCTTTTACTCTGGGCTGCATGGCCTACGTCTGCCGCCGGTATGCCCTGCAATTTGACCGGGCGGAGCAGCTGGCCCGGGAGCTGGATGCCCGGGTCATTCAGCGGACAAAGGCCCTGACGGAGGAGACCGAGGCCCGGAAAAGCATGATGCTGAACATTTTCCACGACCTGCGCAGCCCCCTGTTTGCGGTCAGCAGTGGACTGGACACACTGGAGGCTGCACCGGAGGCCCTGCCGGCCCTGCTGCCGGCCCTGCAGCAGCGGACGGCCTTTCTCCGCCGCCTGACGGAGGATCTGTTTCTGGCTGCGAAGCTGGAACAGAAACAGGTGATGCTCAACGAGGACCGGGTATCTCTGGGGGAGGTCATCGCTACAGTCTGTGACAGCTGCCGGGAGGAGGCTGAGAAGAAGGGCGTGGTGCTTCAGGCTCCCCCGGCTTCGGAGCTGCCGGTGTGGGGCGACCAGATCCGGCTGCAGCAGATCCTGCAGAACCTGTTGACAAATGCCATTCACTACACCCCTGCAGGAGGGAACATCACCGTCAGCAGCCGGGTGGAGGCCGGTGCTGCTCTGGTGAGCGTCCGGGACACGGGCTGCGGCATTGCGCCGGAGGATCAGGCCGCCGTATTTGACCGGTATTTCCACACCACCACCTCTTCCAAGCACGACTCCACCGGTCTGGGACTGACCATTGCGCAGGAGCTTGCCCACCTGCACCACGGAGAAATCCTATTGGAAAGCGAAGTAGGCAAAGGCAGCTGCTTCACGTTAAAGCTCCCCCTACTATCCGCTTAACAGAGAAATCCCCCGCCATAGGCGAGGGATTTCTTTATAGCATCTATTTGAATTTAAGCCAGCGGGTCCCACAGCTTCATGGGCAGGGGCTCCTGATCCAGCAGGGCGCGCTGGGCATCGCTCAGCAGGCTCTTGCGGACGGTGATCTGGTAGACATTGGCCTTGAACCACTTCTCGCTGCCGATGTAGTAGCCTTCTGCCGGAGGCATCGCCCCAGCTGTTCCTCGATCTTCCAGCGGTCAGCCTTGCCGTTCTCGTTCAGATTGACACCGCAGAACATCATGCAATGGTTCATGGTGCTTTCACGGGTGAGCAGCCGCTCGGCCTTGGTCATGCCAAAGGTCAGGCCGCCAAGCACCTCGCCGTACTGGAAGCAGTCGGGGTCCCAGTAACCGTTGGTGCGGTCGCCGTCGGGTGCAGTCGCAGCTGAACATGACTCCCTCCCCTGCCTGCAGCTGACGGATGGTCAGATCCTCCAGCTCCTCCTGCGAGAGGTTGAGCCAGAACATATTTTCCTCCACCACGTCCCCCATAAAGGGCTGGCAGTAGGTGCGGTTCAGCGCATGGATGGGCGAGGAGATGATGACGACGTAATCATCCAGATCATTGCCCACATATTTTTCCAGGAAGGTGTGCGGGGTCAGGCTCCGTTCGCAGTGGTAGTGTTCTTCCTTGTCGGTGTACTCAAAGTCAAAGCTCCTGGGGGCTGGCCGTAGAGGATGCACAGGCGTTGTAGATCTCCGCCAGCATCTCCTCGCGGCGGGCGGCCGTGTCCTTTCCCTCTTTTGCCATGGCCCGCAGTTCCAGCGCATCCTCCCGCAGCTTGCGGTTCAGGATGGGCAGATACTTGGCCGTGCCGGTGGAGTGGACTGTCTCCGGCATGACCCAGGAGGCACCACGCCGTACTTTTTGATCAGGCTGATGGCATATCCACTGGCCGCCATCGGGCAGCGGGTTGCCAGCAGGGTGTAGGTCTCACGGTCGGTCAGGTCCTGATCCGCAAAGTGGAGGATGTTCTCAAGGAATAGATTTGCCTTTTCCAGCTTATCGTAGAACGCCAGATAGGTGGGAGAGAAGGAGAAATCCTCCAGATCACACTTGGCGATCACCCGCTGGCGCAGGACGTTCAGGGTGGAGAACATCCAGCAGCGGCCGCTCTGCTTCTGGTTGGTGATGTTGTTGGTCTTGACCAGCACAGAGAAGTCCATCCGCAGCTTGGCAGCGGCGGCGGGCACAAAGGCCGCGTCCGGCAGAGCCGTGCGGGAAACTGCATTGGACATCACATTCAGCTCCGGGCGGGCAGCATAGCCCTGCTCAAAGCGTTCCAGCATCCGGGCATCAATGGGAGTAACACGATTCATTTGATTCACGCTTTCTTTAAGAAAAGATCAATCCTTGAAATAAGCATTCTGCACGGCCAGCAGGACACCGGCACGGCTTGCGGCAAAGTTCAGGCCGCCCTGCAGGTAGCAGGTGTAAGGCTCACGCAGGGGGCCGTCGCAGGAGAGCTCGATGGTGCTGCCCTGGGTAAAGCTGCCGCTTGCCATGATGACCTCATCGGTATAGCCCGGCTCCGGAGAGGGTTCCGGTGCGGCATAGCTGTCCACGGGGCTGGCGGCCTGAATGCCGCGGCAGAAGCCGATGAGGCATCGGCGGTATCGGCATCGAAGCAGGTCACGATATCGTTGTGATCCTCGCAGTAGCGCGGGATGGGCTTTTTGCCCACCAGCTCCAGCAGGCACTGGGCATAGATGGCGGTCTTGATGCTTCACACACCACGCCGGGGGCATAGTAGAAGCCAAGGTACATATCACGGGGCGTTTCCAGCGTACAGCCAGCTCCTTGCCCAGTCCGGGGGCGTCAGGCGGTAGGCACACAGCTCCACCAGATCCTTCCGGCCCGCGATATAGCCGCCGGTGGGGGCGATGCCGCCGCCCGGGTTCTGATGAGGCTGCCCACCACAAGGTCGGCACCGGCCTGGCAGGGCTCCTTCATCTGGGTGAACTCACCATAGCAGTTGTCCACAAAGATGATGATCTCGGGGTTGGCGGCACGGGCCGTGTCGGCGATCTTCTGAATGGTATCCAGATCAAAGGCATTGCGCTGCAGGTAGCCGCGGCTGCGCTGGATATGGCAGACCTTTGCCCCCGGGGCCTTTTGGGCGATCAGCGCGTAATCCGGGGTGAAGTCGGCCTTGAGGGGGGCTTCGTCGTACCGGATGCCGTAGTCCATCAGGGTGCCGGTGCCTTGCCCTTGCCGTCCAGACCGATCACGCCCTCCAGCGTATCGTAGGGGCGGCCGGTAGCAGCCAGCAGGGTATCCCCTGCCCGCAGCAGGCCGAACAGGGCCACCGCCAGCGTATGGGTGCCGCTCTGGAACTGGCTGCGCACAAGGGCATCCTCCGCGCCCATCACCTGGGCAAAGATCTGCTCGAGCTTGGCGCGGCCGGTATCCCACAGGCCGTAGCCGGTGGTGCCCAGCATATCGGTGGAGGACATCTGGGTATCGGCAAAGGCCTTGAGCATTTTCAGCTGGTTGTAGTCCCGGATCTCCTCCATGTGACGGAAATAGGGCTGGCAGAGCTCCATGGCTTTTTCGTCCAGCGCCAGGACTTCGGGTTTGTAATCAAAAAAGTGGTTCAGCATTGACATTTTGGTTCCTTAATCTTTTTGTAAGTTTATGCTATGATGACCCGTCGGCAGCTTTCTCCTCGGACACGAAACGGGCCATTCCATCGCCCGCCCTATTGCCTGCGGCAACAGGTCCCACCCCAGCGGACGGTCCTCAGAGAAACTCCCGCCGTGTCAGACTGTGGCTTCGTACCGGGCATACTCTCCCAGCTTTTCAAAGCCGAGGCGGGTGTAAAGTGCACCCGTTCCGGGGAGCAGAGGAAAAGGGGCTGCAGGCCCTGCGCCGAGAGGGTGTTGGCCAGCCGGACGATGAGCCGCCCGCCGATGCCGCGCCCCCGCAATGGCTCCGCAGTCTCGCCGCAGGCCATGTAAGCCTGCTCCGTTCCAATGGCGTAAGCGCCCACGGTGCAGGCAAGCTCCCCTCCCTGATCCAGAGCCCAGACCACAGCCCTGCCGCGGGCGCGCTTTGAGCAGAGCTCAGAGTAAAAATCATCCCGCCGCGTGGGGCGGTCCGGAAACAGCATCTGTGCAACGGGGCCCGCCGGGGGCTCCGGGTCAAAATGCAGGGAGGCCCAGAGCGTTTCTTCCACAGCGGGTTCCGGCAGCTGCTTTCCGGGTGCCAGGCCAAAGACAAAAAGGGACTTTGCCCTGGCCCAGCCGGTGGGCGGCGGGCACTCGGCTTCGTCCAGGATGACCGCCTTACAGCCGCAGAAATGCAGGAAGCTGGCCAGTTCGTCCGGGTTGGCGTGGCCCGCCAGCCAGGCGGTGCTGCCGCCCACATCCAGCGCCAGCGTTGGCCCGGCGAAGAACCGGCCCGGCTGGCTTTTGCCGAAGAGCGCCAACGCCTGCGGCATCGTGACCCCAAGGCAGAGCTTTCCGCGGCAGGCGCTGCGGAACCGCTGCCTCTGGCGGGGCGTTCTGACCTGCGTGATCATTTCAGTGCGTTGACGATGTTCTTGAACTCGCGGCCGCGCACCTCAAAGTTGGGGTAGAGGTCGAAGGAGGCGCTGGCGGGAGACAGGATGATGATATCGCCGGGCTTTGCGGCGGCACGGGCCAGCTCCACAGCG
>ENA-OQCP01000533-OQCP01000533.1-human-gut-metagenome-genome-assembly--contig:-NODE-533-length-16829-cov-3.103521_pt1 | contig 16829 bp, 20 predicted proteins | sample MGYA00242760_ERZ504583 | MGnify/ENA primary metagenome ERZ504583 (study PRJEB26092, sample SAMD00036308) | human gut metagenome | host: Homo sapiens | study: EMG produced TPA metagenomics assembly of...
GTTTCTTTTATATCGGCTTCTCGGCGGCACGAGCCTTTCATATGCCCGTCCGATGGTACAACAGACTGCGAAGGGGCATGTTTTCGTTGATCGTAGACTGATGCTCGCCGAATACGATCACTTTCCCACCTGCATCGAAAGAAATGTCGTTTTGAAAATTCATATAGATCGTATTGTCTACGCGGAATTTCCGGATCTTCGTTCCTTCCGGGAGGGGCTCGTCGTGGATGGCGTTAAAGAGCGCGATTTCATTTGCTTCTGCTGATTCGTCTTCATAGAACAGATCTACGAAGACGCTGTTTTTGATTTCTCTGTTTTCTTTTCCTGTCATAGGCTTCTCCTTTCATGCACATGAACGAGTCCTATGAACTAAGAGAAAAGTTTTCACAATAAACTTATTTTCTTTCTTAAGAATCAGTATACGAAAAAAAGCGGTGCTCTACAAGACTCTCCATGCAAAAATAATTTTGTTAATCGGGTAACTTTGAGGGAATTCCTCGGACTGACGATACTGTCAGCATTCTCCGCGGACAGACGAGACTGCCGGCGCTTTTCACAGAAAGAATTTCTGTGAGTGGATTTATCATAACATATTTACAAATCAGGAACAATGATATTTTATTACAAGGATCTGCACTCTAACGTCAGTATACGATAAAGAATACGGCTGCACCGCAGCTTTCACTGCCATGCAGCCGGAATAAGTTTTTATTTATTACTTGCCGAAAGCACTTCTTCCGCAATATTTCTTGAGTGATCGGAAATCCTCTCTAAGCCGACAAGCGCGTCAAGAAATACGATTCCCGCCTCCGTATCGCACTGCTTATTTGCAAGACGCTGCATATGATCTGCCCGAAGGCGGATCTCCAGATCATCGGCGCTTCTTTCTTTTTCAATCACTTTCAGCGCCTTCTCCGCACTGTTCTCTTCAAATGCTTCAACCGCATAAGTGAAACTGTCTGAACAGACTTCCAGCATCTCTTTCATTTCTGCTGCCCCGACACCCGAGAACTTCTTTTTCTGGTTCGCAAGGTTTTCTGCATACTCGGAAATATTTTCACAATAGTCGCTGATTCTTTCGATGTCTGAAACAATCTGAAGAAGGCTTGCCACGTGCTGATGCTCTTTTTCATTAATCGCCAGAGAGCTGATCCGTATCAGATAATCTGTAATTCCCTTGCAGAGCCGGTCCGCGATACTTTCTTCCTCTCGGATCTCGTTCATCGTCTCTTCATCCTGAGTAAATAATACTCGGCGAGTCTTGTCCATCGTTCCTTTTACAATATATCCCATCCGGCATACTTCGCTTACAACAGACTGAATCGCAATACTCGGAGTCTCTAACATCCTTTCATCAAGGAGCACACGGCTTTCATCTACTACTCCGTCTTCCTCTTTCTGGAGTTTTCTTGCCAGTTTGATGATCCAGTCGGATACCGGGAAGAGCAGCAGTGTCGTTCCGATGTTGAAAATTGTATGTACCGTACTGATCTCTGTCTGCGTAATCATACCCGCGCCCATACCCGGGTTGAGCACTTTGAAGAAAAAGATCGCCGCAACACTGAATATGATTGTTCCGATCACATTGAACAAAAGATGCATGATCGCCGCTGTCTTTGCTGTCTTTTTCGCTCCGATACTTGACATGATCGCCGTCACACATGTTCCGATATTCTGCCCCATGATAATATATACCGCCGCATTAAACGGTACAAGTCCTGCTGCCGCGAGACTCTGCAAGATGCCGACCGATGCAGACGAACTCTGGATGATCGCCGTCACAAGCGCACCTGCAAGAATACCAAGGAACGGATTGTGTCCAAGCTTCACGAAAATGCTGCAGAATGCTTCTGATTCCTGAAGCGGCGCAACCGCCGACGACATCGTTGTAATTCCGACGAAAAGGATACCGAACCCTACGATAATGCTGGAAATATCTTTTGATGAACGTCTCTTGCCCGTCAGCATGATGATCACACCGATAATAATCGCAATCGGCGCGAGATTGGCAGGACTTAAAAACTTCGCCCATTCCACACTCGACACGAGCCAGCCCGTTACCGTCGTTCCGATATTTGCTCCCATGATGACGCCCATCGCCTGAGACAGATTCATGATACCTGCGTTTACAAACCCTACGACCATAACTGTCGTTGCCGACGAACTCTGGATCACTGCCGTAATAAATGCGCCGAGCATCACTCCAAAAAGTTTATTTTTCGTCAGCGCTTCCAATAGAGACTTCATCCTGCTGCCCGCGGCATTCTCCAAACCTTGCGCCATGATCTGCATTCCGTAGATAAACATTCCCAAGCCACCCACAAACGGGATGATAATAGATGCATAGTTCATAATTCTACTCTTTCCTCCGTAGCTATAAGAGTTTTTTCATTCACTTTTTTCACATAATTTATGCAGAGCTGCAAAAGTGTGCAACCCTGCATTCTTACGATACCATTATCAGCGTCAAAAAACAACAAAATCTTTGCATTTTCTTAGCGCAATTTTCACAGACGTTTTGTGGATGTAATATACACATAAAAAACTGGCGTTTTCTACACTTTCATGCTATGATGTCGATAAAGCATTATACCGATCCCGAACTGTTGGAAATCAACACCTTAGAAAACGCGATCTATATGGCAATGCAGAACGATGTTTCATTCATGATCGGACTTCGGCTGTCTTTATACGAACATCAGTCAACTTTTAATCCTAATTTACCGCTGAGATATCTGTTTTATATTTCGGACTTATACTCGGGTATGATCGACAAAAACAAATTATACGGTTCACGAAAAATTTTGATTCCGCCGCCGGAATTCGTCATCTTTTATAATGGGATCCAGGATCAGCCGGACCGCCGGATCTTACGATTATCCGATTTATATTCCATACGGGATCAACACTGCAAATTAGAATTAGAAGCTGTCATGCTCAACATTAATCTCGGACATAATCCAGCCTTAATGAATGCATGTACGATGCTGCATCAATACGCAGAGTATACAGACCGGGTTCGTCGGTACACAAAAACAATGTCGCTTGAAGATGCGGTTGAACATGCCATCACAGAATGTATCCACGAAGGGATTTTAAAATCATTCTTGAGAAAAATCGAGCGGAGGTGAAAAACGTGTGCATTTACGAATATGACGAAGAAGAACATATCCGGCTGGAACGCAGTTACGCCTGGGAAGACGGAAAAAAGGAAGGACTTAAAGAAGGTATTCGGAAGGGCGAAAAAGGGAAAACTTGCAATCTCATTCAGAAAAAACTCGAGAAAGGAAAAACTCTTTCCCAGATTGCAGACGAGCTTGAAGATACGGAAGAAAATATCGGACGCCTGATCGAACAGTTTCATCTTGAAATACCCCAATAACCGAAGCGACTTATATAGAGAAAAACAATTATAATTCTCTGCAGACACAGTGTGTACAGAAATCTTCTTTATTTTATTTTTCTTGATTTCTGTACACATTTTCATAAAAATCTATTTTTTCATTTTCGGTTCAAAGATAAAGGACGCAATATAACCGAAGATCAGCGCTGCGGAAATACCGACGGCACTCGCCTGAAATCCACCCATGAACACACCCATAAATCCATATTTGTCAACAGCTTCTTTCACGCCCTGCCAAAGCACATTGCCGAATCCCGGAAGGGGAACGCCTGCCCCTGCCCCGGCAAGTTTCTGAAACGGATCGTACAGTCCGCAAAATCCAAGCAAAGCTCCGCCACATACTAAAAGCACCATAACCCTTCCCGGCATCAGCTTTGTCCTGTCTAATAAAATCTGCACAGCCGCGCATATAAGACCTCCTACGATAAACGCTTTTACATAATCCATTTTGTTTCACCCTTTCTCTTTTCTACTCTGCTCATTCTTCTTGCTTTTATCATTTTGCCTTCTATCTTCTTGCTTTTTAATTTCCTTATGCTATGCATCGCTTTCCAGAACAATTCCGTGAGCGATCCCCGGTACGCTCGCCCCCTCGTTGAAACTGACGGTAGACATAAGCGCCCCTGTAGGAACAAACAACACCCGCTTCCATTCTCCTTTTTCTAATTTAGGAAGTACATACGATGCCAGCGTTACGGCGGCGCAGCCGCATCCGCTTCCACCGGCATGCGTATCCTGCCGTTCTTTATCAAAAATCGTCATTCCGCAATCCATATGTTTTTCGCATATATCGTACCCTTTTTCTCTGATAAGATCGAATAAATCGTTCTTCCGATGCTTCCTAAATCTCCTGTAATAATCTGATCAAAATCTTCTGGTTTCATCTCAAAATCCAACAGACTCTGATAAATAGTATCTGCTGCAGCCGGAGCCATGCACGCTCCCATATTAAATGTCCTGCACACCGTAATCTTTAATCTTCCCTGTTGTTATCCCCCGAATCTGTACGTCACCTTTTTGTGTATTCAGTAAAAAAGCTCCTGCTCCGGTCACCGTCCAGGTTGCACTGTACGGCCGCTGACTTCCATATCCAAGAGGAAAACGAAACTCTTTTTCCGCACTTCCAAAATGACTTGATGTGACGGCGATCATCGTTCCTCCGTATCCTGCGGCAGCGCTCATAGATGCAAGCGCAAGCGCTTCTCCTGATGTAGAACATGCTCCGTAGAGGCCGAACATCGGAATCTGCAAAGCCTCTACCCCCATTGAAGTTGCTATTCCCTGCCGCAAAAGATCCCCTCCAAAAAGATATCGGATCTTTTTCAAGTCCACATGTGCCTTTCCTGCCGCAAGAACACACGCTTCTTTCTGCATGTTACTCTCCGCTTCTTCCATGTCTGTGCTCCGAACAGGTCGTCTTTATCTGTCACGTCAAATAATTTCCCGATTGGTCCATCCGCCTCTTTGCTGCCTGCGACAGACGCAGCGCTGATAAGATACGGCGCTTCCCGAAACATAATGCTTTGCGCCCCTTTTATCTGATCCATAATCCTTCCTTTCCCTGACTCCGTCTTCCATCAGCCACGTTACGCACACATTGCGTTTTACACATGGCGTGGGCTGAACTGTTACAGTTTTATTTTTTATTATTTTTATTGTCGGCATATTTGCGAAAAAATTATTATGAATTTATATACATATTCGGAAAATTATTTCAGATACTAACAGAAAAGAAATTAAAAACGCGCGTGTTGCGCGAAATGCAAGGAGTGTGTTTCATCTATGGATAAAATACAAAAACTGAAACAAGAAAAACAATATGAACAATATGTAAAAGAAAAAACGCCCCGACATAATCTTTTTCTGAATATGTGCAAAGCGTTTTTCCTCGGCGGGCTGATCTGCCTGCTCGGACAAGTTATTTATCATTATTTTGAATTACGAAATCTTTCTCCCGATGAGTGCAGCCGCTGGATGTCTCTGTCGCTCATCCTTTTAAGCGTTTTGTTCACCGGAACCGGAATTTACCAGAAACTTGCAGCCTGGGGAGGCGCCGGAGCGCTCGTGCCGATCACCGGATTCGCAAATTCAGTAGCTGCCCCTGCCATCGAATACAAAAAAGAAGGTCAGGTATTCGGCATCGGATGTAAAATTTTTACGATCGCCGGTCCTGTTATCCTGTACGGTATTTTCACAAGCTGGGGACTGGGACTGATCTACTGGTTCGGAACTTATTTAAGTAAAACGCAGCCGTCCGTATATTTTTGTCATTCGCTCCATCTCCCGAACTGTCCCTTCATCCGGCTCTCCCGGTTTCATACGCCATTCCCAATTCCCGCCAAGTGTGGACGGCGTATTAATTCGTGCATCGCTTCCAAGTCCCAGATAATCCTGCATCGGAACGATGCACAGATCCGCCGCGCTTCCCATTGCCATAGCAATAAAATCTCCCGCAAGCGTATCTTCATCAAGACGGGGCTTATACATGTATTCTTTTGCAAACTGCCGTGTTGATCCTGCCGCCGTGTGATACCATCCTTTTGTCGTATCATTATCGTGAGTTCCCGTATATACAACGCAGTTTCTTGTATATGTATGCGGGAGATAGTTTGAATCTTCCCTTGAATCGAATGCAAACTGAAGCACTTTCATCCCCGGAAATCCACTTTCTTTTAAAAGCTGTATCACACTCGGAGTTAAAAAGCCGAGATCTTCGGCAATAATCCTTTTTCTGCCGATCTTTTCTTCCAGCGTCCGGAACAGCTCTATCCCCGGTCCCGGCATCCACTTTCCGTGTACTGCCGTTTTTTCTCCGTACGGAACAGCATAATATTCATCAAAACCGCGGAAATGATCGATCCGCACGACATCATACAGCCGGAAACAGTGTTCGATCCTGCGAATCCACCAGTCGTACCCTGTTTTTTTATGATATTCCCAATCGTAGAGCGGATTCCCCCACAACTGTCCTGTCTGCGAAAATCCATCCGGCGGACATCCCGCAACATCGATCGGTTCAAGAGCGTCATTAAAACGGAACATCTCCGGCGCCGACCATGTATCCGCGCTGTCAAACGCAACATAGATCGGAATATCTCCGATAATCTCTATGCCGTTTTCGTTCGCATAAGAGCGAAGGCGTTTCCACTGTCTGTCAAATTCATATTGCTGAAATTTGTAAAAGGCAATCTGACGCGACAGCTCTGCTTTTGCATTTTCAATCGCCTGTGACTCTTTGTTTTTAAGCGGTTCTTCCCATTCATTCCAACTCACGCCGCCGTTTCGGTCTTTGATCGCCATATAGAGGCTATAATCTTCCAGCCAAAATTGATTTTCCGAAACAAATGCGCGGTATTCGTCATTTTCTCCAAAACGCGAAAACGCTTTCTCAAGTATTTGAAACCGTATCTTATATATTTTTTCATAATCTATCTTATCTTCCCGTATTCTCTCACATCCGTATTCGCACTCCTGCGCTGTCAACAAACCTTCTCCTGTAAGCGTTTCAAGATCGATAAAATACGGATTGCCTGCAAATGTAGAAAAAGACTGATACGGAGAATCTCCGTATCCGGTCGGCCCTAACGGAAGAATCTGCCAGTAACTTTGCCCTGCCGCCTTAAGCCTGTCAATAAATTGATAGGCTTCTTTTGAAAAACATCCGATTCCATATTTTGACGGCAGTGAAAATATCGGAAGCAGCACGCCGCTTGCCCGTTCCATAACCATCCCCCTTTTCATCAATATACCGTTTTACTAATATTTTTCTTTAATCTTATGATCTGGTTAATTTCCAAATATCTCTATTATACTGTTCAATCGTTCTGTCTGATGAGAAGTAGCCTGCTTCGGCAATATTGACAAGCATCTTTTTCGCCCATTCCTTTTGATCTGTATACGCCGCCAGCGCCTTGTCTTTTGCCTTTTTGTACGCATCAAAATCAAGAAATGTCATAAACCAGTCTTTTCCTATCAGCTCTTTTTGCAGACGCTCCAGACTTTCTTTGCATCCGATCTTCATCATCTGTTTTTCTGTAATGAAATCAACCGCCGCTTTGATCTTCGGATTCTTTTTATAATAATCTTTTGCCGAATAATCCGCTTTTTTATAATGTTCGATTACTTCGTCGCTTGACGCTCCGAACACGAAAATATTATCGTCTCCTACAAGTTCATGTATCTCTACGTTTGCCCCGTCCTCTGTACCGAGAGTGACTGCACCGTTTAACATAAACTTCATATTCCCCGTGCCGCTTGCCTCTTTTGACGCAAGAGAGATCTGCTCGGATATATCACATGCAGGAATCAGTTTTTCAGCCTTTGTCACATTATAATTCTCTACCATGACAACTTTCAGATAAGGACTTACTTCCGGATCATTATTAATGATCTCCTGCAGGCAAAGTATAAGATGAATGATATCCTTTGCGATCACATATGCCGGAGCCGCTTTCGCCCCGAAGATCGCTGTGATCGGAGTTTTCGGAAGATCCCCTCCTTGATCTCCAAATATTTATCAATAATATACAGTGCATTTAACTGCTGCCGTTTATACTCGTGAAGTCTTTTTACCTGAATATCGAAAATCGTATCTGCGTCTATCTCTATTGCCTGTGTCTCTTTCAGATACGCGGCAAGATCTTTTTTATTTTCTTTTTTAATCTCTAAAAGGCGTTTCAAAACAGTCTCGTCGTCTTTGTATTCAAGCAGTTTGACAAGTTTAGAGGCATCTTCTTTATACTCGTCTTTGATTGTTTCATCAAGCAGCGCCGTAAGACGCGGGTTGCAGTGAAGAAGCCATCTGCGGAACGTAATCCCGTTTGTTTTATTATTGAATTTATCAGGATAGATTTTATAAAAATGATTCAGTTCCGATTGTTTTAAGATGTCCGTATGAAGCGCCGCCACTCCGTTAACGCTGAATCCGTAATGAATGTCGATATGCGCCATATGAACAGTATCGTTTCTGTCTATGATGGCTGTTGATTCATCGCTGAATCTTCTGCGAACTTTATCATCAAGTATCTCAATGATCGGAACGAGCTGCGGCACAACCTTTTTTAAATATCCGATCGGCCATTTTTCAAGCGCTTCTGCCAAAATCGTATGATTCGTATACGCGCATGTACGGGATACGACATCGATCGCTTCATCGATATCAAGCCTCTTTCCACAAGAAGCCGGATCAGTTCGGGAATGACCATTGTAGGATGAGTGTCGTTGATCTGGATGACAGCATAATCCGGCAGATCATACAATGTACTTCCTTTTTGCACACATTCATCCAAGATCATCTGTGCGGCGCTGCTTACCATGAAATACTGCTGATAAATGCGCAGAAGCCTTCCTTTTTCATCGCTGTCATCAGGATATAAAAACAACGTCAGATTTTTTGCGATATCTTCTTTATCAAAATGAATTCCGTCTTCCACGATTCCCTCATCAACAGAATCGATGTCAAAAAGGTGCAGTTTGTTTGTCTGATCATGATATCCCGTCACTGCGATATCGTACATTCTTGCATTAACTTTCAATCCTCTGAAAGAAACCGGATAGACAACATCCGTTTTTGTCAGCCATGACTGTTTCTCAATCCACGGATTCGGAAGCTCTTTTTGAAGATGGTCTTTAAACTCCTGTTTGAACAGGCCGAGGTGATAATTCAGTCCGATCCCGTCTCCGGGCAGTCCGAGTGTTGCGATCGAATCAAGAAAACATGCCGCCAGTCTCCCAAGCCCTCCGTTTCCAAGAGATGGCTCCGGCTCAACCTCCTCGATCTGACATATATCTTTTCCGTTTTGAAAGAGCATTTCTTTTACTTCATCATAAATACCGAGATTGATCATATTGTTTGACAACAGTTTTCCGATCAAAAACTCTGCCGAAATGTAATAAAGCTTCTTTTTCCCTGCAGCTCTTTCTTTTCCTGCCGCCAGTTTCTGCACAAACAAAAGCAACGCTTCATAAATCTCTCTGTTTGATGCCTGCGCCACAGATTTACTCATATACAATTCTAATTCTTCCTGTATACCGGTTCTCATTTTACTACCTCCGAAAATTTTCCTCTCATTCCTTTTATGATTTATTTTTCTTCCTATTTTCCGAAACTGCAGTTCGGGAAAGTACACACCGGACAGTTCAAACACAAACCGCCTTCTCCGAGCGCGGTAAAATCTTCTGCTTTCAGCCGTTCCCCCGCCGCAATTCTCGGCAGTATCAGATCGAATATCGTCCGTTTTGCATACATTACGCATCCCGGGAGTCCCATGATCGGAACTTTTCCTGCATATGCGAGCATAAACATCGCGCCGGGTAAAACCGGAGCTCCATAAGTGATCACTTCATCTGCCGCATTTCGGATTGCAAGAGGTGTACGATCATCAGGATCAACGCTCATTCCTCCGGTGCAGACAACCAGTTCCGCCCCCTGTTCGATCCACTTTTTCACAGCTTCTGTAACCATATCGGCATCGTCACTGCAAAGAGTATCGCCGATTACTTCCATACCGCACTCTCTTAGTTTTTCTTTTACAACAGGAGTAAATTTATCTTCGATCCTTCCGTGATACACTTCGCTTCCGGTTGTCACGACCGCCGCTTTCATCTGACAAAACGGCAGAATCGTAAAAATCGGTTCGTTTCCGCACATCCGGTTAACCTGTTCCATCTTTCTTCTTCGATCACGAGAGGTACGACACGCATTCCTGCGACCTTGTCTCCTTTTTTCACAGGAAAATTCCCGTGGCGTGATGCGATCACGATTTGTCCTAACCCATTTACCGCGTTCAGTTTTTCTTTATCAACTTTAAGCAGTCCGTCTGTTTCCGCCGTCAGCTCAATCTTCCCTTCTTTCGGCTTTGACGCTTTCAGAAATCTCCCCTGACATACTCGTCTTAAAACTTCCGCCGCCTCGTTTTCATGAAGCATTCCTTCTTGTTTCTCCCATACATACAGATGCTCTTTTCCAACCGAGAGCAGTACCGGAATATCCTCTTGCGTTACCACATGCCCTTTTCGGAAAACTGCGTCTTTTACAACGCCGGGAATGATTTGTGTAATGTCATGGCAGAGTACACTTCCGACCGCTTCTTCTGTCTTGATCAGTTTCATATATTCTCACACTTTCCCACTCATTTTATATAACAGTTCCGTCAACACCTCGTTTCCCAAAGAGATGTTCCGATGATTCCTGTTGTTTCTATCTATCCTTGTTGTTTCCGGTTATTCCTGTTATTTACAGTTATTGCAGTTGTTCCAACTCTTTCAGCCATAACGCCGCGCATGCGTCGCTTGGCATTCTCCAGTCGCCTCGCGGCGAAAGAGCTACGCTTCCGACTTCGGTCCGTCCGGCAGACAAGAACGTTTGAACTGCTGCGAGAAAAATCTACGATAAAATATTTTCAGCCATTTCAAAATCGTCTCTTTTTCATAAACGCCTGCAAACGCATTCACCGCCAAAGTAAAAATTTTCTCCGGTGAGAAACCGAAGCGGAGCATATAATAAAGGTAAAAGTCATGCAGTTCGTACGGTCCGACAAGATCTTCTGTTTTCTGTGCTATGTCTCCGTCTTTCGGCGGAAGAAGTTCAGGACTTACAGGCGTATCAAGCACATCATAAAGCACCTGTCTTAATGATTCATTTTCTGTTGTATCCGCCGCATGCTGAACAAGATGACGCACAAGCGTTTTCGGTACAGACGCATTGACGCCGTACATAGACATGTGATCTCCGTTATATGTCGCCCACCCTAAAGCAAGCTCCGACATATCGCCTGTTCCGATCACCATACCGGCTTCCCGATTCGCAATATCCATAAGCACCTGAGTCCGCTCTCTTGCCTGTGCATTTTCATAAGTTACATCATGCACATCGGGATCATGTCCGATATCTCTGAAATGAACGTTCACCGCTTCTCCGATCGGCACTTCAATCAACGTCGCTCCGGTCTGTCTCGTCATCTCACACGCATTATTATATGTGCGGTCTGTTGTCCCAAAGCACGGCATCGTAACCGCAATAATCTCTTTTTTATCCCGTCCCAGCATATCGAACGCCTTTGCCGTGACAAGCAGAGCCAATGTAGAATCCAGACCGCCCGAAATGCCGACAACCGCTGATTTTGCATTCGTATGCGACAACCTTTTTTTCAGACCCATTGCCTGAATTGTCAAGATTTCGTCACAAATATGCGCTCGCGCCGCCTCGTCAGACGGCACGAAACGGGATGCTGTGAAAAGTTTCTCGTAAGAACAGTATCGCATATTCCCACATGAAACGGCACAACTACCGGACAACCGCAATTTAGCTTTTCCGGTGAAAACGTCGTATTTTTACGTCTCTCTCCTACAATTTTTTCAAGATCGATCTCTGAATAAATGATCTCGTTTTTATAACGTTCTGACTGCCGGAGGATCGTTCCGTCTTCCGCAATGATATTATGTCCTCCGAAAACGAGATCCGTCGTTGACTCTCCTTCTCCCGCGTTCGCATAGACATATCCCGCGATCAGGCGCGCGGACTGACCTGCGATCAGACGGGTTCTGTAACTTCCTTTTCCGACCGTTTCGTCACTTGCAGAACAGTTGACAATGATCGTCGCTCCTGCCAAAGCCTCCTCAATACTCGGAGGAACAGGAGACCAGACGTCTTCGCATATTTCCGCGCCTACTATAAGATCCGCCGTCTCATCATCCTGAAACAGGATCTTCGGCCCGAAAGGAACCTTTTCTCCGTCAAACTGAATCCACCTCACACTGTCCGGTCCCGGAGTGAATTGACGCATCTCGTAAAACTCTCCGTAATTGGGAAGAAATGTTTTCGTTGTAAATCCGATCACTTTTCCATCGTTGACTGCCGCCGCCGTGTTATAAAGTTTCCCGCCTTCTGTAAGCGGCATTCCCACAAACGCCAGAATGTTTTTGCCTTTTGTATGCCCTGCAATCTTTTTCACTGCGCCGTATGCCGCGTTCAGCAAAACGTTCTGCGTAAAAAGATCTCCGCATGTATATCCTGTTACGCATAATTCGGGAAATGCGACGATCTTCGCCCCTTTTTCATATGCCTGATCGATCGCCCTGCATATCTGTTCTGTATTATATTCCACATCTGCCACTCGAATATCAGGCGTGGCAGCCGCTACTTTCACAAAACCATGTCTCATCTTTAACTCCACCTTTCCGCTCCCGGCTTTTCTGGTTTCCCCATCATCGGCACAAGCCGTCTTACTCTATTTTCTATCTTCATCCGTAATAACTGTTTTGCCTGATTTTCTGCCTTATCTGCTTTTTTTCAGTAATTCTTTCAGCTCGTCTACAGTGTAATTATATGCTTCATTACAGAAATGACATTTTACTTCGATATCTTTTCCATCATCGATCATTGACTGAATATCTTTTTTACCGATGCTGATAATTGCCTTTTCGATCCGCTTCTTTGAACAGTTGCAATAAAATTTTGCAGGCATCGTATCTGTAATCTCAAGATCAAGTCCTTCTAATACTTGCGCAAGCATTTCTTCCGGCGTATGTCCATGATCGAGCATAGAAGTTACAGATCGGATGTTCTGAATATTTTCTTCCAGTTTGTTCAACACTTCATCTTCGATAAACGGCATTACCTGCACAATGAATCCGCCTGCACAGCGCACCGTATTGTCTTTTTCCATGAGAACGCCCAACCCTACGGAAGACGGAACCTGTTCTGACGTAGCGAAATAATACGTCAGATCTTCCGCGATTTCCCCTGTCTGAAGAATCGTCTGTCCTGAATACGGCTCTTTAAGCCCCATGTCTTTTATCACCGTCATTACGCCCTGTCCGAGCGCTCCGCCTACATCGAGTTTTCCGTTTTTCGGAGGAAGAATCACATTCGGTTCATGCACATAACCTTTGACATTCCCTTTGCTGTCCGCTGTCACTGTAAGACCTCCGATCGGACCGGAACATTTGATCTGTATCGTCAGCATATCTGTGTCATTTTTCATCATGCTTCCCATCATGCTCCGCCTGTGAGCAGTCTTCCGAGAGCCGCCGTTGCGACAGGACTTGTCTCATGACGCTTGCGAGCCTCCTCTGTCAGTTCTGTTGTCACTGCCGCAAATGCGCGGATCTGTGCATTCGCCGCAGATGCTCTTACAATATAATCTTTCATCAATCTTTCTCCTGTTCTGTTTTATTTTATCATTACTTCATTCTATTTTCTTTTTGTCGCTTGCTCTGTTTATTTATCATGAATTTATCGTTATTTTATTATTACTCATTCTGTTTATTTTCCGTTTTCACGGGCGATCACGCATATTCTCTCGCTCGTATCGTTCGGCGTCTCTTTCGTATCCGCATCGTAAGCCTCTATAAATACAAGACCTGCACGTTCCAGAAGTTCTTGTATCTCGGCAAGCGTATACCCTCTTTGATAATGCGTCTCCGTATATCTCCGATATAAACTTCCGTTTTCGCCACCCTCTTCTTCTGAAAACATAGTATCTTCCAAGTCACCCGCTCCTTCTTCTGAAAGCAGAGCATCTTCCGAATCTGCCGTTCTTTCTGAAACATATGCATTTTCCATAGGGTTAAAATCTTCCGCGATAAACAGCGTCAGATCGTACTCGTTGATCTGTTCTTTCTCATAGTATCTGTTATCCCAAATAAAGCTGCACACGCCGCGGTCTTCCGCGATCGTACTGTCACCGATCACATCGCGGTATTTGTGAACAGTATTGAAGTCAAATAAAAAAATCCCTTTCGGATCAAGGTAATTGTTTACAAGTCGGAAGACTTCTTCCAGTTCGTCTGGTTCTGTTATATAGTTAACGGAATCGCAGACGCTTACGACCGCCCGAACGGTTCCGTACAGCTCAAACCCGCGCATATCCTGAAGCAGATAGAGGATATCATATCCTGACTCCGTTTTCTTTTCCATCGCAAGTTCTAACATTTCCTCCGAATTATCGACCCCTATCATATCGTATCCATATCCGGCAAGCCGTTCCGTCATCGTTCCTGTTCCGCATCCGAGGTCGAGCACGATCCCGTCTGTCACGCCATGTTCGCAAAGCTTCTCGCGGATGTGCCTCGCCCATTCGCCATAAGGAACATTATCCATAAATGTATCATAAACATACGCAAAACTTGTATACGCTTCCACAGTCGTTCCCTCCTATATCAACACAGCATACAAAAATCAGCTATCAGCTCCGCCGCGCTCATCGTTCTGCCATTATAGAAACCGATCAGCCTGCGGTGATAAATCAAAAGCTATTTTTTGCTGTATTAGAAGTGTAACACATTTTACGGACAATTTGCACTGTAATTTCACAATAGAATGTTTAGAGGATAACAGAGATATTCTTCGTTGTCTGCATAGAGTCTTTTCGTATGTAGAAACAGTGTTTCATTTTCACAATCTTTACAAAAAAGAAGTTAATCTACAGAAATTGTTCGTTTGTTTTCTTTCATATCAAAACACCTTTCTTCTATGTATCTCATAGCAACAGTCTCCTTTTCTTTATTCTTATTTTTATATATCAGATTATAACACAAACGAAAAAGTGATACCTCCGCGCTTATGCAAACGATATCACTTTCTGTGTAGGATAATAATATATTATTTTGTCACAATTCTATAAGTCTATATTTATATATATCAGTATCTTCCAATACCCACAATGCATTTTGCTCTTCAAAAATCTCCATAGATATTTCATGAATGATACAAAAACGATTATCCCATCTCTTTCAAGACGTATTCTTCTATTTTTTCAACCAATTCTACTGCTGTGTCAATTTGTTCCTCAGCTTCTTCTCTAGTCGCTATATAGAAGTCATCATAATCGCTGGCATGTCGTATTTCTTCAGCCTCAGCAATTTTCCTTCCCAAAATTCTTGGGAAGATTTCTGTCTTGATATAATTTTTATTAAAATTTGCAAGGGCATCCTTATGCCTCTTATATGCGTTTCCATCTAAAGCATGAATAGCTGAAATAGCATGATAAATTCCATAATAGGCTCTGTTATTCGCTCCCCTGCATTCTCCTGCATCTAAAAGAATTTTTGCTGATTTTATATCACTTTTAGCAACTTCCAACCTATATAGAACCAAATCTCGCCTTGTGCCTTTTTCATTATGCTGCGTCAAATAACTTTACCCCCTCACTTGCCACATTTGAATAAAACGGATACACTTCTACCCACTTATTAAAATGCTCTTGATTCTTTGCTATCGGCTTAATATCTACATCATAATCCATATTAAAATCATAGGTTGCACCAGATAACTCATGACGATACTTTAATGTCTATATCACTTAAATCCAAAAGCACCATAATATCTATATCCGAGTCCTTTGTATAATCGCCCCTTGCATAAGAACCATACAGAATAACTGTTTTCAAATGTTTTCCGTATATTTTACAGAGCACTTCAACATATTGACTCACTAACTCTCTTGTTGTCATAGATATACCACCTCTTTTACCAACTCTCTATTATTAAAAATCATACTTTCCAATACCTTAAATTTGTATTTTATGAACATTATCCTTTATTCCACGAAATCAATCGTTCATAAGCATTCATTTCAAATATCTATCCATTTTTATTTGCTCCACCAGTCAACCTTCTTATACTTATTATAACCGATTTTTATTTCTTTTCCTATCTTTATTTGATACCTGATTATAAATATGTAGCAGTTCAGCCCGCGCCATTCGTTATACAGAAAGAGACGCCGCATAGCGCGGCGCCTCTGGTTTTGTTTCATTTTTTGCTTTTTATCAAGACAATCTTTATGCTATCCGATCTGTTTTTCAGACTGTTCAAATATTCAGATTAGTCTTCTTTTTTGCGAAGAGCTACGACTGCCGCTCCTGCCGCTAACATCAACCCTGCAAGCGGAATGATCGGTGATACGCCGTTGTCTCCTGTCTGAACTGCTTTATCCTCATCCTTCGGATTCTCCGGTTTCGGATCTTCTGACACTTTTACAAAGTTTGCTTGCAGCTCCGCTGCTCTGTCAACCTTAAACTTGTACTCTGCTTTATCAGAAACTACTTTGCCGGCTACTGTCCAGTTCACAAACTTGTATCCTTCTTTTGCTGTCGCAATCGCTGTTACAATTTCGCCGTTTTCATAGCTTTCTTTTGCAGGATCAAGTTTTACCGTTCCCATCTTAGAGTCGTTTGCTTTTACTGTTATTGTAACCTTCTCTACCGGTTTTTCTGTCTTTTTAAAGTTCGCTGTCAGTTCTACGTTCTTATCTACTAAGAATTCATATGTAGTTTCTGTAGAAACCGCTTTCCCTTCTACTGTCCAGTTCACAAACTCATAGCCTTCTTTTGCCGTTGCTGTTGCCGTTACTTTCTCTCCCTTAGCATATTCTGCTTTGTCAGGATCAAGTTTTACTGTTCCCATCTTAGAGTCATTTACTTT
>ENA-OQCP01000534-OQCP01000534.1-human-gut-metagenome-genome-assembly--contig:-NODE-534-length-16826-cov-1.612851_pt1 | contig 16826 bp, 22 predicted proteins | sample MGYA00242760_ERZ504583 | MGnify/ENA primary metagenome ERZ504583 (study PRJEB26092, sample SAMD00036308) | human gut metagenome | host: Homo sapiens | study: EMG produced TPA metagenomics assembly of...
CCTAATATCGCCATGAAAATTCCCACAGGCAATTCCAGTGGAGCAAAAGCTACACGGGCGAAAGTATCACTATAAGTAACTACAGCTATCCCCAAAAGTGCCGACGAAGGTATCAAATAGCGATAATCTGAACCTACAATCAAACGAGCTGTATGTGGTACTATAAGCCCTACAAAACCTAATAAACCAGCTACAGATACAGCACTTGCTGCCAATAATGCTCCTATAGCAGTCAAATAAATGCGTGTTAATTCTACATTAACCCTAGAGCCTTTGCTATATCATCACCCAATTGCAAATATTCAAATGCGATGAACCCAGCATTGCTAAAATAAATCCAAATTAAAGCATAAGGCCAAATAATATCTACATGTGGCCATGAACGAGCCGATAAGCCCCTACCATCCACATCAAGCACATGTATTCTATCACTATATAAAACTAAAATAGCGGAAATACCTGCACCTAAAAATGCTGATACTGCCACCCCTGCTAAAATAATACGCAACGGTCTTATACCATTTTCCATGCCAATAAATAAATACAAATAGCTGCAATCATAGCACCGACAAAAGCTATAGGCGTTATTAAATATTCCATAGCAGGAAATAATACAATCACTAAAATACCTGTAAGCCCTGCCCCTGAAGAAATCCCTATGATATGTGGATCAGCTAAAGGATTTTTCATCACGGCTTGTAAAATAGCTCCTGCCATAGCCAATTCATGCCTACTAATCCTGCCACTATCGTTCTTGGCAATCTAATATTATATAAAATCTGTTGGTGAGGACTACTTACACCATCGATAAAAATATTTTTCAATTCACTTATTGGAATAGCTACTGCTCCACTTATTATACTGCAAATAATGCCCGAGCAAGCTAAAATGGCGAATACTATCATCATTAGTATTCGCCATTTATTAATCGCTATGCCAAATTTTGTAGTTTGTAAAACTTCTTGTTTTTGCATAGTCATATCAATTCACCATCAATTAAATTTATCTGGATAAACAAGCTTAGCCATAGTTTCAACCGCTTCTGGATAATGAATGCCTGGACTTAGTAAAAATAATTCCTGTGGCAAGAAATATACTTCTTTTCTTTTACTGCTGGAAGAGTCTGCCATGCTGGATTATTTTCTACATTCTCCATCATAGATTTCTTTATAGTTTCTAGTTTTCCCATACTTGTAACAAAGATAACATCTGGATTTGCTGATACTAATGTCTCCAAACTATATGGCGCAGAAGTTGGATTGCTTTCTAATGGAGTCAATCCCTTAGCAATATTTTCAAATTCCAAAATCTCTGCCGTTGAACCTGCAATACTACCTTCTAATTGTACAGTTACATTTTGAGCTGTACTATGTAGTATCGCTATGCGTTTATGTTCATTTGGCAATTTGTCTTTTATTTCTGCTATTTTATTATCCATATCTTGTATCAAAGTTTTTGCTTTATCTGGATTTCCTGCAATCTGCCCTAAAACATCTACAGTATGTTTTACTTGGTCATACGTACGCATTTCAAGAACAACTACAGGAATGCCATTTTCTTCAAACGTAGATACAAATTTATCATTCATACCCTTATAAGCAATTACTAAATCTGGTTGAGCTTCTATTACTTTCTCAACATTAATATTATAGACATTTCCTACTTGTGGTAGATTTTCATCTTCTTTGGGAATACCTGTTTTTGCTGATACCCTAGCCACTATTTTTCCATCAACAGCATGAAGTGGCTCTAAAAAAGATGCTGATAATGGTACTATTCTCTCTGGTTTTTTCGTCAAAACTACTTGTCTATCAGCATCATCTGTAATAGTTAAATAACTATCAGTTCCACTCGAAACATTTTTTTCCTCTGTTTGACTACCACAACCAACTAATATTACTGAAAAACATATTACTAAAGCTAATATACAAAACAAACCATTTAATTTTTTCATAGTAACATTATCTAAGGCAATTAAATACCTTTACTCCTTCTAGTCAAAATAGTTGATAAATAATTTAATTTTTTATCTTTTTGAGCTTGTAAATCATTTATAATTTCTTCATCTGGAAGACCACAACGGCTTACAAGTACAGCATTATCCACCATATCATTTTCAGCTAAAGCATCTACTACTTCAGGATAATTTTTATAAACTTTCATCATTACCACATTATTAGAAACAGCTAAAGCTTTATCAATAGTTTCTTTATCAGCAGTTGCTGGAATTACACTGATGATATCATTGCCTTCAACTAAAGGATAACCTAATTTACTACCAATCGCACAAAATGCTGGCACACCTGGGATAGTTTCAATATTTATATCTTTTTCTTTTGCTAAAAGACGATATACATAAATATATGTACTGTAAAACATTGGATCGCCTAATGTTAAAAATACTACATTTTTCCAGCTTGTAATAAAGCTAAAATTTCTTCTTTATTTTTCTGCCATGCATCAGTAGTTTCAAAATTAACTACCATTGGAAAAACTTGATATACAATTTCAATATCATCTTTTAAATAAGGTTTAGCTATGCTTAAAGCTACGCTACCATCTTTTTTTTCTGTTTTTGGTGCAATGAGTACATCAGCTTTTTCAATAGCTTTAATAGCTTTCATTGTCAATAATTCTGGGTCTCCGGGACCTACACCAATACCATAAAAAGTTCCTGCCATGATTAAAAATCCTCCTGCATAAAAAGGTATGTGACAAAATTTGCCACATACCTTACTGTATTACATTTTGCATATTTTAGTAGAAACTAAATTACTTAATAAAATAATGCTCTTGTTTATTTTACACTTGCCATATAAAAGCGTCAAGCTTAGGCCACACGGCTTATTTATCTGCTTGTAATGCATCAAAAGCTTCATTTGCTCTATCCACAAATAATTGGCGAACATTTTCATTTTCACCTAAACCGTGAAGATAAGTATCCACTTTGAAACCTTCTTTTTCTAAAATAGATTTATGTGAATCTTCTTCTTCTCCTGCCATATCATTATTAGCATGGTCACCTGCTACCATCATAAGTGGCATCAAAGTTACATTCTTGATTTTCTTAGCTTTTAACTCTTCAATGACATCTTCTAATCTTGGATTACCTTCAACTGTATAAATCAAAACCTTGCCATCATAAAGTTTATTTAAACGATCTTGCATTACAGCATAATATGCATTTGATGGGTCTGGTGTACCATGAGCCATAACAAGTACTGCATCTTTTTTACCTAATTTAGGCATTTGAGATTCAAGTGCTTTCATAGCATCTTCTACATCATCTCTTTGATTTTCTTGTCCCATCCAATACATAAGAGGTGTACCCATAGTCATTTTCTTAAATTGAGTTTTGTAGATATCATAAACAGCTTGTTTATAAGTATATTCAATACCAGGAATAACATCTAAAGAAGTGAGTGCAATGCGATTATAGCCTTCAGCTTTTAGTTGTGCCAAAGCTTCTTCTGGAGTTGGGATATTAATACCTTCTTTAGCTTTAATGCGGTCAATAATAATATGTGAAGTAAATGCTAATACCACTTTAGTATTTGGATGTGCTTTTTGAATTTCATCTACAGTTGCTTCAATTGTTTTTGCACGAGTATCTTTAAAAGTAGTACCAAAACTCATCACTACAATAGCATCTTTATTTGGTGCCTTCATTAGCTGTTCATCTGTTGTATTATAAGTACGTAAACCAATTTCTGTTGCTTTTAATAAAGCTGGAGTTGCAGTCTTTACTTCAGAGCTCAACTCATAACCAGAAGCAAAAGATGTTGCAGATACGCCTGTTAAGGCTACACATGCCATAGATGCCATTAAAATTTTTTTCCATTTAGCTTTCATATCGTTCTTTCCTCTCTTAGCTGAGTTATCCCCTTTATCCTACAATTTTCTTTTTAAGCTAGGTTAAAAGTCATAAAAAATGAACCTTCTGCGCGCTCAAAGGTTCATTTCTAGTATAAAAATCTCTACATGGAATTATACCGATGTAGAGATAGCCTTATACTGTAATAAATCTCCTACCTATCTCTCGCAGGTCATAACGGTGATTGACAAATAGGCAGTTCTTCTGACTCAAGTTCATCGCTTCTTCAAGCCTTCCCAAGAAAATCTCAGTGACATATTTTTGAAGTTGCTCACTTTCACAGCGGCGGGACCGTAGTAGCTTTTACTACTTCTCTATTAAGTCCTAGGGACACCTATTCCACTCAATATAAATTATAAATAAAATTAATAAAAAAATTAATTCTATTTTTACCATAACATTTAGTAATAGATATGTCAAGTTATTATTGTGGCTTTTGTACTATCGTTTCTGTCGCTAAACCAAATTTAGTTATACCAATAGCCTTGAATTTATCTAATAAAGCCATTATTTTACCATAATCAATGCTCTCATCAGCACGAATAACTACAGCAAAATTATTATTTTCTTCATATTTTTCTTTTGCACCTTGAAGTAATGTATCTTCATCTATCAATTATTTTCTAAATACAAAGTGCCATCAGCTTTCATCGTAACTAAATAATTAACATTTGTCTGACTTTGGGCATTTTGCACTTTAGGCATATTTACAGGAATAGTTTTTAAATCCACCATGTATAGCGTGCTGAGCATAAAAAATACCAATAAGAAAAACATAATATCAATCATTGGTATAATCATGACTTCAGGCTTAGAAAACGCTCTTCTATCTTTTAAACGCATTATTATTCACCTCTAGTTATATAACCTTCAATTAGTGAAAAAGCCTGTTCCATATCAGTTACGATACGGTCTATTCTCTGCACAAAATATGCATGAATAGCCAAAGAAACAATAGCTACACAAAGTCCTGTAGCTGTTGCAATTAATGCTTCACCTACACCCCCGGTGATAGCAATAGCTTGACCTTCTTCTAAATTAAATACGCTAAAAGCTGAAATCATACCAATTATTGTCCCCAATAAACCTAATAAAGGAGCCATAGTGACAATTACATTTAAATAATAAAGTCTTTCTCTAAATTTAGAAATACTTATCCCTGATTGAACTTCCAACAACATCATCAAATTAATATTTTTATTTTGCATTTTATTGAAAGCAAAATCGACTAAAGAAGCTAAATCCCCCTTGCTATTTTGTGCTAAATTTCTAGCTTCTTCAATTTTATTATTAATCATCAATTTATAAAAATTCTGTGCAAAAGCTCTTCCTGAATCAGCTTTCATAAAATATAATAAGCGTTCTATACCAATAGTAATAATAAAAATTGAGCATATTAATAATATGTACATTACTAATCCGCCCTTATGAAAATACTCTACACCTTGCATCAATAAGTCCATGAAAAGACCTCCTATAAAAATCTCACTTCTTGTATTATAATTTATTCATACTAATAATAAGCTTATCAAATATAGCTGTCAAACCTAAAATCAAAAAACTTAACAATTAAGGAAGTGCTTTTATGTTTACTACAAAAGTCCAAGTCGCTCATCATGATATGCAGGATTTTATTTCTATTTATCAAGACATAGACAAATTTTTGACCTATTGCCAACAATGTAATAATTATAATCATAAATGGTCTTGTCCACCACTTAGCTTTAATCCTAAAACTTATTTGAGCCAATATAAATCTATTTATTTAGTAGCTGTACAAATAAATTACAGTGAAGATACTATAAATAGCTTAACTACTAAAGAAGAAATTAGTACATTTACTCGCAAAACTTTGCGCAAACTAAAAAATGAAATAGCTACTGCTCTACTAAATTTAGAAAATGATAATACAATTTCTCTATCTTCTGGTGGCTGTAGTTACTGTTGCAAATGCAGTAGAACTGTTAATCAGCCTTGTAAAAAACCAGATAAAATGCGTCATTCTCTTGATTCTTTTGGCGTAGATTTAGGAAAAGTAATGGAAGATATATTTAATATAAAATTACTTTGGGGCTTAGATAAATTACCAAAATATCACGTATTAATTCATGCTTTAATCTCTAACGAAACTATTTCTGCTACAACTATATCTGACATAATAAGCAAAAACAGCGTATAACTATAATAGTTATACGCTGTTGTTTTAAAAAATATTCTTTCCCCCTCAGTTAAGGGAAAATATATAAAGTTATGGGGGAAAGAGAGAGAGTTAACAAATTATTTTAATTTCCACATAATGTCGGAAAGCATGAGCTGATCTTTAAATTTATCCATATCTAAATCTTTAGTGATATGAACGAATTCAATACCCATCATATTAGCCCAATCGCGAAGTTGTTCAGCAGTTACAGTGTAGCTGATAACGCTATGATGTGCACCACCTGCTAAAATCCAAGCTTCACCAGCTTCTTCAAGGCTTGGCATTGGTTTCCACATTACGCGAGCTACAGGAAGATTTGGCATTGGCATAATAGGTTTTACGCATTCTACATCGTTAACGATAAGACGCATTCTACCACCCATATCTACAAGAGTAGCTACAATAGCACTGCCTGCTTTACCTTCAAATACAAGACGAGCTGGAGCATCTTTGCCACCAATTCCAAGTTCATGAACTTCAATTTTTGGAGTTCCTTCTGCAACGCTAGGGCAAACTTCAAGCATATGTGCACCAAGTTATAGCTATCTTCGCCATCTTTACCGAAATGATAAGTGTAGTCTTCCATTAAAGCAGTACCTTTATCAATGCCCTGTGCCATAGTTTTCATAACTGCAGTGAGGCAAGCAATTTTCCAATCTCCTTCTGGACCGAAACCATATCCTTGACCTGTTAAATCTTGAGTTGCAAGACCTGGAAGTTGATCCATACCATAAAGGTCTTCAAATGTATTTACAAAACCATCTGCTTTGTTATCTTCTAAGAATTTTTTAATAGCAACTTCAACTTTTGCTTGATAACGTACAGATGCGATATTATCTGTATTCATTTCATATTTAGTTTTATATTCAGCAACTTGAGCATCAATTTGTTCTTCAGTTACTGCGTTGATGTACTGTACTAAATCTCCTACTGCATGAGTATTTACAGACCAACCAAATTTGATTTCTGCTTCTACTTTATCGCCTTCAGTAACAGCAACATTTCTCATGTTATCGCCAAAGCGAATAACTTTTAAATCCGCACTAGCGATTACGCCAATTGCAGTACGCATCCAAGTTGCGATTTTGTTTTGAACAGCTTCTGTTTCCCAGTAGCCAACAACAATTTTACGAGCAAGACGCATACGAGTACCAATGAAACCATGTTCACGGTCACCATGTGCAGACTGATTTAAGTTCATGAAATCCATATCGATTTCTTCATTTGGAATTTCTCTATTATATTGTGTATGAAGGTGAAGATATGGTTTTTGTAATTTTTTAAGACCTCTAATCCACATTTTAGATGGGGAGAAAGTATGCATCCATGTGATAATACCAGCACAAGTATCATCATAGTTTGCATCCATTACAAATCTGTCGATTACTTCAGCAGTAGTACCTACAGCTTTAAATTCAATTTTTGCAGGAAGTTTACCAGAAGCATTTAAGCCTTCTACCATTTTTTTAGCGTCTTCTTCAACAGCTTTTAAAGCTTCTGGGCCATATAAGAACTGGCTACCTACGATAAACCAAAATTTGTAGTCTTGTAATTTTTTCATAAAAAAACAACTTCTTTCCTTAAAAATATAACTTATATTATTACTTGCAAATAATTCTATTATAATCTGTTGTATATTTAATATTACCATTTGTTTGAAAATTGTAATATATAATTGTCATACAACATGGTTTTATTATAGCATGTATGTTATACAAATTTCAATAGGAAAAACATAAAATTTATAAAAAATTTTTTCAATCTTTCCAACAATTCCACTATATAAATAATTTTTATAGTCATCTTTATCTATATAAAGGAAATTATTTTATCTCAACCTTTCTCCTTAATAAAAAAATTCAAAAAAATTTAAAATTATTTGCAATAAGCACTTGTCAAATAAAAAAAACTATAGTACAATTCTTCTTGTCAACATATCATACAACTTTATTAAATTGTTTAAATTAGTATGATATTTATAATTGTCTGTTAATTTTATAATAAAGAAAAGGTAGGTTTTATCTCATGTCCACAGCTATTGACACTGAAGCGCTTGAACAAAGTAAACGTATGCGCAAATTAGTATCTGTTGCAGCCGGTATGGCTGGTTTGTTGTTTGGTCTTGATATCGGGGTAATTGCTGGTGCATTGCCATTCATTACAGACCAATTATCACTCACAAGCCAAATGCAAGAATGGATCGTAAGTTCTATGATGTTTGGTGCGGCTATTGGTTCTATTATTACTTTATGGATTTCATCTAAATTAGGTCGTAAAAAATCTATTTTAACAGCAGGTCTTTTATTTATTATTGGTTGTTTTGGTTCTTCATTCGCTCCTAATTATGAAATTTTATTAATCTCTCGTATAATCTTAGGTTTCTCCATTGGGGTTGCTTCTTATGTAGCACCACTTTATCTTTCTGAAATGAGTGAAAAAGAACATCGTGGTCGTTTGATTTCCATGTATCAGCTCATGATTAACTTCGGTATCGTTATCGCATTCATCTCTGATACACTTCTTGCTCCAACAGAAAGCTGGAGACTTATGCTTGGTATCATCAGTATCCCTGCATTCTTATTAATAATCGCTGTTGCTAAATTACCAGATAGCCCACGTTGGCTCGCTTCTAAAGGTTTTACAACTGAAGCTCAAAAAGTACTTAACGTTCTTCGTGGTAACAAAGAAAAAGCTCATGAAGAACTCCAAGATATCACAGATAGCTTAAAAGTTAAACAAGCTGGTTTCTCTTTATTCAAAGCAAACAAAAATGTTCGTCGTGTTGTTTTCCTTGGTATGTTCTTACAGTTCATGCAACAATTCACTGGTCAGAACATCATCATGTATTATGCTCCAAAAATCTTCAGTCTTGCTGGTTTTGAAAGCCACACAGACCAAATGTTCGCTACTATCTTAGATGGTATGACCTTCGTTATCTTCACTTGGATTTCCATGCAGTTCATCGATAAAACTGGTCGTAAAATCGCACTTAAAATTGGTTTCGGTATCATGGCTTTAGCTCTTATCGTTCTTGGCTGGTGCTCATGCAGTTTGAAGGCGGAAATACAGCTCAATGGATTTCTTACACTGCTGTTGGTATGACAATTCTTTCCATCGCTGGTTATGCTATGAGTGCTGCACCTGTTATCTGGATTTTATGCTCTGAAATTCAACCTCTTAAGAGCCGTGACTTCGGTATAGCTTGCTCTACTACTACAAACTGGGTATCCAATATGATTATCGGTGCTACATTCCTTTCCCTTCTCGAAGGTATTGGTTCCGCTCAAACATTCTGGTTATATGGTATTTTGAACGTAATCTTCATTTTCTGCACAATCTACATTGTTCCAGAAACAAAAGGTGTTTCTCTTGAAAAAATTGAAAGCAATCTTATGGAAGGTAAAAACTTCGCGATATTGGTTGCTAATGTTGCTAATAATGAGATAAGTTCAAGGAGGAAAATATTATGTTAATTACAATAGGTCGTCAATATGGTGCTGGCGGACGCGAAGTAGCAGAAATTCTAGCTAAAGAACTTCAAATCCCTCTTTATGATAGAAAATTAGTTGCTTTGATTGCTGAACATCTTGAAAAAGGTTGTAAATTAGAAGAATTAAATCTCACTTATACTAATCTTTATGGTGATGAATCTCCATATGAACATATCTTTGATAATGTTGTTCAAAATGATGATATGTTTATGTTTAAACCTCAATCTAACGCTATAAAACAATTAGCTGATTACTATAAATCTGGTATTTTTGTAGGTCGTTGTGCTAATTATATCTTAAATGACTATAATGCTTATAGCTTCTTTATCGTTGCTGATGACGATTTCAGAACTACTAGAGGTCAACTTGTTTATCATAAAATCTTTATCTGAATTAAAAAAAGAAGACCAAAAACGTGCTTCTTACTATAATTACTATACAGGACTTAACTGGGGCGAACCTAAAGATTATGATTTAATAATCAATGTAGCTCGTACAGGTATTGAAGGTGCTGTAAAAGTTATTAAAGAATATGTTGCTAATAATCCTAAATAATCTTGCTTGACATCAACACTTCTTTTATGTTAAAATATCACAATTCTAACATAAAAGAAGTGTTTTTTCTTTAGTATCATTACTATTCTCTTATATTTTATCTATTACTTTATAAAAAAAGCGAGTCATATGACTCGCTTTAAAATGTTTTTACAGATTCTCTTTCTACTAGATTTGGTGGGAATTTCACACTGACATTTAAGCTTGGATTTTCCATCAATTTCAAAAGTTGTATAGCCACTGTTTTTCCCATTTCTTTCTTAGGATGAGCAAAAGTTGTTAAGCCAATAGCTGACTCTAATTCCAAATCATCAAAACTTATAATTGAAATATCATCTGGTATTTTTTTATCAATTTTAGTAAATAAATCGACTAAATATCTTGCTATCTGATCATTATAACAAATAATGGCTGTAGCATCATTTAGACGTCTTAATATTTCACGGTCTAATTCACCATTCATAATAAGTTTGATATCTTCTGTTGTATACCAAAACATATTTTTTTTCTGATTGCAATAAATTATGTTTTTTCAAAGCATTAATCGCACCTGAATAACGCAATTGACCTTGCATATCATCAGATTTAAAAATACCAGCAATCTTTTCATGTCCATGTTTTATGAGGTATTCACCTGCCGATTGCCCTGCTAGATAATCATCCATACGCACGCTTGGTATATTCATTGGCGGATTAGTATCAGCATGAATAAACACGCATGGTATTCCTGCTGATTTTATTTTTTGATAAAAATCTGTATTGATATATGGTATACCACTTTTTGCTGGCTCAATAATTAAACCATCAATATTATTCTTCAACATAGTATCTAAAATATATGCTTCTTTTTCCACTCTATTATAGGTAAAAGCTAACTGCATAAAATAACCATTTTTAGTCAATACTTCTCTATCCCTTGTACAATACTTGGAAAAATATAATCATCTAAATAAGTCAAAACAACACCTATATTTCTTGTTATTTTCTTTATTGCTGATTTTGAAGCAGATACATATGTTCCGCTACCACGTCTTCTCTCTAGTAAGCCTTCGCTTTCTAGTACGCTAGTTGCCTGTCTTACAGTTTGGCGACTAATTGAGAATTTTTTCCCCAATTCATTTTCAGAAGCAATCTCATGCCTACACTGAATTCTCCGCTTAAAATTTGCTCTCTTATCCAATTCATTAAATCTATATATTTCGGAGCATCTGCCGTTGCCATTTTTACACCGTCCTTCCTTTTATAAATATAACAATCTCTTTTTTATATTTATATGTGTATCTATATAGTTTACCAAATAATATATATATAATACAACTAATATACAAAAATACAACTTTTATTACTTCATATTATCAAATAACATTTCACCTACACTATCATACAATTTTGTTGCAATATTTTTAGCATGTATAGTTGCTGAATTTAAACTATACCCTTCAAATTCTTTTATCATAGGCACATCATTTTGAGCATCACCAATTGTTAAAACCTGTTCAAAGCATTTATCTTTTTGTAAATTTAATAATTCTTTAACTCCTTGAGCTTTATTTATCCCCTTAGCACATATATCTATACAATTTAAATTCATATTAGCTAAGAAAGCTCCTTCAAATTCATTATTTATGCGTTTAGCATAATTATTAGCAATTTCTTCTGTTTCATAGGCTAAACTAATTTGTATTACATTCATTTCAGATAAAGCTTGCTCTACAGTTATTTTTTGAATGATATCTTGATTTTTATATTTTTCAGACTCAAAATACTTTAACAACTGTTGATTTAGGGCTATTTATCGTTGTCTCATTTTTTCTGCTGATGAAAATAAAATATGCCAACTTTCTTTGGCAATATCACTATGAACAAGTTTTTCTAATTGTATTTTATTCAAAGGAAATGATTTTATTAATTTCAAATTTTTATCGAAAATTGTTCCACCATTATTACAAATTACAAAATCATACGTAAGCTCTTGATTATTTACTTCATGCATTAAAGAATGAACATCTCTACCACTACATAAAACAAAGATATTTCCTTTACTTCTCCATTCATTTACAGCTTCTATATTTATTTGCGGTATGATATCTTCATGGTGAAAATATAATGTCCCATCAAAATCACTAAATGCAATTTTCATTAAAAACGCCTCTCTTCTATTCATCTCAATATCTTATATTATAAAAAAAAAAGCAGACAAAAGTCTGCTTTTTCTTATTATCTATCAAAATGTTTTTGCCACTGATGATGGAAAGAGCCTTCTCTATCAATGCGTTTATACGTATGAGCACCAAAATAATCTCTTTGAGCTTGAATGAGATTTGCACCCACAACTTTTGTACTCAAACCATCAATATAAGAAATTGCATTGGCAAAAGCTGGTACTGGTACACCTGCTAAAATAGCTTTAGCTACAATTTTTCTTAAACATTGCTGATTATTTTTTACTTTTTCAGCAAAGAATTCATTTTCAATTAAATTATCTAAATTAGGTTCTTGCTGATAAGCATTAGTTATATTATTTAAAAATCTCGCTTGAATGATACAACCAGCTCTAAAAATAGAAGCAATATCACCTAAGTTTAAATTCCAATCATATGTTTCAGAAGCGCTTTTATAAAGAGCAAGACCTTGAGCATATGCTGCAATTTTAGCTGTATATAAAGAACGTCTTACATCTTCTACAAAATCTGCATCAATTTCTACAGGTAATACTTTTTTTCAAACCACTTTCTGCTAATTGTTGACGTTTTTTCATAGAAAGAACTAATATTTCTAGCATTGCAAGCACTTGTCATAATAGATGTATTCACACCTTGTTCTAAAGCAGCTAAGCTTGTCCAACGACCTGTGCCTTTTTGCCCTGCACTATCTAAGATTTTATCTACTAATTCGCCTTCGCCTAAATCATCTTTTTCTTTAAAGATATCTGCTGTAATACCAATTAAGAAGCTATTTAATTCACCTTGGTTCCATTCATTGAAAATATCTGCAATCTGGGAATTTTCATATCCACCAACATGTTTTAATAATAAATAAGCTTCAGCAATAAGTTGCATATCTGCATATTCAATACCATTATGCACCATTTTTACATAATGACCTGCACCATTTTCGCCAATATATGTGCAACAAGGTTTACCATCTTCAGCTTTAGCGGAAATAGCTTCTAAAACTTCTTTGATTTCTTTATAGCTTTCTTTATTACCACCTGGCATTAATGCTGGGCCATTGAGTGCTCCCTCTTCACCGCCAGATACACCAACACCAAAATATTTAAATCCTTTAGAAGTTACATATTCATATCTTCTTTGTGTATCTTTAAAGAAAGAATTACCACCGTCCATGATGATATCTTCTTTATCTAAATAAGGTAAAAGACTTTCAATTACACTATCTACTGCTTTACCTGCTGTTACCATGATAAAGAATTTGCGAGGACGAGTCATACCTTCCACTAAAGATTTTACATCATAAAAAGCTGTTATATTATCATGTGGATGATTTTTAACAAAAGCTTCTGTTAAATCTGGAGTGTAATTATATACGGCTACTTTGAAATTATGATTTGCCATATTTAAAGCTAAACAGCTTCCCATTACACCCATACCAATAACTGCTATATTTGATTTCATAAATTTATTTCCCCATTAAAAATTAAAAATATATCTATATTGTACAACTGTCTATCAAAAAAGCTACCAATAAGGTAGCTTTTTTATTTTTCTCGTACAATATATTATCGCATGTCTAAAATTCAGCTACTAAATTATTCATAAAATACAATTATCTTCTTTATTTATAATTTATTTGCATAAAATCTTCAAAAACTATCAAAATAAGATTGCATTTAAAATCATTACACCAATAATACCTGCAACGGAAATAATAGTTTCTAAAGCACACCATGTGCGAATTGTTCCCTTTATAGTTAAGCCAAAGAACTCTTTAAATAACCAAAATCCTGGGTCATTTGGTGGACTAAAAATTACACTACCTGCACCAACTGCTAATACCATAAGTTCTGGACTTACACCAGTGAGTGGAATTAATGGTGCTACGATACCACCTGCTGTGAGTGCTGCTACAGTTGCAGACCCAACAGAAGTTCTGATAACAGCAGCAATCAACCATGCCATCAATAATGGAGACATATCTGAACCATGAATTAAACTACCGATATATGTTCCCAATCCACTATCAATTAAAATCTGTTTTAAAACACCGCCACCTGCAACAACAAGTAAAATCATCGCAATAGTTTTTACTGCATCTTCTACACTTGTCATTATTTCTTTCATGGATTTTCCACGATTTAAGCCAAAAGTAAAAATAGCAATGATTACAGAAATAGTAAGCGCTATATCTGGATTTCCTAAAAATACTAAAATATGGTAAATATTATACGTATCATCTAAAGTCATCTTTACAATAGCAGAAGCTGCCATCAATACTACTGGTACTAATGCAGTAAAAATACTAATTGCAAAAGAAGGCATTTCATCTTCTTTGAAAATTTTAGGATTGTATAAACCTTTTGGAATTTCCGGTTTCAAATCTTTAACAAAATTATAATAAAGTGGTCCTGCTAAGATAACTGTTGGCACTGCAATGATAAAGCCATAAATCAAAGTAGTCCCTAAATCTGCATTAAAAATAACTGCAATCGCTGTTGGCCCTGGATGTGGTGGTAAAAATCCATGTGCCACAGATAAAGAAGCTGCCATTGGAATACCAACTTCTAAAAGATTAACCTTTGCTTCCGCTGCAATCGTAAATACTAATGGAATTAAAAGTACAAAGCCGATTTCATAAAAAAGTGCAATACCTACGACAAAACCTGTTAAGCAAACAGCCCAACGAACATTTTTTACCCCGAACATAGAAATCAATGTAGTGGCAATTCTTTGTGCTCCCCACTATCAGCCATCAATTACCAAGCATAGCTCCAAAACTTACGACTATTGCCAGACCTCCTAATGTACCACCTAACCCCTTAGTTATAGATGGTACGATAGCATCTACTGGTAAACCTAAAGCAAAGCCCATAAAAATTGCTACAAAAATTAAAGATAAAAAACTATTTAATTTACACTTTACAATAAGTATAAATAAAATAATAATCCCCACAGCCAATATAGCTAATGGCATAATCAAAACCCTCTCTCTTTATATATTTTTATTATTTATACATTTTATTTTGATACGTAGTTATGCGTGCAAAATCAGGTTGTAATTTTTCATATAAACTGCTATAAATATCAAAAAGTTCTTCATAGACTTCTTTATTTTCTGCTTGTGGTTTATATACTTTCTTCGGTTTAATTAAATTTGCAGTATCTGATATATCTTTCATCTCACCACTAGCTATGAACCTAAACGCTGCCCCAAAAGCTGCTCCCTCACTATTTTGAGGTAAAGTTATATGTTCGCCAAAGATATCAGCCATAATTTGTAACCATAATGGTGATTTTGTAAAACTACCACTGACGCGAATATCTTTTACCTGACCAAAATCTTTTAAAGCACTTAGTACACAATTTAAACTAAAACATATACCTTCCATGCCAGCTCTAATCATATGAGAACGACTGTGATTTAAGGATAAGCCAAAAAACATTCCACGAAGTTCAGAATTCCAATATGGTGCACGTTCACCTGTAAAAAATGGCAACAACAATAATCCTTCTGCTCCAGCTGGAATTTTAGAAGCTTTAAGCGTCATTAAATCATATGGGTCAATATCAATATCTTCTAAACGATGATTGCTATAATGGCAGACTTTATCGCGAAGCCATCTCATGATGATGCCACCATTATTTATAGCACCACCTGCAACCCACATGTCATCAGTCAAGTTATAACACCATGTACGTCCCAAACTATCCACCTTTGGTGTTTTAGTGAGCATTCTAATTGCTCCGCTTGTACCGATTGTCGCACTTAACTGACCATCTTCAATAGCACCAATTCCCACATTTACCAATACACCATCAGTAGCACCAATAACTACAGGTAAATTTTCTGGTAAATTCAATCTTTGCGCTGCACTATCTGTCAATTTACTCTGATAAGTTGTAGATACAACAGGTGGTAATTGTGCTCTTGTTATTCCCGCATAATTTAAAATTTCTTCATCCCAATCCATTTTATGAGCATTATATAAACCACTTGCAGAAGCTGAGGATTTATCAACTACCCACTCACCTGTCATTTTTTCAAAAAATATAATCTTTTAAAGAATAGATATATCTCATTTTGGCAAATACATCAGGATAATTTTTTCTCACCCATAAAATTTTCAAAAATGGATAACAAGAATGAGTCGGACAACATGTTCTTTCATAAAAACCTTTTACTAAGGCTTCATCTTTTTTTAATTCATTAACAATACCTACTGAACGACTATCTGCCCAAGTTATCATATTGCTCAATAATTCACGATTTTCATTAGCCGGTGCAAAGCTATGCATAACAGTACTAATAGCTATACCAGATACATTTTTACCTTTATAAATTAAAGTATTAGCTACTTCACGTACAACTTTTTCAATTGCTTTATATATAATCTCAGGATTTTGCTCAGCCCAATCTGGATATGGTGTTTCTAACGGATAAAATTCATCTGCACTACATAAACTCAATCCATCTTTTGATAAGCAATCGCTCTAACTCCTGTAGTACCTACATCTACCCCAATCCAAAC
>ENA-OQCP01000535-OQCP01000535.1-human-gut-metagenome-genome-assembly--contig:-NODE-535-length-16819-cov-1.477774_pt1 | contig 16819 bp, 21 predicted proteins | sample MGYA00242760_ERZ504583 | MGnify/ENA primary metagenome ERZ504583 (study PRJEB26092, sample SAMD00036308) | human gut metagenome | host: Homo sapiens | study: EMG produced TPA metagenomics assembly of...
ACTCCTGCCAGCATTTCCGTCCGTGTTTCCAGCCGCATATTCAGCCGCATGTTCAGTCGCATGTCCGGCCGAACCACCATGCGCAGCCTCATACAGCCTCGTACGTATGGCATGCATCGGCTTGTAATGCATGCCCGGCCGGAACAGCAGGTTCTCGTGCAGGATCGCGCTGCGGAACTCTTCCGCACTCATCGCTTCCTCGCCCAGATAATTCGCATACCGTTCGCGCAGATACTCCACCACGATGAGATACGTGTCGATGGCGATGATCGAAATGATCCAACCGAGCAGCATGGCGAGCTTCATGCGCGTGATGAATAGCAATAGCAGGAACACGAACGGCAGTACCGCCAGCGCAAGGAATCCCCAACGCACCAGGCGCGGGTACAGGCGGAAGAAATGAATCGCCCGTCTGCGGGCGAGTTCGGGGAACTCCGTCGGCGATCTGCTGCGCGGTCTCGGTGAGCCGCAACGGTTCCACCGTGCCTTCGTTATGTTCGGTGATCATCAGATCAGTGTCCGCCAGACGGTTGTCGAACAGGCGGTTGAGGTTCAACGCCAGCTTGCGGACCACCAAGCCGATGAACAGCGCCACAGGCAGATACCAGAACAGCGAGAGCATGTCGATCCAATAATGGTTGCATACATGCCGCCGATCGGCCCGCGCATCGCGTTGATGCCGTAGGTGAACGGTAGGAACGGTTTCAGACGGCGGAAGAATTCCGGCATCATCTCGATGGGGTAGAGGCCTGCCGCGCCCGGAATCTGGATGATCACCAGAATCACGGCGACGGCTTGCCGATATGCCGGAACGCCACGGCGAGCGCGTAAATGATGTTCACAGTAGACGAACGAGGCGAAAATGCCGACGAGGATGAACAGGAACGGATGCTCGCATTGGATGCCCAGCGCGAGATCGCCGATCGTGGCGATGATCGCCTGCAGAAATCCGACCGTGACGAACAGCAGCCAACGGCCCATATAGCCTTGGCGTGGCGTGTACATGCGGATCTTCTCATCGCGGTCCACTTCAAGCTTGTAGATCGCGACGAGCACGAATCCGCCGACCCACAGCGCAAGATTCGTGTAGAACGGCGTGACCGCGGAACCATAGTTTTTGACCGGGTAGAGGACCTGTTCGTCCAAATGCACCGGCTCGCCCACGAACGAGCCGACCTCGCTCGCGTCAAGTCCGAGCGCTTGGGAAAGCTGCTGGAACATCGCCGAACTGCTCAACGCGGCCACATCGGTGCGCGTGGTGTTGAGCTGTTTGGCGAGATTGGCGAGCTGCGTCTGCGTGCCAGCAATGGTGGTGTTCGTTTGGGTCACGGTGCGCGACAACTGGTCGAGCAGCCCGTTGCCCTGTTCCAGCGTGCTTTGCAGCGTGGTAAGCGTGCCGGACAGCGACCCATTGGCCAGGCTGAGTGTATCGAGCCCGGTGTTGAGATTCGGCATGACCGTGCCGGTGATGGTCGTGCGTGCGCTCGCCATCGACGCCGTGCCGTTCTTCGCCAGCGTGGTGACATCGTCATTGAACCCGTTCGCGGTGCTCTTCCCCGCGTTGATCGCAGCCGTGGTGTCCTGATCGAAGCGTCGATGCGCTGCTGCTGGAACGTCAGCTGTTTGCGGGCTTCGGCGAGCTGCGCGGAAAGATCCTTATACGTTTGGCTGTTCGGATCCAGCTGGCTGGCCTGCAACGCCTTCTCCACGCCGTCGAGCACGGTGCCGGTGGTGGTGTTGATGTGATGCATGGTGCTGGACACTTGGTCGAGCGCGTCCTGCGTGGTGTTCAGTCCGCTGAGCACGGTGCCGGTGGCATTGCTCACGTTGACCTGCAGGCCGGACAGTTGCGTGCTGCCGTTGTCGAGCGCTCCGACCAGCGTGTTCGAGAATCGTTCGGTTTGTGTGCGCGTCTCGCTCAGCAAGTCGGACGCCTTGCCGACGGTGTCAAGCGAGTTGGTGATTTCCGAGGCGAGCGCGATGTTGGACTGTTTGGCCGAATCGATGGTGGTGAGGGCCTTGTCGAGCGTGGAACGGGTGTCGCGCAGCTGCTGTTGGACGGTTTCGAGCTGGTTGATGGTGTCGGTCAGATCGTTGATGACGTCGCTTTGCGCGCTTTTCACGCTGCCGGTGGTTTCTCCCGCTGCCTCCTTCACTTCCTTCGCCACGGCGTCGGCCACGCTGGAAACGAAAGTGGTGTTGATCTGCTCGTCGATCGTGGTCGCACCCGTATCGGTGATTTTCGGCGCGATCGCGTTCAGCTTTTCGTTGATGTAGTACGTGATCGACGGTCGGTCGCCTTTACCAGTGACGGTGCCGATGAGTCTGGAGCTGAAGTCTTCCGGCAGTACGATCGCCGCATAGTATTTGCCGGATTCCACGCCTTCGATGGCTTGCTGCTTGGGAACGAAACGCCAGCCGAGCTGATGGTTCTTCTTAAGCTGGTTGACGGTCTGCTGGCCAGCGTCGAGATGACCGACCAGCGTGGAGGTTGTGCCCTTGTCCTCGTTCGCCACAGCGACCTGGATATTGCCCGTGTTCGCGTACGGGTCCCAGTTGGCGAGGATGTTGCACCATGCGTACAGTGATGGATGATGGCCACACCCAGCGTGACGACGAGCGCCACTGGGTTCTTCAGAATGCGTTTCACGTCTCGAAGGAAGATGGCGAAAACCTGGTGCATCAAGCCTCCTCGCGGGTATTGGTCGCAACATCTACGTGCGGCGGCATGCCCGTGCGGGAACACCCGGTTGGGCTCTTCGTCGCGCGATCCGGTGAATATTCTATGACTTCCGATGGAACGATCGCAATGGTTTCGCCATGTTTATTGGTCGGTCCCGCAAGTGTCGGGATATGAGAGAGAACGCTCGGCATATGGCCTAGTGGGGCGGGCGACCTGGATATGGAGCGGACGGTCGGGAAAACGGAAAGGAAAGATGGCGAATGTTGTCACATGACAAGTGGGATAGGGTTGGGCGATAATGGAGGCATGACTATTGCAACGCCGGAACGTTATGCGCAAATGCTGGACGCCGCACGCCGCGGCGGTTACGCTATCCCGCGATCAATGTGACCAGCACGCAGACCCTGAACGCCGCACTCCAGGGTTTCGCCGAGGCGGAATCCGATGGCATCATCCAAGTCTCCGTAGCGGCGCCGCCTACTTCTCCGGGCAACGCGTCAACGACCGCGTCACCGGCTCGCTTGCCTTCGCAGCCTTCGCGCACGAAGTCGCGGCGAAATACCCCAACATCACCATCGCCCTGCACACCGACCACTGCGCCAAACAGTATTTGGACGAATGGGTGCGCCCCCTGCTCGATCATGAAGTCGAACAGGTGAAGCACGGTCAGGAACCGACCTTCCAGTCACACATGTGGGACGGTTCCACAGTGCCGCTGGGTGAAAACCTCGACATCGCAGAAGAACTGCTCGACAAATCCCAAGCCGCGCGCACCGTGCTGGAAATCGAAATCGGCGCGGTCGGCGGCGAAGAAGACGGGCACAGCGCCGAAATCAACGACAAACTGTATTCCACGCCCGCGCAAGGCATCGCCGTCGCGCAACGACTCGGCTTGGCGAGCGCGGACGCTACATGGCCGCCTTCACCTTCGGCAACGTGCACGGCGCATACAAACCGGGCGTGGTGAAACTGCGCCCCGAACTGCTCGACGAAATCCAGACCACGGTCGCGCTCGCGATCAAGGCCGGCGAAATGCCCGACCCCGCGCACTCGCTGGATGTCGCTCCCGGTAAGCCGTTCGCCTGGTGTTCCACGGCGGTTCCGGCTCCGCGCCGGAGGAGATCGCGCAGGCCGTGAGCTACGGCGTGGTGAAGATGAACATCGACACCGATACGCAGTACGCATTCAGCCGTGCGGTGGCCGGTCACATGTTCTCCAACTATGATTCGGTGCTCAAAATCGATGGCGAGGTGGGCAACAAGAAGATGTACGACCCGCGTTCGTGGGGGCGCGAAGCGGAAAGCGCCATGGCCGCACGCGTGGTGGAGGCTTGCAGGCAGCTTGGCAGCGCGGGCAAGGCGTGAAGTAGTGTGATGCCGCACGCGCCGTGTAATGCATGCGGCGTGTGCGGCACGGTGGGTGTGTCGCGTTGTATGAGACGAAAACGATGGAACTGACTAGTTTCAACGGCCGATCGGTGCATATCCGGCAGATATCCGGTAGAGGGCGCAGGGTAGTCTTTGTAAGGCCTTGGGTAAGGCTTTGAGGCGAAATCGCATACGCGCGGAGGTGCAACAACATGCCTGGAATTGTTTTGATCGGTGCCCAGTGGGGCGACGAAGGTAAGGGCAAGGCGACCGATCTTATCGGCACCAAGGTCGACTATGTTGCGCGTTTCAATGGCGGCAACAATGCGGGCCATACCGTGGTCGTTGGTGACGAATCGTATGCGCTGCACCTGCTGCCTCCGGCATCATCAGCCCGACCGCGACTCCGGTTATCGGCAACGGTGTTGTTGTTGATCCTGAAGTGCTTTTCGAAGAGATCGACGGCTTGGAAAGCCGCGGTGTGGACTGCTCCCGACTGCTGGTGAGTGAGGGTGCGCACATTATTGCGCCGTATCATCGTGTGCTTGATAAGGTGACGGAACGTTTCCTTGGCAAGCACAAGATCGGTACCACCGGTCGCGGCATTGGACCTGCGTATGCCGACAAGATTAATCGCGTGGGCATCCGCGTGCACGACCTGTTCAATGCGAAGCATTTGCACGACAAGGTTGAAGCAAGCCTGCATCAGAAGAATCAGATGCTGGTGAAGCTGTACAATCGTCGTCCGATTGATGTGAACGAAACCACGGATGAGCTGCTCAAGCTCGGCGAACGTTTGAAGCCGTACGTGGCCAACACCTCGCTGGTGCTCAATAAGGCACTTGACGAAGGCAAGACCGTGCTGTTCGAAGGCGGCCAGGCCACTATGCTCGACGTGGATCACGGCACATATCCGTTTGTCACGTCCTCCAACCCGACTGCCGGCGGCGCATGCACCGGTACCGGTGTCGGCCCGACCAAGATCACCCGCGTGATCGGCGTTTCCAAAGCGTACGTGACCCGCGTGGGCGAAGGACCGTTCCCGACCGAGCTGTTCGGCGAGGAAGGCGAATGGCTGCGAGCCAGGGCCACGAGTACGGCGTGACCACCGGCCGTCCGCGTCGTTGTGGCTGGTTCGATGCGGTCGTCAATCGTTATGCGGCTCAGGTCAACGGCCTGACCGACATCGTGCTCACCAAGCTCGACGTGCTTACCGGCCTGAAGGAAATCCCATTGTGCGTGGCCTATGATGTCAACGGCGAACGCCGCGACGATATGCCTACTGATCAGTCCGAATTCGCGGCAGCGAAGCCGATCTACGAATCCATGCCGGGTTGGGACGAGGATATTTCCCAAATCCACGACTTCAATGATCTGCCGAAGACCTGTCAGGATTACGTCAAGCGTCTTGAGGAACTGTCCGGCTGCCGTATCTCCGTGATCGGCACCGGCCCGCAGCGCGACCATATCATCCAGATCAATTCGCTGGTCGACTGACCGTCGGCAACGAGTTTCCCGGCTTGACTGGCAACGACGCGGCACATGATATCCGCCGGCTGATTCCGCGATTCGACCACTTGAAGTGGAAGATGGCGGCGGCCGGCATAGTCATTGGTCTGGTTTCAGGATTGCTGGTCGTCGTATACCGTCTCGGCATCGAATACGGCACGGATGCGTCCCGCTGGATATATGCGCGGATTCGCGAGACCCCGTGGCTGATTGCGCCGTGGGCGGTTGCCGCGGTGGCGGCCGCGCTGGCGATCGCGTGGATGGTCGGCAAGGAGCCGATGGCCGGTGCAGCGGCATCCCGCAGACCAACGGCGTGGTGATATGCGGCTTGAAGATGCGTTGGCAGACGATTCTGCCAGTCCGTTTCGTCGGTGGACTGTTGGGCGCGTTGTTTGGTCTGTCGCTCGGCCGTGAGGGGCCGTCCATTCAGATTGGTGCGTCGGGAGCGCAGTGTGTGTCCCACCGTTTGCGCGGCCACCGCCGTGAGGACATGCAGGAGCATTATCTGGTCACCGCCGGTGCCGCGGCAGGCTTGTCCGCCGCGTTCAGCGCGCCGCTGTCCGGCATGATGTTCGCTTTGGAAGGGGTGCATCGGAGTTTTTCCCCTGCGATTCTGATGGGCGCCACTGCCGCATCGCTGACCGCCGATTTCGTCTCGAAATACTGTTTCGGTCTGCGTCCGGTTTTGGATTTCGGTGATATCGGTCAGCTGTCGTTGGAAGAGTATGTGTGGCTGATTCCGTTGGGATTGGTGGCCGGTTTGGTTGGTTCGCTGATGAACGCTCGTTGCTTGGCTTCCAGACGCTGTACGGCAAACTGCCGGCATGGAGCCGCCCGATGATTGCGATTGCGATCGCGTTGCCTGTCGGCATCTGGTTGCCCGACGTGCTCGGCGGCGGCTCGAATCTGATTGATACCGCCGAACATGCGCGCGTCGGCTTGGGAATGCTGTGTCTGCTGTTCGTGGCGAAGATGCTGTTCACATCCACGAGTTTCGGCTCAGGCGCGCCTGGCGGTATTTTCATGCCGATTCTTGCGGTCGGTTCGTTGGCCGGCGGCATCTGCGGTGAAGTGTTGCATCGATTTGGTGATCTGCCATCCGACGCAGTGGCGGTGTTTGCGGTGTGCGTGATGACGGGCACGCTCGCCGCGTCCGTGAAAACGCCGATCACGTCGATTCTGTTGGCTGTGGAGATGTCCGGAACGTTGACGCACATGCTGCCGGTCGCTGCCGTCGCTTTCATCGCGCTGTTGGTGTCCGATCTGCTGCGCACCAAACCGATCTATGGGGAGTTGCTGGAGCGGTACGTGCGTGCGCAAGGCATGCAGATGGCAATCGCAAGCCATGTGGGCAGCGGCATTATGGAACTGCCATTGGAAATGGGGGCGATTGCGGACGGCAAGCGGGTGCGTGACGTGCGTTGGCCGTCTGGGTGTCTGATCATCGGCCTGCGTCGCGGCGAAAGCGAGATCGTGCCGCGCGGTGATACACGGCTGCGTGCCGGTGACTATCTGGTGGTGCTGTTCAGTGGCGAGGAGGAGCGCGAGGTACGACCTGCGATGCGGCGGCTGTGTGATGCCCGGCTTGACTGAGCCTGGCTGAATTCGGCTGGACTCTGGATGTCCGAATCTGCGGAATCGGACATCAGGGTGCATACGTTGGCGCTCCGTGTAAACTCATATGCGTTAGGAAGGCGGCAACCGCGGCCCAGCTCGTTGTTGCACGGCCTATGAGCGGAACAACGCTGTCCGCGGAAGGCCAGTACAGGGGGAGCGCAATGGAATCGCAAGAACAATCGCCGGGAGACGTGGTGACTGCGGGTGAGGACTCGCATCCCATCACGCAGGCAATCGACACTGTTGAGGTGACGCATGCTGGTGCAACCACGCCCGCCGCTAACACCATGGATCCGCCTACGATTCCCCTGGCACCGATGAAACGTATGCAGGCGCGGTTCAATCCGCTCGCCGACGGACTGATGCATGTTGTGGTGTTCGTCGGTGGATTTGTTGGAGTCGGCTGTCGGCATGCGTTGGATATGCTTCTGCCGTCGGTCAGCGGGACGCCGTTCGTTGTGGGCACGTTTGTGTCGAATATGGTCGCCTGCTTCCTGTTCGCGATGCTGACCGAATTCATGGCGACCGCTTCGTGGCTGCGTCGCCGGGTGCGGCAGGTTGTCAGCCGTGGTGTTGGGCTTGGCTTGCTCGGTGGGCTTTCGACGATGTCCGGCGTGATGCTGGAAACGATGGAAGGTCTGCACGAGCGGCATATCGCCAGTGCGCTTGGCTATCTTGCGGGAAATTTTGCAGGCGGTTTGCTCACTGCCGCCGCCGGCGTGGTTCTGATGCAGGCACTGCTGTCACGGAGTACTCGAAAGCGGGTTCGGGGTGCATTTTCAGCTGTTTCCGTGTCCGATTCTGCCGAATCGGACACGCAGGCGTACGCCATGTGAAAGTGGCCGACGTGGCGCGTTCTGCCGCGCAGGCGCAATGGAAGCCGCGCAGGCGGCGCAGCAGGCCGCGCAGGCGGCCCAGCAGATTGCACAGACGGGACAGGTTCCGCGAGTCGAAACACCAACCGTGCCGCCGACCGCCAGCCAGACTATGCAGACGGGCCGCGTTCCGCAGATTCCTCCGCTGGCCGTTCCTCAGCTGGCACAGCCATCGCAGCCGTTGCTGCGCGAGCAGGATACTTCAGACTTGGGCAGCTGCCGACCGATTCAGCAGTCGCAGCCGATCCAGCAGCCGGCTAACCCGCTTCCGCCCAGCTTCGAGCCCAAACCGATCACTGCGGAGATTTCGCTTATCGCCGACCCGGCTACCGGGGAGGTGCGCTGATGATGTGATGATCTGTCTGTTCGGCGGTCTTGGCGCCATGGCCCGTTACGTGCTCGACGTGTCAATTCAACGAGGCTGGAATCGCGAGAATCGGAGAACGAACCGCAACTTCCCGCTATCCACGCTCGTCATCAACGGCGTCGCCTCGCTATGCGCGGGCATCGCATGATGTCCTACTATTCGCAATCGGTGGATATGGACACGGTCATGATGTTCGTTGTCGGATTTCTCGGTGGTTTCTCAACATTCTCCACGGCGCTCAACGAAGTGGTTTCATTGATTCGCCAGCGTCGTTTTACGCTGGCTCTGGGCTATGGAATAGCAACCGTCGCGGTGCCTCTCATTTGCGTGGCCACCGGTTTCGGCATTGCGCTGCTCGCCAATCCGGCGTAATTTCACGTTACGCGGACGGTCGCTGAGTAACATGAAAGAAATCTGAGCGCAACCGCCATCAAGCCGCCAGCCCGGATGCGACGCTGGTGATTGCATTCGACCAGACCAAGCCGCTGCTGAAGGATGGCAAGGATATCCTGTACCAGGGCCAGACCGGTATCGGACCGTTCAATAAGAACAATGATCCGAGCTCCGCGAACATCGGCGTCTACACCTTCGACAAAGACAACAAGCCGGTCTTTGACCACACCCAGTCCGGCGACGTGCCGACCGACTGATCGCAATGTAGGGCATCATCAATACAAGAAGACGCGCAAAGTGAGTGTGGATATCGCAAGCTTTGCGCCGTTTCTTTTGTTGTGCTGTGCTGCCGTTTTCCGTGTCGTGGGCAGCATACGAAAATCAATATTGAAAATCAAGTAAAGGGGTAACCCCGTTAAGCGATATACACGCCGGACTGTCGAACAGGTTCGAGAGAATGTAAATGAATGTAATATCTCGCGAGAAGCGCGCAGTAAGCGCGTGAGAATACAACGATGGAACAGTGATAACGGGGAAGGTGCGATCATGGTCGGCATGCGCGATGTGGCGAAGAAGGCCGGGGTGTCTCTGAGCACCGTCTCACTGGTGGTGAACGGCAACGGGTATGTATCCAACGACATGCGCGACCGCGTGCGTAAGGCCATGCAGGCCCTCAATTACGTGCCGAACGAGCTTGCCCGCAACCTGTACCACGATCGCACGAATCTGGTCGGCGTCATCGTGCCCACCATTCGTCACCCGTTCTTTGCAACGTTTACCGCGCACCTGCAGCATGCGCTCGCCGCGCAGGGGCTGCGCACCATGCTGTGCTCCACCACCGACGAGACGGACGGCGAAATCCAATACGTCGATATGCTGCGCAGGCACATGATGGACGGCATCGTCATGTGCGCTCACACCTCGCATCCCGGCGATTATTGGACGTCCATCCACCGCCCGATCGTCGCATTCGATCGCGTGCTTGGAAATGGTATTTCGTCGATCGGATCTGACCACGAGCAGGGTGGGCGACTGATTGCGCAGATGCTGATTCGCAATGGCGCGCGCCATGTGGTGATGATTGGCGGTCCGCGCGATCAGTTCTTCGATCTGGCGGTCCGCGGCGAAGTCGAGGAGGGGTCGTTCGATTTGGGAAAGACCACGTTCCCGACGGTGCGCTACTACCTCACGTTGGAACAGGAATTGACCTCCGCGGGCGTGAAGTATGAGTATATCGAGGCCGGTGAGGTGATGGATTTCGCCGGCTATCATCGTGCGGTCAGCCGTGCGCTTGATGGGGTGGCGACCGACGGCGTCGATGCCGTGGTCAGCTCCGATATTGGCGCGGCGTTCTGCGTGCGTGAGGCGTTGAGCCGCGGAATTTCCATTCCCGACGAGCTGCAGGTCGTCGCCTATGATGGTACGTATTTGACCGATTTGGCCGGTATGAAGCTGACCGCGGTCGCACAGGATTTCTCGGCGATCGCGCAGTCGGCGGCCGACCATATGGTGCAGGCGATCGCCAATGAAGAGGCGGCTGCGGCCAACGCCTCGCGCAAGAACATCCCCAAGCCGTTCGAGCCGAACGTGCTTATTCCCATGACGCTGGTGCCAGGCGATACCACGCGTTGATGCTGCGCGTTGGAACGCTGGGTTGGGGTCGGACAGTCTGGGCTGCATAGAACACCGCATCAAACCGGTTCGACACGCGCATTCCGCTGTGTGACTGGACATTGACGCCCTTTTCGAGGTAATATCGAACCGGTTCGATACATACGTGAGTATGCAAATACGTAAACAACAAACAGGCAGACGCGCACACATTGCACCCGCACCCATGAACCAAGGGAGGTCCCATGAAAAACAAAGTGCAGCTCATCACCTACGCCGATCGCCTCGGCGACGGCACCCTCAGCTCGATGACCGACATCCTGCGCACCCGTTTCGACGGCGTGTATGACGGCGTGCATATCCTGCCGTTCTTCACTCCATTCGACGGCGCGGATGCAGGCTTCGACCCCATCGACCACACCAAGGTCGACCCGCGCCTCGGCGGCTGGGACGATGTCGCCGAACTTTCCAAGACCCACGGCATCATGTCGACGCCATCGTCAACCACATGAGCTGGGAATCCAAGCAGTTCCAAGACGTGCTTGAAAAGGGCGAGGAATCCGAGTATTACCCGATGTTCCTGACCATGAGTTCCGTCTTTCCGAACGGCGCGACCGAAGAGGATCTGGCCGGCATCTACCGTCCGCGCCCGGGTCTGCCGTTCACCCACTACAAGTTCGCGGGCAAGACTCGCCTGGTCTGGGTCAGCTTCACCCCGCAGCAGGTCGATATCGACACGGATTCCGACAAAGGCTGGGAATACCTGATGTCGATTTTCGACCAGATGGCCGCATCCCACGTCAGCTACATTCGTCTTGACGCCGTCGGCTACGGTGCCAAGGAAGCCGGTACCAGCTGCTTCATGACGCCGAAAACGTTCAAGCTCATCTCCCGCCTGCGCGAGGAGGGCGTCAAGCGCGGCTTGGAAATCCTCATCGAAGTGCATTCCTACTACAAGAAGCAGGTCGAGATCGCGTCGAAGGTCGATCGCGTCTACGATTTCGCCCTTCCGCCGCTGCTGCTGCATTCGCTGAATACCGGTCATGTCGAGCCGGTCGCGCATTGGACCGACATCCGTCCGAACAATGCCGTCACCGTACTTGACACGCATGATGCATCGGCGTGATCGACATCGGTTCCGATCAGCTGGACCGTTCGCTCAAGGGGCTCGTGCCGGATGAGGATGTCGACAATCTCGTCAACGCCATTCATGCGAACACTCACGGCGAATCGCAGGCCGCTACCGGTGCCGCCGCATCCAATCTTGACCTGTATCAGGTCAACAGCACCTACTATTCGGCGCTGGGATGCAACGATCAGCACTATATTGCGGCTCGCGCGGTGCAGTTCTTCCTGCCGGGCGTTCCGCAGGTCTACTATGTCGGCGCGCTTGCCGGCAAGAACGACATGGAGCTGCTGCGCAAGACCAACAATGGCCGCGATATCAATCGCCATTACTATTCCACGGCTGAGATCGACGAGAATCTGCAGCGTCCGGTGGTGAAGGCACTGAACGCGCTTGCCAAGTTCCGCAACGAGCTTGATGCGTTCGATGGCACCTTCTCGTACAGCGCCGACGGCGATACGTCCATCAGCTTCACGTGGGAGGGCACGACCACTCAGGCCACGCTCACGTTTGAGCCGGGCCGTGGTCTTGGTGTGGAGAACACCGCGTCCGTCGCCACGCTCGAATGGCGTGATGCCGCCGGTGAGCACCGCACGGACGATCTGATCGCCAATCCGCCGGTCGTGGCCTGATTCAGCCTCGCCTGATCCGGTCGCTGCCTGACCGCGCATAAATCCATAAATCTGTAATCGTCCTTCCTGTCACCTCTCCTTCAGGAAGGACGATTCGCATTTTCGTTTTTTCGAGAAATCGTCTTATCGGGAAAACAATTTTCCCGGGAATCAGCTGAAATCCCAGCAAAAACGGGTAAGGTGAGCTTATGTCAAAGATGTCAAAGCTTTTCGATCAAGACAACATGTTTTTCGCCATTATGGGCGTGCTGTTCGATCTGATTATTCTCAACGTGCTCACGCTGTTGTGCTGCCTGCCGGTCGTCACGGCCGGCGCATCGTTCACTGCGATGCACAGTGTGCTCTGGCGCATGGTCCGCCATGAGGAAACGTATGTGGCGCGCCAGTTTTTCGACTCGTTCAAGCGCAATCTCAAGCAGTCGCTGCTGCCGTGGCTTGCGTTCCTGCTGGCGGCGATTGTGCTGGTGGTCGACGGCATGCTCGCCCGGTCCATGGGTCGATGCGCGGGCCGCTGATGGCGTGCGTCGCGTTCATGGGATTGGTGATTATTGCGATTGCGCAGTACTTCTTCCCGCTGCTTTCTCGCTATGAGAATCCGACTTCCGAAACGTTGAAGAATGCGACGAAACTTGCGCTCGGCTTTTTCCCGCGCACCTTGTGCATGCTGGTGATTTTGGCCGCGTTCGCCGTGCTGTATGCGCAGTTTTTCATATATATGATTCCGCTGCTGATTTTGATGGGCGTCACGTTGCCGCAATACTGTTGCGCGTGGATCTACAACTGGATTTTCCGCCGTATCGACGGTGAGATCGACGCCAAGGGGCGCAAGGTAGCGCAGTCCTGAAATTGTTTGCTCGTAAAGGCGTTCCGCAGATTGCAAGTTCCGCGGAACGGCCTTTACGCGTTTTCGTCGCCTTGAGTGTCCGATTCTGGAGAATCGGACAACTGGAACGTACTTTTGGGTGCGTGAATGTCCGTTTCTCCCGAATCGGACAACTACAGGTCAAAGTGGGGCGCTTGAATGACCGATTCTGGAGAATCGGACAACCGTGGGTCTGTTTTGGTGTTCCGGTTATCCGTTTCTGGTGAATCGGACAACCGGAACATGTTTTGAGGTGCTGGATGTCCGATTCTGGAGAATCGGACACGCTGGGGGCGGGATTAGCAGGGAGGATGGTGGCGCTGCGGCTGGGACGTGCAGTTGGGTGCCGTCGAAGCGTGCGGGGTTGCCGATGCTCAGCAGCGTTGGTTTCTCCGCTGGTTCTTGCGATATTTCCTGCGCCGAGCCGCCAGACAGCAGTTTCACATAGTCGCTCGGCAGTGTGCAGCTTGCGTCGGTGTTTGACGGATTGATGGCGACGATGATGCGCTCGCCACCTGCTTCGCGATTAATCTTGCTGTAGGTTTCACAAGGTGTTTCACAGCTGGTTTCGTGTGCTGTTCCGCTGCGTTCGCCGTCAGTTGCGTCGCGTTCGGCTTCGCCGGCCTCGGAGCTTCTCGCGTACACCAGCGGATACGCGTGATCTTCCGCGTAGAGGAACTCGATGCCTCCGTCGGCCTGCAGTGCGGGATGTGCCAGGCGTAGCGTGTTCAGTGCGCGTACGGTTTCCAGCAGCGAGTCGCTGCGTCCGGTCTGCGAAGCCACGTTCGGGCGCTCGCTGTCGGCATCGATCGGCAGATACAGATCATCGGGCCGGGCTGCGGAGAATCCTGCGTTGGTTGCGCAGCTCCATTGCATTGGTGTGCGCGATCCGGTGCGCTCGTATCCGCCTTCCTTGGATTTGAGCCCGTGCATGTAGCGCATGCCGATTTCGTCGCCGTAGTAGATGAACGGGCAGCCGGGCATGGTCAGCAGGAATGTGAACGCGAGCTTCATTTCATCGGTGGTCAAGGTGTCGCGCATGCGGATCATGTCGTGATTGCCCGACGGAATGCAGATGTATCCAGGCGTTCCGGCGGTGCTGGCAAGCATGGCCGTATATGTGTCCACAAACGCCTTGATGTCGCCGCTCGCATTGCCGACATTGTCGTTATTACAATTTGGATTGTCTCCGTCGACGACTGAATTGCCGTTGCTGTCGCACCCGCTGCTGCCCGCGCCGTCGCATTCGCTGCGTTCGCCGTCGTGTTTCGTTTCGGCAGTTTCGGCGCTGCCCGTAGCTTCGGAAGATCCGGCCGAAAAATACGGATTCTCGCGGAACAGGTCAAGATAATGCGACGGCCCGAAATGCAGCAGGAAGTCCATGTCGAATCCGGCGTGCAACGCCTCTTCGGGGTCACCCCATTCCGATACGAGCACCGCTTCCGGGTAGGTTTCGTCCAGATGCGCTCGCACTTGCTGCCACAAGAGTTTCGTCCAATAGTGGTCGGGGTCTTCCTTGACGAGGCTGCCTGCCATGTCCACGCGGAAGCCGTCCGCCCCCAGCCCGAGCCAGAAGTCCATGATGTCTTGGATGAGCAGCCGGCCCTGCACCGCTTCGGGGGAGTCGGCGGCGAACTGCCAGTCTTCGGTGACGGTGCCGAATCCGTAGTTGAGGCATGCCTGCGTGGAGAAGCAGTTCACGGCCGCCGCGTCGGGACGTTCCGCAATGCCTCCGAGGAATCCGCGGATCGATTCGTAGGGCGAGTTCAGATTCGGCGATTGCGTCATCGGTCGCCAGATGTAGCGGTCGGTCCATGCGTTGCGTTCGTCCTTGCCGGATTCGAGGAACCACGGATTGTCGACCGCGGAATGCCCGGGTACGAGGTCGAGCAGTACGTGCATGCCCAGTTCGTGCGCGCGCTCGAAGAGCCGCTGCAGGTCCGCGTTGCTGCCGTAGCGTTCAGCGGCTGTGTAGTAGTCGCGCACGTCGTAGCCGGCATCGTAGAACGACGAGTCGAAGCATGGGTTGATCCAGATCGCATTGCACCCCAGATCGCGCACGTATTGCAGTTTGTCGATGATGCCTTGGAAGTCACCGATACCGTCGCCGTTCGAGTCGTTGAATGATTGCGGATAGATTTCATAAAAGATTGCGTTGTTGAGCCAGCTTGCCATAAATCCTCCTGTTTTCGCGTCTTTGCTGTTGGTCTACCGATGTATCGCAACGTTGGAAACGTCGGTAATCGCTTTTCCGTCATTATAGCCCGTGAAGACACTTTTTAGGGGTGTATGGAATGCCAATGTTTGCAATACGTCAATCGATTGACGCGACACGCCGACGGATGGCACTGTGCACAAGGTTTCTCGAACCGGTTTGACAACTCTCGAACCGGTTTGATATCCTGTATACCAAGGACGGAGAGATTCCGACAACGCGAGTCGGGGATTCACCTTCCTTTATCACCTCATTGGGCAGGGCTGCTCGGTGAATAGTGGATAGAAAGGGATTGGAAAATGAGCAAGTTCTCTTCTTGGAAGAAGGCTGGCACCGCTATTGTTGCAACGCTGATGACCGTTGGCATGCTGGAGCATGCGGATCGCCATCCAGCTCCAGCGGCACCAAGATCACCATCTTCAACTCCAAGGTTGAAATCGAAAGCCAAATGGAAGACATGGCTGCGAAGTACTCCAAGGAAAAGGGCGTAGACGTTGAGGTCTACTACTCCAACGACACCGTCGCAGCGCATCTCGCCACCAAGTACGCATCCAAGGATCCGTACACCATCTCCATGGTCGACGCCAAGGACATCTACTCCTTGGCTGAAGAGCACGCCGTCGATCTGTCCGACCAGGATTGGGTCAAAGACACTGACTACGCATCAGCATTAACGGCAAGACCTACGGCTTCCCGGTCTCCATCGAAGCTCGTGGTCTGATCTACAATGCCGACGCCATCAAGAAGGTCACCGGTAAGGAATTCAAGCCTGAGAACTACAAGACCCTTGACGAGTTCAAGGATCTCATCGACGAGCTCAAGGCTGGTGGCATGAAGTCCCCGACCGGCGTCATGAAGGAAGACTGGTCCCTCGCCGGGCACCTCCTGCCGGAAGTCTACGAGGAGCAGGAAGATCCGGACGCCTTCTGCCATGAGCTCAAGGATGGCAAGGTTGACCTCAGCTCCAATGCCAAGTGGAACTCCCTGATGGACTTCTTCGACGTGATGAAGGACAACAACTACGCCAAGTCCTCCGCCATCTCCGCCGAGCGTGAGGTGACTGAGCAGAAGCTGGCCGAGGGCGAGATTGCTTTCATGTTCGGCGGCAACTGGGATTGGTCCGTGCTTAACCAGTACGATTACACCGAGAACATGGGCCTCATGCCGGTTCCGCAGACACCGATGACGGCTCCAATGAGAAGCTTGTCGGCGGCGGCTCCAAGTACTTCTTCATCGACTCCTCCGACAATACCTCCGACGAGCAGCGTAAGGCCGCCAAGGACTTCCTGAACTGGCTTGCCGAAGACAAGGAAGGTCAGGAGTTCATCTCCAAGGATGCCGCTCTGATCTCCCCGTTCAAGAACAACAGTATCGAAGCGGCCGATCCGCTGGGTAAGTCCGTGAAGTCCTATGCCGACGCCGGCAAGCTGATCGACAACTACAACTACCTGCCTGACGACCACTTCTCTGTGCTCGGCGCCGCCTTCCAGAAGTGGCTCGCAGGTGAAGAGGACCGTGCAGGCCTCGCCCAGGACATCCAGGACTACTGGAAGACCGCTAAG
>ENA-OQCP01000536-OQCP01000536.1-human-gut-metagenome-genome-assembly--contig:-NODE-536-length-16806-cov-4.740392_pt1 | contig 16806 bp, 19 predicted proteins | sample MGYA00242760_ERZ504583 | MGnify/ENA primary metagenome ERZ504583 (study PRJEB26092, sample SAMD00036308) | human gut metagenome | host: Homo sapiens | study: EMG produced TPA metagenomics assembly of...
CTCTACGCCTTCTTCCTCAAGAATCTCGGCACATATATCTATACACTCATCGCAGATAAAAGCTCCATTAGGTCCGGAAATCAAACGATTTACCTGGTCCTGTGTCTTACCGCAAAATGAACAGCGAATCTTTCCGTCGTTTTTTCCTGCCATTATTAACTCCTTTTATTGCATGAGGGCATCCCATATGGGGTACCCTCTTAAATTCATCTAACTTCTGATTATCTGTTTGTTATTACACTGTCTATGAGACCATACTCTGCGGCTTCCTGTGCTGACATATAGTTGTCTCGCTCTGTATCAGCTGCAATTGTCTCGTATGGCTTGCCTGTATTGGCTGCTAAAATTTCGTTTAATCTCTTCTTTGTCTTTAAAATATTTTCTGCAGCAATCTGAATCTCAGTAGCCTGACCCTTTGCACCGCCAGATGGCTGATGAATCATAATCTCTGCATTTGGAAGAGCATATCTCTTGCCCTTTGCACCGCCTGCAAGAAGGAAAGCTCCCATGCTGGCTGCAAGACCGATACAGATTGTTGAAACATCACACTTGATATACTGCATAGTATCGTAAATAGCAAGTCCTGCTGTAACCATTCCACCCGGTGAATTGATGTAAAGGTGGATATCCTTATTCGGATCCTCAGACTCAAGGAATAAAAGCTGGGCAACAACAAGGCTGGCTGTTGTCTCATTTACTTCCTCTCCAAGGAAAATGATACGATCTTTTAATAATCTGGAGTAAATGTCGTAGTTGCGCTCTCCTCTGCTGGTCTGTTCAATGACATATGGTACTAAACTCATATAAAATACCTCCTTTATAAATGCTCAAAAGACCGGCTCAGAAAATAGGCTTCTGAGCCAGTCCATCAAATCTTGATTCAAAAATCTTATTCTTCTGTAGACTCTTCTGCATCAGCCTTTTTCTTTGCCTTTGCACGCTCTTTAACGTTGTCCATGATAAGATCTACGGCCTTTGTGATAGCAAGGTCTTTCTTCATAGACTCCTTCTCAGCATCTCCCATGTACTCTTTAAGCTTATCAGCCTCCATGCCGTATGCCTTAGCCATCTTCTCTACCTCTGCATCGATATCTGCATCAGTAACCTCGATATTTTCCTCCTTGGCAATCTGCTCAAGTACAAGGCTGCTCTGGATACGTGTTGTAGCCTCAGGACGAACCTGATCCTTAAGCTGGTCAACTGTCATGCCTGAGAACTGTAAGTACTGCTCCATTGTAAGACCGCTCTGTGCGATTCTCTGAGCAAACTCCTCAACCATTGTCTCACACTGAGTCTCAATCATTGCCTCCGGAAGATCCATCTTTGACTTATCGATAATCTTCTGGATAGCCTCATCCTCTTTAGTCTTCTTAGCTTCTGTCTCTTTCTTCTCTGTGAGGTTCTTTTTGATTTCCTCTTTGTACTCAGCTAATGTATCAACACCTGCTGCATCCTGTGCAAACTCATCATCAAGGTCAGGAAGCTCCTTAGCCTTGATCTCGTTGATCTTAACCTTGAATGTAGCCGGCTTTCCTGCAAGGTCTGCTGCCTGATACTTCTCAGGGAATGTTACATTGACCTCAACCTCATCGCCTGTGTTCTTTCCTACTAACTGATCCTCGAATGTATCGATGAATGTGTGTGAACCGATCTCTAATGGATGATTCTCACCCTTTCCACCCTCGAAAGCTACTCCGTCAACAAATCCCTCAAAGTCGATAACTGCTGTATCTCCCTCTGCTACAGGACGATCTGTAACTGTAACTGTTCTTGCATTTTTGTTTCTCTGGTTCTCAAGCTCAGCGTCAACCTCTTCATCAGAAACTGATGTGTCGATCTTTGTAACTGTAACGCCCATGTACTTACCAAGAGTAACCTCAGGTCTTACAGCAACCTCTGCTGTGTAGATGAAAGGCTGTCCCTTCTCAATCTGAGTAACCTCAACTGTTGGGCGTGAAACAATGTCAACACCGCTCTCGTCAACTGCACCTGCGTATGTCTGCTGCATAAGAATGTTTGCTGCATCCTCGTAGAACACACCTGCTCCATACATTTTCTCAATCATAGCTCTTGGCACTTTTCCTTTACGGAATCCAGGTACACTAATCTGTTTCTTCTGCTTCTGATATGCAGAATCCAATGCTTTCTCTAATTCCTCAGCTGCTACCTCAATAGTAGCTTCGCCATATTATGCTCTAAATTCTCAACCTGTACACTCATGTCAATCGTTATCCTCCTTAAAAATATATATGAATGGTATGTACATCAAATGTAATGTGGGCATGCTTTTTAAACTGCTAAGCCCAGTCATTGGATGATTATAACACAACAAATCCACTATTTCCAGTGTTTTTTACATTAAATTTGCTTTTGTGTATAATTCCATAAATTGTCAGCAATACCAAAACATATTTTTGTCATTTTACGGCATAATATTTCCATACACATACAGCTTGTGTATAACGTTTTAAAAGGAGGTATTGCATTATGGCAGCATCAAGTAGTAAAAAGGCTTCTGTACCGGAGGCAAAAGAGGCTATGAGCCGTTTCAAGGAAGAGGTTGCTTCAGAGCTTGGAGTTCCTTTAAAAGAGGGCTACAACGGTGACCTTACTTCTAAGCAGGCCGGTTCAATCGGTGGCGAAATGGTCAAGCAGATGATCATGAAGCAGGAGCAGCAGATGAAATAAGCTCTGCAATAGCAGGCTTCAAATGTACGCTTCAAATGCAAGCATAAAAAGAGGCCGCGCACCATGGGGTTGGTGTGTGACCTCTTTTGTTATAATACTAATAATATGATTATTTGCTGAACGTTGTATTAGTATACCAGTCCCTGTCGAATATGCTCTACTGTGGCATCGTCTGTGAAGTATCTGACAAGCTCGAGTGCAAACGCAATAGCTGTTCCCATTCCACGACTTGTAATCACATTGCCATCCACAACTACAGGCTGCTCAAGCCATTGTGCACCGAGCAGCTTTTCCTCAAAGCCCGGATGACAGGTAGCTTTTTTGCCCTCAAGTATATGATTCTCACCGAGCACGCTAGGCGCTGCACATATCGCTGCAACAAGTTTTCCCTCAGCGGCAAAGCTCTTAATTGTCTTTACTACTGTCTCATCCGCACCGAGGTTTAATGTACCCGGCATGCTCCCGGCAGTACGATTGCATCGTAGCTGTCAAAATCAGCCTGTGCCTTTGTGGTATCTGTCTTAAATGTCACCTGATGAGAGCTTGTCACCTCGGCTTTTTCCGTGATTGATATGGTTTCAATCTCAAGCTTTGCTCTTCTAACTATATCTACTACTGTAAGTCCTTCAATCTCCTCACAGCCGTCTGCCATAAAAATTCCTACTTTAATCATATTTTTCTCCTTTATTTTTCTTTGATAATACTATAAAAAGCTGCGGTTCGTCCTTGAATTTTTAAATACCGGTCATTATAATCATATATAAATGATATGAGGGTAAAACAAAAGTATAAACCGTAACTATAAATCTACCAGTAACCTGAAAGGATATACCATGGAAATCGAAAGAAAATACCTACTTAAACAGCTTCCTTCCAATTTAGACAGCTACGCGAGCAAAAAAATCGCCCAGGGCTATCTGTGCACGTCGCCTGTTGTCAGAGTCAGACGCTCAAATGACAGCTATTATATGACCTACAAGGGAGCCGGTCTTATGGTGCGTGAAGAGTACAATCTTCCTCTCACAAAAGAAGCCTACGACCATCTTGTCCAAAAGATTGATGGTCGTCTCATCGAAAAGACACGCTATCTCATACCTCTTGACGGTGGTCTGACCGCAGAGCTTGATGTATTTGAGGGTGATCTGGCTCCTCTTACACTCGTGGAGGTTGAATTCGACTCTGTCGACGCAGCAAATGAATTCACAGCGCCTGACTGGTTTGGCGAGGATGTCACTGAATCCGGCAAATATCACAACAGCTATCTGAGCCGATTGGAAAATTCATAGTACTGCCTGGTCTTTATCGTATTCTTTAAATCATCATACCGCTTTTGCAATGGGCCCTCAGGAACTACAACATCCATAACCACCGCTATGTCATCTATAAGGCGGTCGGTTATGATATCCCTCATTGAAATAAGTATATTGTACTTCTCTTCAAAGGTATCCGCATCAAGGAACTCCAGCAAACGCGGATCCGGTGCCTGGCCTTCATCTGCATCCGGTGCCGGCTCATAACATGCCTGTTTCTGAACACTCACAGCTTCAGGTGCATTAGCTGCAATCACATTAGTCTCAAAGAGATACTCTTTCCCGACATATCCTCCGGCTTATCCTTAAGTGTGATCTTCTCAAATCTGTATTTCTGCTTCACATCAGGATATTTCTCATGGTCCACCTCGCTTACAAACATGTCGAGTGGTCTGGCGTATATCCCAAAATCATCATATAAAGCCTGATAAATCACAAGCTTTTCCCCTGTCTCTGAATGTGTTGCCACTGTAACTATCTGATACAGCTTATTCTTAAAGTGCCTGTAAAGCTCTCCGGGCTTTGGTGTTCTGTCCATCATTTCTGCCTCTTTTCCTATTATTTAAAAGTTGTTAATCATGTCTAAGCCTTCTCCAAGGAAATCTCTCTCAAACTCCAGATTGCCACTGTATCCCATGGCAATCAGATCCTCAACACTGCCAAACATGCTCTGTGTCTCAGCCTCTATAATCTTTGCACCGTCTGCCGCTTTGGTATGCAGTGTCTGGCAGTTTCTTGAGTGCTCCTGAGCCATCCTCTGCTGTGCCTCGCTATGTCCGTGCATAGCCTCAAGCTCTTTTTGTGTCGTATCATCCGCAAAGCGTGCGTTATTTTTCACGGCCCTCTGCACTATATCTGGATTGCTCTGCTGCGGCTGTACTCTCTGCTGCATCTGTTGTCTCTGAGGCTGCTGTGCTCTCTGCTGCATCTGTGGCTGTGATTTCTGCTGATATGTCTGGTTCAATGCATTCATACCCGACTGAACTGTATTCTGCATGCTGTTCCATATCTGCTGTATCTGCTTCTGCTGCGGTCTCGGTTTGTTTGGCTGCGTGTTTTTACTGCCTGCGCTCTTTGATTTTTTGTTAATGTAAAAAACAGCTCCTAAGATAATTGCCCAAATTATAACATCCATATTCTGCTCCTTTATCAATCTGCATTTTCTATGTCAATCCCTGAATATCCTGCACATATCGCGCAGTATGTATTCTGCTGTCTGTTCCGGCTCCCATTGCTTTGTAACACCCACAAGCAGCGGATTAAGCTCCGACAGTATCCTTGCCGTGCGCCGGTCTGTCGTGCCCTCATACTTATCGTTTATGGCCTCAGCTGCTTCACACATGCCTCAAGCTGCTTTAATATATCCTTCCAGAACTCCTCGTAATATATCTCATGCACTCTCTTAGTCTTTTGTGTGAAATTTAGCTCTGCAAGCTCTTTGTTGCTGTGCCCCAGATAGAAATATGACAGAGCAAACAAATCAGGCTTTTTCCTTTCAAGCCCCTCATTTGTCAGGTGTATCAGATTCTCTATCTCACTCTGTAAAATGATACCGTTGTCAAAGGATGACAGATATCTCTCCCCCTGCTTTACAACAGAGTCCAGAGTCGTGTGAAAATCCGTGTCCACCTTGCTGATTAAAAATTCATCGTCAAACATGCCGCTTTTCGCTTTGCAAGCCTTTATCAGCTCTCCAAAGTGCTTCCGGTCGGTTCCTGTGAGCTCACAATACCCGATAACTTGTTGCTCAAGCTCCTTTAAATCTGAAAGCAGGCTGCTTAAACCTGTCTTCACGCCATAATAGCGCTTTGCAACACCAGAGGAATTCTTTTTTGTTTTGACATACAGCTTAAGCCAGCTGTTGACCACTGTCATATCGGCACCCGCCGTATCCATCGCTGTCTTAAATTTCTTTTCCGTATCACTTAGTCCTAAAATCATCACACACCCTCAAACATCATTCTAAAACTATATAATAACAATTCTACACCATTATCATATTTTTTTAAAGAGCCTTTTTTCGCTCTGAAAAGCCCACTTTAAACGCAAAAAAAGGAAGCCATACAATAACTGTATGACTTCTATATACTCTTCATGTTATTCGCATCGTCGTGCAAATGGCACGAGCGGCTTTGTTATGATAGCAAAATCAGATTAACGACCGAACTGCATATCGTTGTTACCTGATTTTGTTGTGAACATCTCAAGCATGTTGATTGGATCGTTGTAATCCATAAGCCATCCCTCACGGGCGAAATCAAACTGTCCGTCCTTACGGCTGTTAAGGAATACGTTCCACTCCTGCTGCTCAACCTTTAAGTTGATACCTACCTTTGAAAGATCAGCCTGAATAGCCTCACCAATCTTTACATTTGACTCTGAGTTGTTTACAAGGTATGTGAACTCGACAGTCTGGTTTACCTGGCCTGTGCTCTCATCTAATAATCCGATAGAAGCAAGAAGCTCTTTAGCCTCCTCAAAGTTCTTATCGTAATCTGTGCCGTAGTAGTCCTTGTTCTTGAACTCGCCACCGTTACCATCTGTAACGCCTCTGGGATAAATGTTGTGGCAATCTTCTGTCCGCCCTGGGCGATTGTATCGATAATGTACTGACGATCGATAAGAAGACAGATTGCTTTTCTGAATACCTTAGCCTGGTCAGCATCTAATCCAAGTTCTGAGTAGAGCTTAGAGTTAATGTTGAAGCCTACGTAGTATGTTCCAAGGTTGTCAACTGTGTAGAACTCGCTTGTCTTCTTAGCTGCCTCAATCTCGGCTGTAGGAACTGTATCGATGAAATCAAGGTCACCGTTCTGGTAAGCTGTGTAAGCTGAAACATCATCAGATGTAAGCATTACGTTCATCTCATCAACTGTTACATTGTCAGCATCCCAGTAGTTAGGATTCTTAACATATGTCATGCTTGAATCATGCTTCCACTCCTTGAGTGTGAATGCACCGTTTGTAACGAACTTGTCGCTTGCATCGTTTGCCCAGTCATCATTTCCCTCTACTGACTTCTGGTTTACAGGGAAGAAGAATGGGAATGCACATAAGTCAAGGAAGTATGGTGTAACTGCCTTAAGCTTGACTGTAAGAGTCTTTCCATCATCAGAAGCAACTACATCATCAGCAGCAAGACCCTTTGTATCATCATATCCTGCGAATACTGCGCAAAGGTAGCTGTAATCTGCAGCTGTCTTAGGATCTGCTGCTCTCCTCCAAGACCACTCGAAATCCTTTGCAGTAAGCTCATCACCATTTGACCACTTAAGACCGTCACGCATTGTGAATGTGTATGTGAGGCCATCCTCTGAAACCTCATAGCTCTCTGCACATGCAGGCTCAAGCTTGCCCTCAGCGTTGTAACGCATAAGACCCTCAAAGCTGTTTACTGCAAGACATCCGCCGTCAACAGTACTGTTTAATGCAGGATCGATATGATCAGGCTCTGATGCCATGAAGATGTTTAACTTTCCGGCATTCTTTGTGTTCTTTGCATTGTAGAAGTATTTCATACCCTCTACTGTTGAGTATACGTCTGTGACATAATCCTTGAGCATATACTGGTCATTGTAGTAGTAAAGTGGAATAACACACCATGTATCCATAAGCATATCCTCTGCCTGGTGCATCATCTCTGCACGCTTTGCAAGATCTGCTTCTGTACGGATAGAATCTACTAACTCATCATAGCTTGTCCAGTCTACGGCTGTTGATACAGCAGTATCAGAAGTGTCGTTAGTAGTTGTTTTGTTGTTGCTCTTGCTTCCACAAGCAGTCATGCCAAGTGCCATAGCTGCAACAAGAGTAAGTGCTACTAATCTCTTTTTTCATCTTTCTTCCTCCTATTAATTAATATGAAAAATAAATTTATGTTAGAACCGGCACATGTGGCTTAAGCTATATGCCGGTAAAAACCTTATATTAGCGGTTGAAGCATGCAACCATATGTCCGTTTCCTCTGTCTGTAAGCTCCGGACGTGCTGCTGCACACTGTTCTGTCGCATATTTACAACGTGAACGGAACGGACAGCCGCTAGGCATGCGAAGAGGTGAAGGAACATCTCCCTCAAGCACGATTCGCTTGCTGTGTCTGGCAGTCTCAGGATCCGGAATCGGAACCGCTGAAAGCAGCGACTGTGTGTACGGATGAATTGGATTGTCCATCAGCTCATCAGCATCTGCAAGCTCCATCATATGACCTAAGTACATAACAGCTATTCTATCAGAGATATGCTGCACTACAAGCAGATCATGCGCTATAAACAGATATGATAACCCTCTCTCCTTCTGCAGATCCTCAAACATGTTGACTACCTGGGCCTGAATTGAAACATCAAGTGCCGATACCGGCTCATCACATACGATAAACTTCGGATCTACTGCAAGCGCTCTTGCTATTCCGATACGCTGTCTCTGTCCACCCGAAAACTCATGTGCATAACGTGTGGCATGGTCTGCATTTAGTCCGACTGTCTCCATGAGATCCATAATCATCTCATGGCGCTCTTTCTTGCTACTGTAAAGCTTGTGCACATCGAGAGGCTCTCCGATGATATCCTCAACCGTCATACGAGGTTGAGTGATGAATACGGATCCTGGAATACCATCTGCATCTGCTTACGGTAAGGATGCATATTCACATCTATCTTCTTCTCACTGTCAAACAAAACATTGCCGTCGAACTCAATGCGTCCTGCTGTAGCTGGTACAGACGTAAAAGAGTACGTCCTACGGTTGTCTTTCCACAGCCTGACTCGCCAACAAGTCCAAGCGTCTCACCCGGCTTTATGGCAAATGACACATCATCGACTGCCTTTAACTCCATCTTTTTAAATCCGTCATGAACAGGGAAATACTGCTTCAAATGGTCTACCTTGAGCAGGTACTCGTTGTTATTTGTTTCATTACTCATTTGATTTTCCCTCCTCCATCATATTCTTAATATTCATCCAGCATGATGCGAGATGATCCTCTCCAACCCAGATTTCCTCCGGCTTTTCGGTGAGACATATCTTCATAGCGGCATCACAGCGAGGGCAGAATGCACAGCCCTCTGGCATGTTGAGCATATTGATTGGTGTGCCTCCGATAGGAACAAGCCTGGTTTTTGAATTGGTCTTTGTAGGGATTGAACGAAGCAGTCCCTTTGTGTACTCATGCGCCGGGCTGTAGAATATGGCATCTGCTGTTCCTCTCTCACACACACGGCCGCCGTACATAACTATGATCTCGTCACACATTGAAGCAATGACACCCAGATCATGTGTAACCATGATGATTGCCATGCCGAGCTTTTCCTGCAGTGACTGCATAAGCTCAAGAATCTGTGCCTGGATAGTCACATCAAGAGCTGTTGTCGGCTCATCTGCGATAAGGATATCCGGCTCACAGGCTAATGCCATAGCTATCATGACACGCTGTCTCATACCACCGGAAAGCTCATGAGGGTACTGATTTACACGCTTCTCAGGCTCATTTACTCCTACAAGTGTGAGCATCTCTATAGCACGCTCTTTTGCTTCCTTCTTTGTACGGTCTGTGTGAAGAAGCACTGCCTCCTCAAGCTGGTAGCCTACCGTAAATACCGGATTAAGCGATGTCATAGGATCCTGGAAAATGATTGAACAGCATTTTCCTCTGAAATCTGCCATTTTCTTTTTGTTGAATTTGGTGATATCCTCACCCTTATATTTTACTGAGCCGCCTGTGATGGCACCATTCTCAGCAAGAATCTGCATGATTGAATATGCTGTAACTGACTTTCCTGAGCCTGACTCTCCTACGATTCCAAGAGTCTTTCCCGGCTCAAGCTTAAAGCTGACACCGTTTACAGCTGATACGTCTCCGTTATCGGTCTTGAAGGTAGTGTGCAGATCAGATACTTCAAGAACAAACTTATTATCTTCCATCTTACTCACTCCTTACTATTTCGATAATTTAGGGTCAAATGCATCTCTTAAGCCGTCGCCGATAAGATTCAATGTAAGAACAATGATACAAATCGTGAGCGCCGGAAAAATAAGACGCAATGGGTAGCTCTGGAGTCCGCCACGCGCTGTATTTGCCAACGAACCAAGTGAAGGCATAGGAGCCGAAACACCAAGTCCGATAAATGACAGATAACTCTCAGTAAAGATGGCTGATGGTATCTGAAGCGCTGTAGTAATGATGATTACAGACAGACAGTTCGGTAAAATGTGTTTTCTGATAGTGCGGGCTGATGATGTTCCGATACACTTTGCTGCGAGAATGTACTCATTCTGCTTGATGGTAAGAATCTGACCTCTTATAAGTCTTGCCATTCCTACCCAGTAAAGCAATCCAAACACTATGAAAAGTGCAATCATGTTGACACCTAGCTTTGAAAGCACTGTACCCTTTATTACAGGTGTTAGCACCTCATTTAATACAACTGCGAGTAAAATGATGAGCAGCATATCCGGCAATGAATAAATGATATCTACTATTCTCATCATAACCATATCTACCTTGCCACCGCAGAAGCCTGATACGGAACCGTAAATGATACCGATTATAAGCACAAGCAGTGATGCAAACACACCTACTCCCAGTGATACACGAGCTCCGTAAACAACACGGATAAAATAGTCTCTTCCGAGCTCATCTGTGCCAAAAATGTGCGGGAACAGCTTCTCACCTGCATCAATCTGTGCCTGCTCAGCATCGCTGTACTGGAAAGGTCCTAAGTTCTGTGCACCCTTAACGATATCTGCATAGCCGTAAGGCACAATCTTTGGTGCCAGAAGAATAACCAAAATAAGTAAAACCAAAACTATAATAGAACCCATAGCCAGTGGATTTTTGCGGAGTCTCTTAAGACCATCCTTCAAGAAGGTAGTTGACTCACCCATAACCTCCTGCTGGCGTTTTTCTTCATCTGATGCCTTGGCAAAATCCTTCATATCGAACTTGCTAAGGTCAATCTGTGTGGAGAAAGGAGCTCTCTTCATATTATCTTTCATCTTTATCTCTCCTTAATCAAGCTTAATACGTGGATCAATCACTTTGTATACAATATCTGTAATGAGGTTCGCGCCTACCATGATGACAGCTAGGAAAAGCGTTGTAGCCATAATCATTGTGTAATCACGGTTTGTGATACAGCTTACGAACTTGGAACCGAGTCCTCCGATATTGAAAATACTCTCAATAACCATTGAACCTGTGAGGATACCACCAATCATAGGTCCCACATATGTGATGACCGGAATGAGCGCATTACGAAGCGCATGTACAAATATAATCTTGTACTGATGTACACCCTTGGCCTTTGCGTACGGATGTAATCCTGTCCGAGTGCATCAAGCATTGAAGTCTTTGTAAGTCTTGTAATATATGCCATCGGTGAAAGTGACAGTGACAGCACCGGAAGTAATATCATGTTGCTTCCTGAGCTGAAGGCCTGCACCACACCAAGCTTTATACAGAAGAAATAAAGTAATAACGTAGCGATGACAAATGACGGCATCGACGTAATCAGTGTGACGAAGAATACTATAACTCGATCCGGCCACCTGTTTCGCATCAGCGCTGCTATCGAACCGAGCACCACTCCGAATACTATCGCAGTGAGCGCCGCTAAAAGTCCAAGCTTCGCTGAAATCGGGAAGCTCTCCCCGATGATATCTGAGATCGGACGGTCTGTCTTAAGACTAACACCGAAATCTCCGTGCAGCACGCCTGCCATGTAGTTCTTGTACTGGACTATAAGTGGCTGATCCAGTCCGTAGCGTGCCTCAAGCTCTTTCATTACCGCCGGACTCTTTGCCTTCTCCGAATTGAATGGACCACCCGGAATTGCATTCATGGCAAAGAATGTAATAAGACTGATAATGAAGATTGTAAAAATCGCGAGAATAACTCTCTTTACAATGTACTTACCCATATTTTCTCTCCCTCTTGGATTTGTATCGATAATGCATTATTTTTATTTTTAAAGCATTATCACTGCACCACGTCAAAGTATTTTGTCTAATACGCAAAAAAGTGCGAATGACGTCATTGTCATTACACACTCCCTAATCTTGCTGTCTGATACAACTGTCGTTCTGACGCGAACAATTATTTTTTATTATACACAGAAATCATACTTTGTCAATTGGATATATTTTCCTATATTATTTTCATTTTTGCATAAAAATTAGTCATTTTTTTTATAATACTCATTAATAAGGGTAATTTATGCAGTTCATAAGAATTATTTATACATTTTTATTCATTTTTATTTTCGCATTAAAATATTAATTTTTAGTGTATGATTACTTTGAATTGTTAAGTACCGGCGTTATTCTGGCATTAAACGGATATTTGGTGTATAATTACATATCATTATATATCAAGGAGCCGCCTATGCTTACATACGACGATGCACTCAATCTCAACTACTATAAAAAACAACCTTTACCGGCTGGATGAACGGCATGCGCTTTCTCATAAAGCGTGAGGACCTGTCCTTAAGGAAGCCACCGAGGATACACCCGAGGAAAAGGGTGAGCCAATATTTCATGCATGGATATGGCCGGGGCCGTATATTTTTGACCTGACCGACGACAGCAAAAAAACTGACAATACCTTTCCATTTACAGATGACGGTAAAAAACAGTGTGTAGACTGGATTAATGAAGTCATCAGTGCACACTCAAACGAATATCCGAAAAATAAAACAGATGTAGAAAACCCGCTTTCGTAATGTGATAAATAATATTGACACACCTGAAACAAAATGATATACTGTCAAAGTGTTTGCGGGCATGGCGGAATTGGCAGACGCGCTAGATTTAGGTTCTAGTGGGAGACCGTGCAGGTTCAAGTCCTGTTGCCCGTACTATTTACAAGGGTTTCAGAGGTTTTTATTACTTCTGAAATTCTTATTTTTTTATCATTTTTCCTATACGAAAGGATACCACAATGCAGGCTTACAAGGATTTAGTAAAAGCACTTCCCGGCTTAAAAGAGGATATGCCACGCGCATTTTACATGCTCGCAGAGCTCTTTGATTACGGTTCATTTGATATATGCAGAAGTGATGACAAATATATAATCCCATATATCATGAATGATGCGGTGGAATGCTACCTGACTTTGGAAAATGCAGTGTTAAAGGGCGATTATCATAGCGAGGAAGAAATCATTTTGGCATCGTTGGTTTTAGGAAGTGAAAAAGGTTATGGACTCATTCTGCACCAGCAGGACAATGTGATCACACTCTGGTTTGATAATTTGCATGTGCATGAGGCATGCTTTAAATACCATGAAATAGGACATTTCTGGGTAAAGGGACAGGAACAGTGGCGCATGCTCGTATATATGGTAGGAACAATCGCAGACAAGTATATGTACATGGGAAAGGAATACTGCAACGAGACAGAATGTTTTATCCAGAGCCTTATTTACTTTGCACCATTTCGCAGATGGACACCGGTACCCGGCGATTTGATGGAGTATCATTTTCCGGCGCGTGTAGAGGGAATAGACATTATGGAGGAGCTTTGCAGGGAGGTTTCGGACACTGATTATCTTAAGCTCATTGCACGCTACAGGGCAAATCCATGTGAAAAAACGGAAAAGCTTTTGAGCAGACATTTAGCCGATGCAAAAAGAGTACCGCTTTATCAGTATATTTATAAGCTTGTGATAAAGGCATCAAAGGATTATCCGGAGAGAAATTACGGAAATAAGATAAATGAACGCATAAAAGAAAAGCGTAAAGCGCTTGAAAAGGAGCTGCTTCAAAATGGATACACCGGAAAATACCCTGTGTTTTCAAAGAAAAATACGACTGTGCGTGTAATGGAGGAACAGCCCTACGTCACAGCAATTCTCGAGTGGGATGATTACAAATATAAGCAGCAGCTCATGGTTTCTGAGTGCAGTGCCAAAAAGTATGATGGAATAAATGCGGGATTTTTTAAAGGAATGGGCAGACACGGACGCATTGTGCAGGTGTAGATACACATAAAACAAAAGCCACGGAGCAATCCGTGGCTTTCATAATACGCTTATTACAAGGATGGGCTTGAGAAGACTCGAACTTCCGACCTCACGCTTATCAGGCGTGCGCTCTAACCGGCTGAGCTACAAGCCCTTGTGTTTTGCACAAAACGTATACTACAATATTTTTGGTGAGAAGTCAAGAGTTTTTTACTGGTTTTCTTTATTTCTTCACATCTTCCAAAAGCCGGCTAAATCTCCACTTTATATTCTAGAAATATCCCTCGACTCCCTGCACCAGTCCGTCTGCCAGATTTTCAAGTGTGGCATCGCTGTGGTCAGAACATGCGTTGCCAAGCTCTACATCCACTGACGGTACCGTGCTGTATGAGGTCTGTGTCAGGTCTATCGCCATTGAGCCATTACCGTTTATCTTTGCTCCATGAGCGCGCAGTCCTTCTATCAGGCTTGCCCCAAGTGCATCATGCTGCTGCCAGTGCGATGCAACAGGCTCCATACCCTTTATACCTCCCGGCACTGATATGTAAAAGCAGCCTTATCGTAGCTTAGTCCGTCACCATCCCAGTGCAGAGCGATATGACAGTCTGCCGCATTATTGCAGATGACAGTACGTGCTACATTGTCAAGCTGTACATCGCTTCCGTCTCTTACCATAAGCACATCATAGCCTGCCGCAAGCAGCTTGTCCTTTAATATCTGCGCCATACGGAGTGTGACAGAGCTCTCCGGTGTACCGTCATTAAAGGACATACCACCTGAAACTGCTACTGCTTTTGTTGCGCCTGCGCCTGTTGTACCACCTGTGGTCTTTGCCGAGCCGTCCGGATGACAAAGTGTCTTCACCGAAGTTCCTCCGCTTGTACCGTGTCCAGCATTGACACCTACTACTATGTTTTTGCGGTTTGCTGTAGCCTTGTACATGACCGCGCAGCCTGAATTTATCGCTGAATGGTCTGCATACTGCCATGAAGGATTTAGTGACACTGATTCTCCATTCTCATAGGATGCTCTTTCTACATACTGATAAGAGGAATTATTTTCACCTGAATTGTTCTTCTCCTCGTCCTGCTGTTCGGCAGTCTGTTCTTCCTGCTGTGCTTCTGTCTGCTGCGTGTCTTTTGCAGCCTCTGTTACCACCTCTGTCACGGCTTCCGTTTCCGTAGGCATCTCAACCTTCTCTGCAGCCTGTGTCTCTGTTGCAGCCTGTGTCTCTGTTGCAGGCTCTGTCGGTGTATCCTGTGCTTTTTTGCCGCATGATGCAAGGGTAAATATCATCACGCCTGTAAATAATATTGCTGTAAATCGTTTCATTTATTAAAACTCCATTTTCTTTTTACTACATTATAGACAACCCCATGATATTGTTCAAGTATTAGGCAACATTACTTTCATTTTCTCCTTTTCTTAACTTTTTATCTATTTTTATTCTCTATAAACTATCAAGTGGTAAAATGTTGAAAGCAAAACTTTCTAAAAATACTCTATAATAAACTCAATTACCTTCTTAAACTTTCCTTGAATAATCATTCCAATAATTCCCACTATAACAATAATTATTCCTATATAAAACATAACATATGAATCAATAAACCATGTTGTTATTTCCATTATTGCACATCCTATGACAAAAATCATTACTGACAAATTAGAAACTATTTTTTTCATTTATCCTCCTTATTTTGTCCGATAATTTTCATTAGAAAATAATCTCTATTTTTCTTTCTTAATCATAATTATCTTCATATCTCTTATAGTTATTTGTGGCAAATCTGGCCAACCATGTATCAGGCGGAAGTGTCCATAAAATCACCAAAATCCACACTATGATACCGATAGCCCTGTAAACACCACAAAGCTCCGTGCATGGTGCAATATCCAGACACGCAAATACAGAAAAAATACCACAAATAATAAATGCAATACCAAAATACACCAACCAAAAATTATTCTCCCAGCGATTCTCAAAGAAAAACCCTTTTATTTTTCTCCGCTGTAATATAAGCAATACCACACCGGCTATAGTCATCGCTATATTAGCCGCTTGATAAACATATATTCCCAATATAAATGCAAGTAGTATCGCAGAAATAAAGACTCCGCATATTCTTGCTCCGGCTATGCCATCACTTGACACTTCATCTTTGATATTACTCATAGCACCTTTAATCTGTATTATAAAAAATACCAAATAAAACATAAGACCTGCTATCACAAGTCCAAGCCATTTGGGCAAGCCGAAAACTGCTTCTCCGATAAAGCAGCCTATTGCCAAAACACATAATTGTATGAATAAAATTTTTAAATTCTTCTTCATATTCCCCCTTATTTTGTCACTCCTGTTTGCAACCGTTCCTGACTCCTCAACTGTTGTTAATTTCTTTATATCCTATAATCCATATATCTTCAACCATAAATACATGAATGACACGAATGGTACTCAACAAATTTAGCAGGCTTATTTCCAAGATAAAAATAACATGACAAAAACCATATTTCAATAATAACCCCGTGAACGATGCACTTAACTACTCAATACCTATTTTTATCATATTGTATTATACCTCTTGAAATTATCTATAGCTCAATTATAGACAGACTCACAGTATTTTTCAAACAAAATAATTATAACCATAAATGCCCTAAATTTTAATAAGATATTGCAAGAGCCAATACCAACCCGTAAGATAAAAAGGCTCTATAACGCTAAACGTTTAATATGTCTTAAATCCGCGATATCACAAGCTTTCCATCCTGCACATCAACCCTGACCTTATTAGACTCTATCCCCGCTGCCTCAAGCATCTCATCAGTGAGTTTTATCCTGTGTGCC
>ENA-OQCP01000537-OQCP01000537.1-human-gut-metagenome-genome-assembly--contig:-NODE-537-length-16786-cov-6.946455_pt1 | contig 16786 bp, 17 predicted proteins | sample MGYA00242760_ERZ504583 | MGnify/ENA primary metagenome ERZ504583 (study PRJEB26092, sample SAMD00036308) | human gut metagenome | host: Homo sapiens | study: EMG produced TPA metagenomics assembly of...
TATGTGTGATGTGTGTATAATGTGTAAAAATGATATTTGGCTGAATATGCCAAAATCCCGAGACATACAAAGTCAAAATTCCATTGCCGCAGGCAATCTGGAATGAATTTTGGCTACGTTACTGTGAACAGTAACGAAAAGATAAAGCAAAGTCAGTTGTTGATTACAACACCTTTCTGAAGCATTATATTTGCATACAGAGCTTTTTCGCTTGTGGAAATAATGCAATATGCAGTTTTGGCTTCTTCATAGAAAGCGAAACGTTCAATATTTCCAACCGCTTTATCGCCGCGCTCGTCATATTTGGCAACGATTTCTTTATATGTATCCCAGATTGGTGTTTCTACATTATCGCCAGGCATAACTTCCATGAGATTTACAGGATGCTCTACATAAGTATCCAGTGGAAACAGTTTGAGGATCGCATCCAGGATTTCCGGTACACCATGTCCGTCACAGCGGATAGTGATGGCATTCTTTCCCATAGATTCAACAGGGAAGTTACCGTCTGCGATAACAAGACGATCGCTGTGTCCCATTTCACATAAAACTTTTAATAATTCCGGTGATAAAATTTCAGGAATTCCCTTTAACATAATTTGTATTCTCCTTTCAAAATTCTGAAAATCATTGTAAACAGTTTAATGAAAAAAATCAGATTATTCAAGGCAATATTTTACGCAAAAAGAGTAAATTTTTATAGTTTACAGCGGAGGAAACAGTAACACACGAAGTTGTATGAAATGCACAAAAAATATATTGAAAAATTGAAAAAATAGTATAAATATGCTATTATCATTATAGCGAATCACGCAGATATTCGAAACCTGCTTTACTGTTCGCTTATAACCGAATAGCTGCTTTGCGGAGGTTTTACCTGATTCGGTTAAATAAGTAAAAGGAAGTAGTAATTTTTATTGGGTTATCAGGCAGAGGGATGATGCCTGATCTTATGGGGGATAAAATTTAATATGTACAAAATATTATTGGTAGATGACGAAATCCTGGTCAGGGATGCAATCAGGGAGAACATTGACTGGAAAAGCCTGGACTGTGAGCTTGTGGGGGATTGTGAGAATGGCAGACAGGCAGTGGAATTTGTGCAGAGCCACAAGGTGGATGTTGTATTGACAGATATCTGTATGCCTTATATGGATGGTATGGAACTGAGCGAGTTTCTTCATGATAATTATCCGGATATTCTTATTGTTATATTCAGCGGTTTTGGGGAATTTGAATATGCGAAGAAAGCAATCCGTTATAATGTAAGTGAATATATGCTCAAACCTGTCACAGCAATGGAACTGACAAAAGTGCTCCGGAATATGAAAGAAAAGCTGGATTCCAGAAAAAAAGAACAGAAAAAAATGGAATCCCTGTCGCAGACTTCAAAGGATTATCACAAGAATGTGGATGTCATCCGGTCGAAAGCACTGGAGACTCTTGTAAATTGTACCAGAGATGTACAGGTAAGTCTTCTGGAACTGAAAAAGCTGGGGATCAGCTTTGACTGTTCGAGCTACAGAGTAGCTGTTTTTGATATGGACACTTACTCAGAAATGTATCAGGTAGATATGCATAAACAGCAGGAAAGCGCATTGATGTCCTTTGTACTTTTTAATATAAGCAATGAAATTGTGACCAGAGAGAACGCAGGTGTTGCTTATCAGGAAGGCAGTAACCGGGTATGCATTATATTTACAGGATGCAGATCCAGAGAATTCGGAGACAAAATACATAGTATCTGTCAGGAAATCCAGCAGAAAGTAAAAGAAGTGATTGGGATTGAAACTTCTATAGGAATCGGAAGCTGGGTGAGATCACCTCAGGAACTGGTCTATTCCTATAAGCTTGCTGAGAAAGCCATTGGCTATCGGTATCTGCTGGGAGGCAGCCTCCTTTTGGATATGGAAGAAAAGAAAACGGACAACAGTATTAATCTTATAAAATCTCTGGAAACACTGACAGAAGAGATAAAGGTCGGAAACAGGCAGAAAGTGACAGAAATCCTGGAGCAGATCGAGCATGAGATCAAAGGGGCACTGGTGGAGAAAAGCTATGCCTGCATTTATCTTCAGCAGGTGATACGTGCCATCGGAAATACCTGCCAGTCCCTGAGTGATGATCCGGAAAAGATCATTGCTCAGAGAGAGAAGCTTCTGAAAGAAGTTTCTCAGGCAAAAACCTTTGATAAAGCAGTGACATTGGTGAAGGAGTATGCTGAAGGAGTATTTGAATCACTTCAGGATCTGAATAGTTCCAGCGGCCAGAGGCAGGGAATGATGGCTATGGATTATATCCGGAAAAATTATATGGATCCGGATCTGAGTCTGAACAGTATCTGCTCTTATCTGAATATCAGTACCAGCTATTTCAGTACTATTTTTAAGGAGATGACAGGGGAAACATTTGTCGAATCACTTACCAGGATCAGAATGGAGAAGGCGAAGGAACTCCTGGAGAATACAACTCTGAAGAATTATGAGATTGCGGAAAAAGTAGGATTTTCAGATCCACACTATTTCGGAATTTCATTTAAGAAGATGACAGGAAAAACACCTACCGAATATGCAAGGGAGAAACGCCGATGAAGATTTCTTCAAAATTTAAGAGTATTCAGAGTTCTATTTTCTGTGCGGTGTCGATCCTGGTATTAAGTGCGGTACTGGTTGTGACAGTGGTATCCTTGAGATATACGAATTCATCTATTTATGAAAATTCTGTCATGTATACACAGACGATCATCAAACAGCTGAATCAGAATATAGATTCGTATATCAGTTATATGGATAATATTGCGTCAGTGATCGCGCAAAGCGTGATGCTTATAAATATCTGTACAGTGAAAAAGGACATGGAGCCACAAAGGATGAAAATTACAGTGAATACAGACAGCGCCTTGTGGAACAGTTTAAAACGATCCTGAAGGGCAGGGCGGATATCAGAAATATCGGGATTGTCAGAGAGGATAAGAACTCTCCATCTCTGTTTGACAATGGATTATCTGTGAGAAATACATATGTAGATCTTAATACACAGCCATGGTATGCAGATGCAGTCGGAAAATATGACCGGTATAATCTGACATCTTCTCATGTGCAGAATGTGATAAAGGGAGAAAGACCATGGGTCATCACACTCAGCAGAGGAATCCGCAATTATACAGGAACAGAAGCAGAGGATGGAGTAGTTTTTCTGGATCTGAATTACAGTGCGATCAGTGAACTCTGTGCACAGAGCAGCATGGGAGATAAAGGATATGTTTTTATTCTTGATCAGAATGGAAATATCGTTTATCATCCACAACAGCAGCAGTTATATAATGAACTGCAGACAGAGAACATTTCACTTGTTATGAATGCAAAATCAGATATTGTTACTGTCGGAAAGGGAGATGACGAGAAAATTTATGCACTGTCCCATTCTGATATCACAGGATGGACTATTGTGGGATGCATGAATATGTCTGAACTTTTACGAAACAGCAGACAGACAAGAAGTATTTATGTGCTGGTAGCAGTGGGGCTGATCATAGTTGCTCTTCTGATTTCCAGCCTGATTGCCAGAAATATTACGCTGCCGATCCAGAAGCTTCGTGATTCCATGAAAAGTGTGCAGAAAGGAAATTTTGATATTGAAGATATAGAGGTGATTTCCGACAATGAAATAGGAAGTCTTACCAGATCTTTTAATGTGATGACACACAGGATAAGGGAATTAATGGAGCAGAATGTAAAGGAGCAGGAGCAGAAGAGAAAAATAGAACTGAAAGCCCTGCAGTCGCAGATCAATCCACACTTTCTGTACAATACGCTGGATTCTATTATCTGGATGGCTGAAGGAAAGAAGAATGAGGAAGTGGTGATAATGACGGCTTCTCTGGCGCGACTGCTCAGACAGAGTATCAGCAATGAGGATGAGCTTGTAACAGTCGGACAGGAGATTGAATATGTCAGAAGTTACCTCACGATCCAGAAGATGCGCTACAAGGATAAGCTGGAATTTGAGATAAAGGCAGATCCATCCATTACACAGGTACCTATCATTCGTCTGGTATTGCAGCCGCTCGTGGAGAATGCAATTTATCATGGCTTAAAATATAAAGACAGTAAAGGACTGTTGACAGTACATGGATATATGAAAGGTGAGAATGCAGTAATCGATATTACGGACGATGGTGTGGGAATGGATGAGGAAACCCTGAAACATATTTATGATAAGCATAAGGTGAATTACCGTTCCAATGGAGTTGGGGTGTACAATGTGCAGCAGCGTCTGGTTTTATATTACGGAAAAGATTATGGCATTATCTATCACAGTGAAAAAGGAAAGGGAACCACAGCATCTGTTGTAATTCCCGGAATACAGGAGGAATCCCATGAAAAGTCATAAAAAAGAGATTATAACAGTTGCAATCCTTATGGCGGCAGCAGTGGTGATTTTTGCCGGAATCCTGAAACCGGAGGCGACACAGACGAAAAAATGCTCCCTCATTTATATTCCAAAGATCAGGGATAACACCAATGATTTCTGGACTTCGGTAATATCCGGCTGTAAGATGGCGGCAGAGGAATATGAATCTGACCTTGAAATCCTGGCTCCGGATAAAGAAGAGAATATAGAAGAACAGAATAAACTTCTGAAAAAGGCCATTGAGCAGAAACCGGATGCGATTCTGTTTTCTCCTTCCAGCATGGATGCATCAGATGAACTTCTGAAGGAAGCAAAAGAAAAAGGAATCCGTATTACCTATATTGATTCCTATACAAAAGAAAAACTGCAGGATCTCACAGTTGCCACAGATAATGTGAATGCGGGCAGGATGTTAGGAGAGTATGCCAGAAAATTAATCGATAAAGATTCAAAGATAGCCATTGTCAGCCATGTAAAAGGTGTTTCTACAGCTGTGGAGAGAGAACAGGGATTCAGGGAAGGTCTTGGTGACTATGCTGATAACATAGTAGATATTGTCTACTGTAACTCACTCTATGAGAAATCCTATGAACTGGCGCAGGAACTGATGAGGAAATATCCGGATCTGGAACTGATTGCAGGAATGAACGAATATTCTGCAGTTGGTGTGGGAAGAGCAGTCAGTGATGCAGGAGCGAAAGATAAGATCGCAGTAGTTGGTGTGGACTGTTCCCAGGAGGCCATCAATCTTATGGAAATGGGCGTTTATAAGGGAATTATTGTGCAGAAAGCATTCCGGATGGGGTATATCGGAGTGGAAGAAACCATTCATATGCTTAACGGGGATGCAGTAGAGAAGAATATTGATTCAGGATGCGAGCTGGTTACGCCGGAGAATATGTATAACAGTGATATTGAACGGCTGATCTTCCCGTTTAGCTGACTGACGCGTTGAAACGACTGCGTAATATAAGGATAAAAGAAGCAAAAAGGTTAAATATTTCCGGATGAAAAAAAGGAAATATTTAACCTTTTTTTGGAAGATATTTCATTACAATTATCCGACAGGTAAGGTAAGATATAGAAAACAAAGAGAGATACGAAATAACGTAAGGAGGGTGAAAAACTTGGAAAAGTTGAAACAAAATCCAATTGTGAAGAAACTCGGTCTGAACAGAATACTGTTAGCATGTATTCTGGTTCTTATGTTCGTAGTCTTCAAAGTAGTTCTGGGAAGTAAGTTCCCTGTAGGTGACAGTATCAAATCTACTTTGAACTATGTATACTTCCTGGGCTTTCTGTCACTTGGAGTAACATTTGTAATTGCCACTGGAGGAATCGATTTCTCCATTGGACCTGTAATGTTCTGCTGTGCCCTGATCTCAGGTTACTGCATGACATCTTATCATGTACCTTGTGCAGCAGCAATGGTGATCTGTATCCTGATCGGATTTGCATTTGGCGTGTTTAATGGCTGGATGGTATCTTATATGTCAGTTCCGCCATTTATCATTTCCATGGCATCTATGAACATTGCAAAAGGTATTGCATCTGTATTTACAAAGACACAGTCCGTCAGCTGGCCACTGGGAAGTGATCCTGTAAACGGATGGTTCAGAAATCTTATCTCCTATAAGGGATTCCCTGTAGGACTTGTGATTTTCCTGGCAGCAGCAGTGATCTGTGGAATTATTCTTTATAACACAAAACCGGGACGTTATATCCTTTGTCTTGGTTCTAACAGCGAAGCAGTAAGACTCAGCGGTGTTAATACAAAAAAATGGAGAATGCTTGCTTATGTGATCTGCGGTGTTCTTGTAGGAATCGGAGCAATTTTCTTTGTTGGTGCTTATACAACTGTTCAGCCTGGATACGGCGATCAGTACAACAATGAAGCGATTGCAGGCTGTGTAATGGGTGGTACATCCATGGTTGGCGGACTTGCTTCTATCGGCGGTACAGTCATCGGTGTATTTATCATTTCTCTTCTTCAGCAGGGTATCATGGCATTTGGTCTTGGTAAAGGTCAGCAGATGATCATCACAGGACTTATCGTAATTGTAGCAGTTTATGTCGACGTTTCTGCAAGACGCAGAAAGAACTGATCGGAAGGGAGGATGTAACAATGGGTGAAGTTATTTTGACTATGAAGGACATTGATAAGTCCTTTCCTGGAGTTCATGCTCTGGATCACGTTAATTTTGAAGTGAAACGCGGCGAAGTACATGCTCTTATGGGAGAAAACGGTGCCGGAAAGTCTACATTGATGAAAGTTCTTACCGGTATTTATCAGAAAGATTCAGGATCCATTACCTATAAAGGAAAGGAAACTGAATTCCATAACACAAGAGAAGCGCAGGATGCAGGTGTTGTAATCGTGCATCAGGAGCTGAACATGGTAGGTGATCTTACCGTAGCTCAGAATATTTTTATCGGACGTGAACCAAAGAAAGGGTTCAGCATTGATGATAAGAAAATGATCGAAGATTCCAAAAAACTCTTTCAGGAACTGAACATTGAAATCAATCCAAAAGAAAAGATGAACAATCTTACCGTCGGAAAACAGCAGATGTGTGAGATCGCAAAGGCTATTTCCCACAAAGCAGAGGTTATTATCTTTGATGAGCCGTCAGCAGCACTGACAGAGAAAGAGATTGCAGACTTATTCGAGATTATCCGTGATCTTCGTAAGAAAGGTCTTGGAATCGTTTATATTTCCCACCGTATGGATGAGATCAAAACGATCACTGACAGAGTAACAGTCATGCGAGATGGTGGTTATGTAGGAACTCTGATCACAGCAGACAGTACAAAAGAAGACATCATCAATATGATGGTTGGACGTGTTATTTACGAGGATCCAAAAGAACATAGCATGGTTGCACCAGATGCGCCGGTTGTTCTTAAGGTAGAGAACCTGAATGCAGGTAAGATGGTTCAGAATGTAAGCTTTGAACTTCGCAAAGGTGAGATTCTTGGTTTCTCAGGACTGATGGGAGCCGGACGTACTGAGACAGCAAGAGCACTGTTTGGTGCTGACCCGAAACAGAGTGGAAAGATTTCTATAAGGGGAAAAGACGGACAGCTTCGCGAGGTAACTATCAACAGTCCTCAGGATGCAGTTAAATATGGTATTGGTTATCTGTCAGAGGACAGAAGAAGATATGGTTGTGTCGTACAGAAATCTGTAACAGAGAATACTACGCTGGCAACCATGGAAGAATTTACCAGTGGTATCTTCATTAATAAATCAAAAGAAAAAGAAGTTTCAGAGAAATACGTTAAAAGAGCTGGCAACCAAAACTCCAAACTGCGAGCAGCTGGTAGTCAATCTTTCCGGTGGTAACCAGCAGAAGGTCGTTATCGCAAAATGGCTGACACGAGACAGTGAGATTCTTATTTTTGATGAGCCGACCAGAGGTATTGATGTTGGTGCCAAGAATGAAATTTACAAGTTAATGAACAGACTGGCTGCAGAAGGTAAATCTATTATCATGATTTCTTCTGAAATGACAGAAGTTCTCCGTATGAGTGACCGTATTATCGTTATGTGTGAAGGTAAGATTACAGGAAATATTGATATTTCCGAAGCTACACAGGAACACATTATGAATCATGCAACACGGAACATCAATTAAGGAGGAAAGTCATGACTAAGAAGAAAAAAGTATTTTAAGTGATCAGAGATTTATTGTATTACTGGTTATTATTGTACTGTTTGCAATTTTCTCCTTTAAGAGCAGGGAGTTCAGACAGTATACCACAATCCTGAGTATGCTGGATTTCTCATATTATGATCTTCTGATGGCAATCGGTGTTACATTCCCTCTTATTACAGGAGGTGTAGACCTGTCAATCGGAACAGGTATGGTATGTTACGCATTGATCGCAGGATCTCTGGTAAGAAATAATAATCTTCCGGTTGTACTTGCAATGTTACTTTGCATTGTACTTGGAATTATTGTAGGAGCAGCAAATGGTGTGCTGATCGGTATTATGAATCTGCCGCCATTCCTTGCAACACTTTGTACCTGTATGATTACCCGAGGTGCAGGATCCCTGTGCAGTGCCACTCCCTGGCCGGGACTTACACAGGAGGCGGATGGTTCCATTCAATCTTTAAGATTACAGTTGGAACAGGAAGAAGTGCTTCCCGTTATCCTATCGGTTTCTTATGGATGATCATTCTGGTCCTTGTAATGGAATATGTTCTGAATCATACAAAATTCGGTCGTTATACGATCGCGATCGGTTCCAATAAAGAAGCAGCAGCTCTTTCGGGAATCAACGTTAAATTCTATCATGTTATGGTATATGTAGTATGCGGACTCTTCACAGGTCTTGCAGCTATCGCATATGCGGCAGTTACACCAACTGTACAGCCTGGTACCGGTGCAGGACTTGAAATGGATGCCATCGGTGGAGTATTCGTAGGTGGTGTTGCAGCAACAGGTGGTTATGGATCAGTAATCGGTACTTTAGCCGGTATTTTCGTTATCATGCTTCTGAAAACCGGTCTTCCATATATCGGACTTCAGGCAAACTGGCAGCAGATCATTACAGGTGCAGTTCTTATCATTGCAGTACTGATCGATATCATGAAAGAAAAGAAAGCAGCAGCAAAATAATTTTCAAAACTGAATAAAGAAAAATGCATCTTACGACAGATCAAAACAGCAGGATATGAAACAACGGAGGGCTTCCAGGGGATGTTCGGCGACAGTATTGTCATATGTGTATTTTGGGGAAGGCGGAACGAGAGAGGAAGCCTCCGGGGTATCATTTATAAAAAAACTATATTAAAAATGTATATTTAAAAGGAGGAAATTTTAAATGAAAGCAAAAAAAGTGATCGCATTAGTTATGTGTGCAGCAATGGTAGCAGGAATGTCCGCATCAAGCGTTATGGCAGCCGATATGCCGGAACAGTTCAAAGATCTGAAAGCTAATGAAGCTTATGATTTCCCGATGATGGTTAAATCTTTCCAGTCTACATACTGGGATGCAGCTCAGGAAGGTATGAAGAAAGCTGCTGATGAACTTGGTGTTACATACAAGGCACAGGGACCAAACAGTGAATCTGATATCGCTGACCAGGTTAACATGATCAACACAGCAATCGCTGCAAAGCCGGCAGGTTTAGGTCTTGCTGCATGCGATACTTCTTCCGTTCTTGATGCACTTCAGGAATGCGTTGACAAAGGAATCCCGGTAGTAACATTTGATACAGGTATCGCTGACGCTCCGGAAGGCTCTGTAGTATGTGAAGTTTGTACAGACAACGCACAGGCTGGTTCTGTTGCAGCTGAAAACATGTACAATGCGATCAAAGATGTTGTAGCTAATGCAGATGGACAGGTTATCATCGGTGAAGTTAACCAGGATGCTACAGGTCAGAATATTCAGCAGCGTGGCGGCGGATTTATTGACAAAATGATCGAACTGCTTCAGGCTGACGGAAAAACAGTTGCAGTTAAAGGTAACGAGTTCTATGTAAACGCAGCTAAAGGTGCAGATGCAGAAGAAGCAGACGCAGACGTTGTTATCCAGGTCGCTGTTCCTGCACAGACAACTGTAGAGCTTTGCTCAACAGAGGCTCAGGCAATCCTTTCTCAGGAAAACTGCATCGCTATCTTCGGTTCCAACCAGACAGCAGCAGAAGGTGTTCTTGCAGCTAATGCTAACCTGAACGTTCTTGGTTCTGACGCAGGAGCAGGCGATGTTATCGGTGTTGGTTTCGATGCTGGTTCTATCATTAAAGCCGCTGTACAGGATGGAACATTCATCGGTGCTGTTACACAGTCTCCTCTGATGATGGGTTACTATGCAATCTACGCTCTGACAGCAGCAGCTAACGGACAGGAACTTGAAGATGTTCCTACAGATGGATACTGGTATGATTCCACAAACATGGACAGCGAAGAAATCGCTCCTAACCTTTATGACTAATCGATAAGTAAATATCGAGAGGAAATGAATCCTTAGAATTAAGTATTAATTATTAATACAAATACAGACGCCGCACTGCCGTATGGCAAGTGCGGCGTTGTTGTTCAAACAATAAAACAATGATTGGAAATGATGATTTTATTAAGTTGTAAAGATACTTATTTCGACGATAGATTTCAAAATAGCAAATAAGGACACTTTTTCAGACAAACAAGGTTCTTATTTTGGGGGAGTAAGTTGAGATAAAATGAAATCATCAGATATGAAGAGCGTATAAATTCATATATTGAGGAGGTTTTGCAATGGCAGCATATTATTTAGCAGTAGATATCGGAGCATCCAGCGGACGTCACATCCTTGGACATATGGAAAACGGAAAAATGGTTCTGGAAGAAATTTATCGTTTTGAGAATGGAATGGTAAAGAAAGACGGAGAACTCTGCTGGGAATTTGACCGTCTTTTCAAAGAGGTAGTAAATGGTCTGAAGAAATGTAAAGAAATCGGCAAGATTCCGGTAAGTATGGGTGTGGACACATGGGGTGTTGACTTTGTACTTTTGGACAAGGATGATAAAGTTCTTGGAAATACGGTAGGATATCGTGACCACCGTACAGAGGGAATGGATAAAGAAGTTTATAAGGCAATTTCTCTGAAAGATCTTTATGCAAGAACAGGTATCCAGAAAGCTGATTATAATACGATCTATCAGCTGATGGCAGTGAAAAAGAAACATCCGGAATATCTGGAACAGGCGGAGACACTTCTTCATGTGCCGGATTATTTCCATTTCCTTCTTACAGGACAGAAAACCTGTGAGTACACAGAAGCTACGACAGGACAGCTTGTAAGCCCGATCACTAAGGACTGGGATTATGAACTGATCGATATGCTCGGTTATCCGAGAAAAATGTTCCAGAAGCTGATTATGCCCGGAACAGGCATCGGACATCTGTCAGATAAGATCAGGGAAGAAGTGGGCTTTGATCTGGAAGTAGTTGCACCTGCAACACATGATACAGGATCCGCTGTACTGGCAGTTCCTGCAAATGATGATGACTTTATTTACATCAGTTCAGGAACATGGTCACTGATGGGAATTGAGAGAAAAGAAGCTGACTGCTCTGAGAAGAGCTGTGAGATGAACTTCACAAATGAAGGCGGTTATGCAGGCCGTTTCCGTTACCTGAAGAACATCATGGGACTCTGGATGATCCAGTCTGTGCGTCATGAAGTAAATGATGCATACAGCTTTGCAGAAATCTGCGCAATGGCAGAGGAAGCAAAGGATTTCCCGTCAAGAGTAGACGCAAATGATGAGTGTTTCCTTTCTCCTGACAATATGACAGAGGAAGTTAAGGATTACTGCCGCAGAACAGGACAGAAGGTTCCGGAAACTCTGGGAGAGATTGCAACAGTTATCTACACAAGTCTTGCGGAATGCTATGCAAAGACAGCAAAAGAGCTGGAAGAGATGACAGGCAGGACTTACAGCCGTATTCATATCGTGGGCGGCGGTTCCAACGCAGGATATCTCAATGAGCTGACTGCAAAGGCAACAAAGAAAGAAATCCATGCAGGTCCAGGAGAGGCAACTGCAATCGGAAATATCACAGCACAGATGCTGAAAGCAGAAGAGTTTAAAACCATTGAAGAGGCTCGTACTATCATTCATGAATCCTTTGGTGTAAAAGTTTATAAATAATAAAAGGGGAACAGGGCATTGGCTCTGTTCCCTTTGTGTCTGCGATAATAAGAAAAAAATTTCAACCGGGAGGTTTTAATTTTATATATCTGAGAAGGTTGTCTGAAAAAAAATGAATCGTATATAATGAGGTTAAAAGGTGTTTGGAAAATCATTCGTTACTGTTCTCTCTGTTCACAGTAACGTTTGGCTGTGAGAAAGGAGTCAACGGCAAGGGAATATGTTGACTATCATGGGGTTTCAAAGTATAATGATGGCTGGTGAATTGGGCGGAAATACAGGGTGATTCATCAGAGGTAAGTGATTGATTTTAATAGATAAAGGCAGGTTATATATGAATACAATTAGTGTGGAAGAGCTGGAGAAGATTGATTCTTCTAAGATTACGATCGTGGATGTGCGGCCGGCGGATCAGTACAGCAGGGGATCTTTTCCGGGGGCAGTGAATATTCCGTTGGATGAGTTTGAGGAAAGAATGGAGTCTGTGGACAGGGAGAAGATGGTGTATGTTCTCTGCCATACGGGGGACAGAAGCCGGGACTGTGTGGAGAAGCTGAGTGATGCAGGGTATGAGGCTGTGAATATTGAAGGTGGATATCGTGCCTATCTGAGACTTTCTCTGAGCCGTTTTATGGAGAATGATGCTAAGGAGCAGAAGGAACTGAAGACGAAAGAGATTGAGCACAGTATTATCAAGACGTTCAGAAAGACGGTCTGGAGACCGTTTACCAAGGCTTTGAATGAGTATCAGCTGATTCAGGAGGGAGATAAGATTGCTGTCTGTATTTCAGGTGGTAAGGACTCTATGTTGATGGCGAAGCTGCTTCAGGAGCTGAAGCGCCATGGGAAGATTCATTTTGAACTGGTGTTTCTGGTAATGAATCCGGGCTATAATGCGGATAACTGGAAGATTATTCAGGATAATGCAGAGCTTCTGGGAATTCCTCTTACGGTTTTTGAAAGTGATATTTTTGATACAGTGGCAGAAATTGAGAATAATCCTGTTATCTTTGTGCGAGAATGAGACGTGGTTATCTGTATTCTCATGCCAAGGAGCTGGGATGTAATAAGATTGCGCTGGGACATCATTTTGATGATGTGATCGAGACAATCCTCATGGGTATGCTGTACAGTGGTAAGGTGGAGACTATGATGCCGAAGCTGCACAGTCAGAATTTTGAGGGAATGGAACTGATCCGTCCCATGTATCTGATCAAGGAATCTGCGATCAAGGCATGGAGAGATACTAATGGGTTGCACTTCATTCAGTGTGCATGCCGTTTCACCGAGAACTGTGTAAGCTGTGGGGGCGGACGTGGTTCCAAGCGTGATGAGATGAAAGAGCTGGTTGCACAGTTTAGAAATACAAGTAGTGTGATCGAGACGAATATCTTTAACAGTGTGCGGGATATTAATCTTCGTACTGTTATGGGATATCATAAAGATGGAGAATATTATAATTTCCTGGATGACTATGATCAGCGTGGAAATAAGGGCGTTGATAAGGAAAAAGAATGATAACAGCAAAATCTTCATTTGTGGAAGGGAAATACACTGCTCAGTATTATAGCGGGAACGGCTGTCTATATGTTTCTGGTGCAGGTGGTGTTCTAAAAGGAGGGATTCATGACCTTACAGGAGATTCTTGAAAGTGTAAAAAGTGGTTCTGTATCTGTAGAAGAGGCAGAGAGAATCCTTAAGAAAGAAAGTTATGAAGAAATGGGATATGCGAAGCTGGATACAAGCCGCAAGGCAAGAACCGGTTTCGCAGAAGTAATCTACTGCAGTAATAAGGCAGATGAACATCTTCTGAATATTTTTGAAAGATTATACAGAGAAGACGGTGAGGTATTCGGAACCAGAGCTTCCCAACATCAGTATGAACTGGTGAAGGAGAAGTTTCCGGAAGTGGAATATGATCCGATCTCACGCATCTTAAAGGTTGAAAAGAAAGATAAGAAGCGTATTGGTAAGATCGCCGTGTGTTCAGCAGGAACTGCAGATATTCCGGTTGCTGAGGAAGCTGCACAGACAGCGGAATATTTTGGCACAAATGTTGAACGGATTTATGATGTGGGAGTCAGCGGAATGCATCGTTTATTCTCCAGACTGGAGACGATCCAGAGTGCGAACTGTGTAATTGCAGTTGCGGGAATGGAGGGAGCTCTTGCCAGTGTGATGGGCGGTCTGGTGAGCAGACCGGTGATCGCAGTACCGACTTCTGTGGGTTATGGTGCAAGTATGCATGGTCTTTCGGCACTTCTTACCATGATCAATTCCTGTGCGAATGGGATTGCTGTGGTGAATATTGATAACGGCTACGGTGCCGGCTATCTGGCAACACAGATCAACCGTCTGGCAGCAGGTACAGATGAGAAAGGAAATTGATTATGGGAAAAACATTATATCTGGAATGTTATTCAGGGATAAGTGGTGATATGACGGTTGCGGCTCTTCTTGATCTGGGGGCTGACCGCTCAGTGCTGGACAGGGTGCTGAAGAGTCTTAAGGTATCAGGATTTGAGACAAAGATCAGCAGAGTTGTGAAGTCCGGAATAGATGCATGTGATTTTGATGTTGTGCTGGATAAAGATCATGAAAATCATGACCATGATATGGAATATCTGCATGGACATCATCATAAAGGTCATGAGAATAATCATTTTTACGATCATAATCATGCTCATGAGGATGAAGCGGAACATTTTCATAGTCATGAGCACAATCACGCCCATGGCGCAGGATCAGCGCAAGACCATCACCATCACGAACACCGTGGAATAAAGGAAATTACCTATATTATAGAGCATAGTGCAATGACTGAGAATGCAAAGAAGATCGCATTGCGTATATTCGAAATTCTTGCAGAGGCAGAGAGTAAAGCACACAATGTTCCTGTAGATCAGGTGCATTTTCATGAGGTGGGAGCAGTGGACTCTATTGTGGATATTGTGTCTGTGGCAGTCTGTCTGGATGATCTGGATATTACAGAGGTTATCGTTCCTGTCCTCTGCGAGGGACGTGGAACTGTCCGTTGTCAGCATGGCATCCTGCCAATCCCGGTTCCGGCAGTTGCAAATATAGTAAGTGCCAATCATTTACGTCTGAAAATGACAGAGGTAGAAGGTGAACTTGTAACGCCTACAGGTGCAGCAATCGTGGCAGCAGTGAAAACAAAAGATAAACTTCCGGAAACATTTGAAATCCAGAAGATTGGAATCGGTGCAGGTAAACGCCAGTATGAATGCCCTGGGATTTTAAGGGCAATGATCATATCAGAAAGCACAGAGCAGGCTAAAGGAAGAAATCCGAAAGCTGAAAATCAGGAAACCAAAGATACGATTATCAAGATGGAGACAAACATTGATGACTGCAGTGGAGAAGTTCTGGGATTTGTCATGGAACGTCTGATGAAAGCCGGTGCCAGAGATGTACATTATGTGCCTGTTTTTATGAAAAAGAACAGACCTGCATGGGTTCTGAATGTGATCTGTAAGGAAGAAGATATGGAAATGCTTCAGAATATTATTTTTGAAGAAACTACTACGATTGGAATTCGTTATAGCAGAATGGAACGTACGATTCTTCCCAGAGAAACGAGAACCCTTCCGACTCCATGGGGAGAAGTTCAGGTAAAGGTATGCACTTTGAATGGAAAAGAGCAGCTTTATCCGGAATATGAGAGCGTTGCACAGTTGAGCAGAGAAAAAGAGATCCCGTTTACAGAAATTTACCGTTATATTGTTTTGGCAAATAAAGAAAAATAATAACTTTCATATGTGAACCCTTTGGTTTCCCTGAGAGTACTCCACGCGAAATCAAAGGGTACTTTTGTCTTGAAATAGAGTTGTAAGAGCTGTATATTGCATGTAGTATGAAGGGAGAAAAGAAATGTTTTGCATTGGCATTTGCGATGATGATGAGGGTCTCTGCGGGGAACTGGAAAAAATGCTTTATGATTATGGAAAAGAGCATAAAATTCAGATGAATATTGATATCTGGTATCAGGGAGAAAGCCTGTGCCGGTTCCTGAGAGAAAACAAGAAGATTCTTGATGTGTTATTTCTGGATATAGAATTACTGACAACAAATGGAATTGAAGTGGGACGTTTTATAAGAGAAGAACAGGAAAACATGGAAACTGCAATTGTTTACATTTCAGCGAACAGCAGTTATGCGATGGATTTATTTCGTGTACAGCCTACAGATTTTCTGATCAAACCTTTAGACAAAATAAAGGTTGGGAATGTCATGGACAGGATTCAGAAAATTTCAGAAGTCAGAAAAGGTATTTTCGAGTACTTTGGTAGTGGATATTATTTCAAGGTGCTGTATAAAGATATTCTGTATTTCAGCAGTCAGAATAAAAAAGTGCATCTGGTTTTAAAAGACGGACAGAAAGAATTTAATGGCAAACTGAAAGAAATAGCAAAGAAAATTCCGGGAAATTTCATTCAGATTCATCAGTCGTATCTGATCAATTTTGATTATATCGAAGAATGTTCTTATGAATCTGTGAAAATGAAAAACGGAGATACAATTCCAATCAGTCAGCCATATCGGAAATCAGTGAGAAAGCAACTGGCGGAACGTGTGTGGAGGGACAGAGAGTAAATGTTTGCGTTGATAACTACATTAAGCACGAATCTTTTGCGTACATATATAATCTATCGCTTTATGAGGTTGTTCTTTTGGACCGATATTGAGGAAAAGAAAAAAGA
>ENA-OQCP01000538-OQCP01000538.1-human-gut-metagenome-genome-assembly--contig:-NODE-538-length-16775-cov-2.710956_pt1 | contig 16775 bp, 23 predicted proteins | sample MGYA00242760_ERZ504583 | MGnify/ENA primary metagenome ERZ504583 (study PRJEB26092, sample SAMD00036308) | human gut metagenome | host: Homo sapiens | study: EMG produced TPA metagenomics assembly of...
TATAAATTTCCCTCTTTCCCTGCGCTTCTGCAGCTCCTCCTGAAGAAAGCGCTGCCTATCCTTGGCAATATACCGGCGGGCAAAGACTATTGGGCACCGCCACTCCCAGCGCTATGCAGAGAATAATCAGTGAAGCCGTGATGCCGTTGGAAACAACCGCCGTCACCTCGCCTACCACACCGTGCATATTGAATAAGCCCGAAAAGTGCACGATACATCAGCACTCCCGGAATCATCGGGATGACAGAAGGAATCGTCAGTACGTGATTGGAACATGGAACCAATGCACTGCCTTCACGGCTATCAGGCTGACAACCATGCTGCCCATGAACGAACCTATCACCGGTCCGTAACCCAATTCGAAATTGACAAAGTTACGCGTACAAACGGCAATGATGCCGCCCACCGCAACAACCCACAACAAACGCCGCTGTATGTTGAATATCATGGAAAATCCCATGGCAGCTATCGCCGCCGCAATGGCATACACCAGATAACTGTCATGAGGCACCATACTCAATTCGCTGAACTTCTTGTCAATCACGACATCCTCCACCGTCAGCAGGCGCATGGCTATTACAATGCCGAAGGCATTGCACAGACCATCAGCACCGTATTCACAGCCCGCACAATGCCCACCTGGATATAATTGTCAATCATATCATCCACAAAGTTTATCAGCGGCACCCCCGGAACGATGAACAGTGCACACGCCAACAACGGATGATAGGGAGTTTCCGAGAGCCCGGCAAACGAAGACACATAGGCCAGACAGGTAGAAATCAATGCGGCAATGGCAATACTCATATAGTGATTGATGCCGAACTCCATGCAACGGGCACGGACGCGGAAGCCGGCAAAAGCGCAGATAGAGGTAAACAGAAACGCCATCCAGTCACCACCGAACAGTTTACAGAAACCTCCGCAGGCAAAGCCGGCACCGATGGCAACAACGTATGGCACATAGTTCCGCTTCTTGTTTTTGATTCTTTCCAGTTCCTCCTCATACTGGTCGAGGGAATAGTCATTCTCAATAGCCCGCCAGGACAGTTTGCTGATTTCGGAAATGGCAGTCATGTTGATGCCATGCTTTTCACATTTCTGGAATTTGGAGAACGAATGCAGGCCGTCGCTCACATTCACCACCAGCATGGTATAACTTACGTCGATGTGGAGCTTTTCTTCCGGCAGCCCCAGATAGGCGGCAACACGGTTCAAGTTACGAACAACACGGTTTGTATCAGCCGCACTCTCCACCAGCAGCTGTCCGGTACGAAGCAATAAATCGAGTTTCCTGCGCAGCAGGGCAATCTCTTGTTCAGTCAAAGTCTTATCCATGAATCTTTTACCTATTTTTTTGGAGGCACAAAGATAGGCAAAATGTAGAAAACGATTTCATTCTTTCGGCAGAAAACTCTACCTTTGCGGCCGTTTTTTTAATGGACACAAATGGAAATATTCTGGAATACTATCGCACAATACAACGAGGCCACCTGGTGGGCACAGTTCCTCATCACCGCAGCAGGTATCCTGCTCACCACGCAGCTCTACCGGAAACCGACCTTATGGGCAAAGCGCTCCATGAAAATCTACATGGTATTTCTGAACGGGTGGATATCCATCGTGTACTACATGATGTATTGCGGAGCGCGCGGACACCACCATATACTAGCCATCTTCTGGGGAGTGATTGCACTGTTGTGGCTATGGGATTTGTTTACCGGCTACACTCCGTTCGAGCGCAACCCGAAATACAAGGTACTGGTGGGGGTACTCTATGCAATGCCTTTCCTCTACCCGCTCCTTTCGTGGGCACGCGGAATGGAGTTTCCCATGATGACCACCACCGTGATGCCCTGCTCGGTGGCTGTTTTCACCATCGGGCTGCTGCTGGCTTTCTCGCGCAGGGTCAACCTGCTCGTCATTCTGTTCCTTTGCCACTGGGCGCTCATCGCCTTTTCCAAAGTCTACATCTACAAGATTCCCGAAGACCTGCTACTGGCAAGCGCTACCGTTCCTGCCATCTATCTGTTCTTCAAGAACTACTTTGACCAGAACTTGCACAAGGAAACCAAGCTGGGCGCACGGCTCATGAACTGGTTCCTTATCCTCATCTGTATAGTGGTCGGGGTACTGCTCAGCATGACGCTGCTCCATGGAATGAGAGGATAAAGAAATAGCGCGCTTCCGTGCGCCAAAATCAGTTCTTCTTTCCCTGATTGGCCACAGCCTCCATCAATTTCTTTATCTCCTCGGGGTCACCCAAGAAATAGTCTTTCGTCAAGTTCAGCTCATCGTCAAACTCAAAGACGTAGGGCACCGCCGTAGGCAGGTTCAGATGCACAATTTCATCGTCCGAAATATGCTTCAGATGCTTGATAATACCCCGCAGGCTATTGCCATGAGCCACTACCAGCAATTCGTCGGCCGTCTTCAGATTCGGGAAGATGACACATTTCCAGTAAGGCATGATACGCTCAATCGTATCTTTCAACGACTCCGTACGGGGCAGTTCGGCATCGGGCACTTCTTGATAACGGTCCTCAAAACGCGGATTACGCGGGTCATCCTCGGCCAATGCATGCGGAGCCACATCAAAGCTCCGGCGCATACCAACACCTGCTCGTCACCGTACTTGGCAGCCGTCTCTGCCTTGTTCAGCTTGCAACTGGCCGTAGTGTTTCTCATTCAACCTCCACGATTTCTCCACCGGAATCCAGTCCTGGTCGAGGCGGTCCAGCACACAATCCAGTGTCTTCACGGCACGCTTCAGATAGGAAGTATACGCCTTCTTGAAGCGGAATCCCTTTTCTGCCAGCAGCTCACCCGCCCTTACAGCTTCAGCAACGCCTTTCTCTGTCAAATCAACATCCGTCCACCCCGTGAAGCGGTTTTCCTTATTCCATGCACTCTCGCCGTGGCGAAGCAAAACAATCTTTTTCATATAGTCTCCTTTCAGTTTTACCTATAGAACACCCGGCTACCTCCTCTTGTTCATGCAATAGCGGACCACATATACCAAAAGTATCAGAAACGCCACCCACACCATGCTGATGACCGGCAGGTAGCGGTTATACAAATATTCCCCTTCCTTCGGGACACGGTTGAAAGTACAGATTATGCAATTACAGCACGCATCGAGTGCATCATGCGAGAATACCGAAAAAACAATGATAGCCACCCCCGCAAGAAGCATCATCAAAGTCCCCCACACCAGCCACTTACCAGCCACGGAAGGATGGAATTGCGAATGAGTGGAATGTACGAATCTAACCATAAACACTTGTCTATTATTACCGGTACAAATGTCCTTCATTTTTAACAATCCGGCAATACCTACTTTTCATCAAAAAGAGAGTCTGCCATCCAATTAGTAGGTAGCCGCGACCTCTATAAACCACGCCACAAGCTAACCCGAAATGGGGAGCGGCACAACACTAAAAGCCCTACATGTAGGTATTTCACGTTCTCCGGCAAAGCCTTTACTTTGCAGCAAACAATTTAATCACTTTATTTACAATGAAAAAGACTGGTGTTTTTTATGGTTCCAGTACCGGAACCTGCGAAGAGTTGGCTAACCAGATAGCCGAAAAGTTGGGAGTTTCCTCCACCGACGTACATAGTGTTGACAAGATGACCGCCGATAAAATCAAGGAATATGAAGTGCTGGTTCTAGGTACCTCCACTTGGGGAGACGGCGAACTGCAGGACGACTGGTATGACGGCGTAAAGGTACTGAAGAGCGCGACCTTTCCATGAAGTTCGTAGCCCTATTCGGTTGCGGTGACTCCGAATCCTACTGCGACACATTCTGCGACGGCATCGGAGTACTCTACGAGGACCTGAAGGATAGCGGATGTACCTTCTTGGGCAACAAAGTCAGCACGGACGGGTATTCCTTCTCCTCTTCCATCGCCGTGGTAGACGGTGCATTCGTAGGACTTCCCCTCGACGAAGTGAACGAAAGTAACAAAACCGCCGAACGCATTGACGCCTGGACAGCCGAAATAAAAAGCAAGCTCTAGAAAGAAAACAGACCATCGTTTACTTTAAACGGATGGTCTGCCTGCATCATGCAGATGATATCTTTTATCTGAACAGATAATGTGTTCTGCCATATCCGCAGGCACATTATCTTTTTTATGCTCTTATACGAACCAGCGAACGTAGCAGAAGTCCTGACGGTGAGGCAGGTCTGCATTCTTCGGGAACATACGGTAAGAAACCTTGAAGCTACCCGCATTTTCCATCTTGTGCTTAGCTTGGAAAGTATAAAGGTTACCTTCTTTCTTCACTACATTGAACGGTTCTACGGAGTAAACATGCTGTTTGCCATCCTGAGCCGTATAAGTAGTCACCAGTTCCAGACCGATAGCATCGTTCAAGCCCTTCTCGTCGATAACGTAAGTAATGGTGTATTCCTTACCGCTCTCGATGGAGCCTTTCACCAGGTCTTCGGTCTTTTCGCAAGACACCACTTCAATGCTGTCCCACTTCTCGGCAACTTCTTCCTTCCAAGCAGCTATTTCCTTAGCCTTGGCACAACCGTCGGCAGCCAGCATCTTGAAACGTTTGGCCTCCTTGATGTAGAACTTGTCGTAATAGTCATCCAGCTGACGCTTCATTGTATAGTGGGGAGCAATCTGTGCGATGGAGTTCTTGATAGTCTTCACCCAACCTTCAGAATATCCCTTCTTGTTGCGTGCATAGAACAACGGCAGAATTTCTTGCTCAAGAATGCTGTAGATAGTAGCGGCATCGAGCTGGTCCTGATGTTCCTGGTTCTGGTAAGTACGCTTTTCGGTCAATGCCCAACCGGCACCTTCACGATAGCCTTCCAACCACCAGCGTCGAGTACGGAGAAGTTTACAACACCGTTCATCAACGCCTTTTCGCCGGAAGTACCGGATGCTTCGAGCGGACGTGTCGGAGTGTTCAGCCAGATATCCACACCTGAAACGAGGCGACGTGCCAACTGCATGTCATAATTTTCCAGGAAGATAATCTTGCCCAGGAACTCCGGACGACGGGAAATCTCAATGATTCTCTTAATCAAGCCCTGGCCGGCACCATCGTGCGGGTGAGCCTTACCGGTAAAGAGGAACTGTACCGGATAGTCGGGGTTGTTCACAATCTTGGCCAGACGGTCGAGGTCGGTGAACAGCAAGTGTGCACGCTTGTAGGTAGCGAAACGGCGTCCGAAACCTATCAGCAGAGCGTTCGGATTGATTTTGTCCAGCAGGGAAACGATGCGTGAAGGGTCACCCTGGTTCTTCAACCAAGTTTCACGGTATTGCTTGCGAACATAGTCAATCAGTTTGTTCTTCATCACCATGCGCGTCTTCCAGATTTCTTCGTCGGACACGTTATAGATAGCCTCCCAAATCTTGGGGTTGGACTGGTCGTAGAGGAAGTTCTCATCAAAATGCGCAGCATAGAGATGTTTCCACTCCGTAGCGCTCCAAGTGGGGAAGTGTACACCGTTGGTAACGTAGCCCACATGGCTTTCTTCGGGGAAGTAACCCTTCCAGATGGAAGCGAACATCTCCTGGGAAACCTTTCCGTGCAGCCAGCTCACACCGTTCACCTCCTGAGAAGTGTTGCAAGCGAATACAGACATACAGAAACGTTCACCCTTGTCGCCCGGATTGTTACGTCCGAGGTCCATCAGGTCGTCCCAGCTGATACCCATTCTTGAAGGATAGCCGCCCATGTACTTGCCGAAAAGGCTTCGTCGAAGTAGTCGTGACCGGCAGGAACCGGAGTATGTACAGTATAGAGAGAAGAAGCACGTACCAGCTCGATAGCCTGGTCGTAAGTCAGACCTTCGGCCACGTAGTCACAGATGCGCTGTACGTTGATTAAAGCAGCATGTCCTTCGTTGCAGTGATAGATATCTTTCTTGATGCCCAGCTTCTTCAGCGTCAGAATACCACCGATACCGAGCAGGATTTCCTGCTTCAAGCGGTTTTCCCAGTCACCGCCATACAGCTGGTGAGTGATGGAACGGTCGAACTCGCTGTTCATTTCATTGTCAGTATCAAGTAGATAGAGAGAGATACGTCCAACGTTCACTCTCCACACATAAGCATGCACGTAGTAGTCCAGATAAGGAACATCCACTACCATCTGCTCGCCCTTCTCATCCAATACACGGTCGATGGGCAACTGGCCAAAGTTCTGTGCCTCGTAATTGGCAATCTGCTGGCCGTCCATAGACAATGTTTGTGTAAAGTAACCGTAGCGGTACAGGAAACCGATTGCACACAAGTCGGCGTTGCTATCGGAAGCTTCTTTCAGGTAGTCACCGGCAAGTACACCCAGACCGCCGGAATATATCTTAAGTACATGGCTCAAACCATACTCCATACTGAAATAAGCCACGGACGGGCGCTTGCTGTCAGGCTTCACATCCATGTATGTGCGGAACTTGGAGTATACGTCATCCATTCTGCGCAGAATAACTTTGTCATTTGCGAGTGCCTCGAGTTTAGCATAACTCATACGTTCCAGCAGAAGTACGGGGTTCTGTCCCACTTCTTTCCAGAGAGCAGGGTCAAGGTCTCTGAACAGTTCGGTGGCTTCATAATTCCATGCCCACCAGATGTTATGTGCCAGTTCAGACAGTTTCTCCAGTTCGGCGGGAATGTGCGATTTCACATTCACATCTTTCCAGTTAGGAGTGTTTACATTACTAACTTTAATCTTCATTGTATGATAACTAATTGATTAATAATTCTTTTATTTTAGTTGACGCTTCATGGCATTGCGCAGTGCAATGTCGTAAGCCTCGTAATAATATTGTATAAAGTGCTTCCACAAAGCCTGCTCTGCCACCTGGCCTGCACGCTTGCGTATTTCCTTGATTTCGGCTTCCGTCTTGGTAGAGAACAAGGCTACGGTGTCCTTGATGCCGTCTGCCACTTCGGAATAGTTATAGTCCGAACGGTGCAGCACTTCCACTCCGTCGTTTATGCCATGCTGGTTTTTCAGGCTGTTCACCCAAAGTCCGAAACCGGCAAGGTCGGTGGTGATGGTAGGCACCCGGAAAGCCACGCTCTCCAGCGGGGTATATCCCCACGGTTCATAATAGGACGGATAGACACTGAGGTCCTCGCCTAAAATCAAGTCATAATAATGCTTGTTGAGGATGCCATCGTGACCATCCTGATAGCAAGGTACAAAAATTACTTTCACCTTATCTTCGGGACGATTGCCCATACCGAGGTATTTCAGCATATCCAGCACCTGGTCGTGCGTCATATTGTGCAGCCAGTGGGTGATGAAAGGACACTGCAACGGTTCGGTGAACTTATCTTTGCTCTTCAAGCGCTTCTGCAAGTCCTCGCGGGGGTCTCCCACCCAGCTGGGCACGTTGACAAACGCCAATACTTTCTTCTTTAAATCTTTATCGCGGTTCAGCCGGTTCAATGATTCCAGGAACACATCGATACCCTTATTTTTGAACTCATAGCGTCCGCTGGTACCGATAATCAGCGTATCGTCGCCCAAGTCCTCACCCAGCAGGCAGTTTGCCACACGCAGCATGGTGGAACGGGCACGTTTGCGCTTGCCGGTAAAGGTGGCGCCTTTCGGTACAAAATCATCTTCAAAACCGTTCATCAGCACAACATCCGCAGGCTTGTCAAGCAATTCCCTGCATTCGTTGTTTGTGATTTCGCTCACAGTGGTGAAACAGTCCACATAGTGGGCCGTCTGCTTTTCAATGGAATGTTTGGACTGCATGTTCAGCTCCTCCGCCATCTGGTCGCCGTTGTAGGCGAAAAGATAATCGTAAAGCGGCTTGTTGTTGCCAGCTATGGAGCGGCCGATGGACGTGGCATGGGTGGTGAAGATAGTCCCTATCTCGGGAACGGCAGACTGAAGATAGAGGGCGGCCATGCCGGTCATCCACTCGTGTGCCTGGAACACCACTTTGTCCGTTTCCGTCAAATTATAGCGATAGAAGCTCTCTATCACCTTGCCGGTAGCGAAAGCAAACATGGATGCTTCGTCATAATCACCATATCCATGCAGTGAATCCACCTGATAGCGGTTCCACATTTCTGTATAAATCTCATTTTTTTCTGCAAAGAACGGTTGGAAATCAACCAATATAACAATAGGTTCTCCCGGAATGTTCCAGCGACCTACGCGGACGGAAAGATTGTCTTTCAACGCTGCATGTTTTTTCCACGCTGCACAAAGGTTATCAGACTCAATGAACAAAGGGTTCTCTTTTCCCTGCCAGAAATCCGGCCCTATAAAGAATAATCTATCGCGAAATTTAGTCTGTAAGTATTTGCCCTTGTAGACAAAACTGTATAGATACCGCCTACTTTATTACACACTTCCCAACTCGCTTCGAAGATGTAATCGGGGGTAAGTAGTTCTTTAGTCATATTATGTTATAATCTCTTTGTCTTAATTACGGCTGCAAAAGTACGTATTATTCTTTGAAAAATAGCCTTTTAATCGAAAAAACTGATTAAATATGCATAAACAATCGTTTGCGGAATGTCATAGTTTAGCCACAAAAGCCCCATTGGCTCGCCCATCCATGCATTTTTCGTCTAAAATTCCCGAAGTTTCAAAAAAGAATTCCTGGAGTTTTCAGTTGAAGCCCCAGGAATTTAAACAAAAAACCCCAGGAATTTCAATTGTAAATCCCTGGGGTTTATTTTCTTATAATCCGGATTATACCATCAATGCAGCTACCAGCGCCAAAATAGCGTAGAATTCAGGAAGCGCGGCGTAAATCATTGTATTGGTCTGTACGTCGTGTCCCTGGGAGATACCCACAATACCGCTAGCACAAATCTGTCCCTGACGGATAGCGGAGAACAGACATACCAGTCCGACACCCAATCCGATGCCCAGCATCAAAGGACCGTCTGTCGCAAAATCCCTGCCCATAGACATCAGGAAAGCCACGAAACCGTAAAGTCCCTGCGTAGCCGGAAGGGCTGACAAAATCATATAACTTGCTGACTTGGAAGGGTCTTTCTTCAACGCACCTTCTGCCGCACTACCGGCGATAGTTGTACCGAAGCAACTGCCAATTCCTGCAAGGGCCAACATCAAGCCCAGACCGAGATAACCTAAAATTTCATTCATAATGTTTCTATTTTTATTTGTTTTTTAATTTGTTTATTTCTTTACTACTGTAAAAGGTTTATAGGCTTCGCCCTTACCTTCGTAACCGGAATTCTTGAAGTATTCCACAAATGTCAGACGGAGCGGGTGTACAAAGGCACTCAGACAAGACATGGCAATGTTCAGCGTATGCCCGAATATCAGTATCAGACCGCAGAACAGCATCCCAGGGCCGGACCTGCAGCATCGTTCACCATGAAGGCAAGCTGGTTGAACACGCCTCCAAGCATACCGCCTGCCAAGCCGAGGGCATAGAGACGGATGTAGAAAGTATATCGCCCATCAATCCGGTTGCCATGTTATAGGTATCCCATACTCCGGCACCGATGTTGACAAATACATTCCGGTGGATATTGTTCAGCAGGTAGATACCGATGGCAGAAACACCGCCAATCACGATAAATGCCCACGTAGACACGTCTTCCGAAATTATCTTGAAGAAGGAAAGTCCGCCGGTGCAGATAAATCCCACCACCAGCAACAGCCATCCCCAAGCACTGAGCGACTCCTTGAAGCCGAAACGAACGGTCTGTCCCACGGCCTTCACCGTCATGGCAATGCAGATGTGCACCGCACCGATAATCAACGCCAGCAGCATTTGCTTGTCATAGGTAGTCTCACCTATCTTACCCACAATCATGAATTCCTTCAGTTTGGCGGGTATCTCCAGGTCAAAGAGGCTTACACCGAAGAAGGTTCCCAATATGGCACCGATGACGGACGTAAATATACCCAACGTAATCACCAGGTTCATCATGCCTTTCATGGACTTGGACATCTTCCTTTTCAAAATGAACCGAGTGCAATCAGTACCAGACCGTAGCCCGCATCTCCCATACAGAAAGCAAAGAAGAGCGAGAAGAATGGCGCAAGTATCGGTGTCGGGTCGAACTCGGCATATTCGGGCATACCGTACATTTTGGTAAGCACTTCGTACATGCGTGTATAGGCGTTGTTTTTCAGCTTGATGGGAGCATTGTCCTCGCGCTTGGCAGCCTTATCTCATAATAAGTGCCGCTTTCATCGAGAAGTTTCCTCACATCCGCCTCGCAGTCTTCGGGAATCCAGCCTTCCATCAACACTACGGCACCTTCTGCCATATGTTCGCTGTTCAGCTTGACTTTCAGCAGGTCTATCTCTTCCTGGAGCTGTAGGTTGTACTTCTCCAACGTGCAGTAATTCGCTTTGCAGAATTCTTTCAATCCGGCATGTGCCTGCACAAGGGCCTCTTCCGTATCGGCTTTCTTCCGGCTCAGTTCGGAGAGGCTGAGTGAAGGCAGACGGAGCGGTTCCACATCCAGTTCTACCGGTTGGGGAGTGACGGTCACGAAATAAAGATGTCCGCCGTTCTCTTTCACCACGATGGCATTGTAGTCCTCTGCCCACGCTTCGTTATAGTCTTTCTCCGGGCAGGTATAGAACTGCACGAACCAACCAGCATCTTCCAGCTTGCGGATGGCTCTCCAATCGAAATCGCCCCAGACTTCCATCTGCGCCACATCCTTGTCGATGGTGGGAATCTGCTGGTTCAAGTCTTGTATCCGCGCCTGCAAGTCCTCGTAGAATTTCACCAGAGCATCGGCCGACAACTCTTTATGCACCTTTTCTTCCGGCTGTTTGTCTGCAGGGTGTGCATGCTCTGAAGCATATTCTTGTAGAGCGTACGCTTCTGCATGAATTGCTGCAAGGTGTCGTCCATCTCGCCGCACTGCCTTTCCACAACGTGCACCACGCCCAGTTCCGGATTTGTGCCAGAAATGCTTCGTACTCCTTATGATACACAAGGAACGTGAGCTTCTTCATTTTCGTAATCATGCCTCTGCCTCCTTCCTTTTCTCCTGATGGGATTTCATGATTTTCTGCGATGACTTGGAAAGGTTCTCCTCGTCTTCCATAAACCGCTTGATTTTGCGCAGAGCATCCTGATAACCCGGAATCTGTACTTTCTCAAAAAGATTCACCTTCTGGGTGGTCTTTTTACGCGCATGTTCCAACAAGTTCAACTTGGCAACAGTAAATTCACGCTCGATGGCAGTATGTGCCAGTGACTTAAGCAAATGCAGCCCGTCTGCATACCATTTGGGTGCATTGAACAAGCTGTAAGGGCGTATCTCGAAATCTACATTCTCGAGCAACGGCACCCGTACACCGGCAATCTTCTTTACACCGAGATGAACATCGCTGACCTTTATCAATGAAGCGTCGAACTCATTCCAAAGGGCGAACATGGCTTCGTAAGCTTGGATTTCCTTTTCCAACCTCGCGTCCAACGCGGCAGCGTCTCCCTTGCAGCGCTTCACTTCCATACGCAGGGCACTCTCCTTATTCTTAATAATGGGGAGTGTACGCACGCGCACCTTCAGTTGCTTTTCGAGTTGCTGAAGCGAGGTTTTGTTATATTGAAACTTAATAGCCATTTTATTTACGATTTAACGATTTACGATTAGACGACTGAAGCTACTCAATTTCTCAATTTACAGATTTACAATTTCAGTAATATCAATCGTAAACCGTAAATCGTCTAATCGTACATTTATTTAGTTTGCTTTCGGCCAGAACTGGTCCACAAGCTCTTTCTTGATATTCACCTCTTCCGGACGGAAATACTTGCCGAACAGACTCCATGCCACATCGAGCATCTCTGTGGTATCGAGGTTGACGTCGATGGCCAGCAGTTGGTTGGAGTAGTCCTTGGCAAAGGCAAGGGTACGTTCGTCGTAGTTCGTCAGGTCGAAACCGTTTTCAAGCTTGGTTTTGGCGTTGGCGGCATCGGCGTACAGACGTACAGCGGCATTCATCACCTGCGGATGGTCCTTACGTGTCTTTTTGCCCGTAACAAGCTGTTTCAGACGGGACAAGGAACGGAACGGGTCAACGATAACCTTACCGATGTCGCTGTCACGACGGAGGAACAACTGGCCTTCCGTGATATAACCCGTATTGTCGGGCACGGCATGCGTAATGTCGCCACCGGACAGAGTCGTCACCGCAATAATCGTGATGGAACCGCCGCTTGGGAACTGCACCGCCTTTTCGTATATCTTCGCCAAGTCCGAATAAAGGGAACCCGGCATGGAGTCCTTCGAAGGAATCTGGTCCATACGGTTGGACACGATGGCGAGCGCATCGGCGTAGGAAGTCATATCCGTCAGCAGCACCAGCACCTTTTCATTATTGTTTACAGCAAAATACTCGGCCGCCGTCAGTGCCATATCCGGAATCAGCAGACGCTCTACCGGAGGATTCTCGGTGGTATTCATAAAGCTGACGATACGGTCGAGCGCACCGGCATTGGAGAATACGTTCTTGAAGTAAAGGTAATCATCGTTCGTCATACCCATACCGCCAAGGATAATCTTGTCAGTCTCCGCACGCAGAGCCACATTCGCCATCACCTGGTTGAAGGGCTGGTCGGGGTCGGCAAAGAACGGAATCTTCTGTCCGGACACCAGCGTATTGTTCAAGTCGATACCTGCAATACCGGTTGCAATCAGTTCCGAGGGCTGCTTACGGCGCACCGGATTCACGGATGGACCGCCAATTTCCACCTCCTCGCCTTCAATGGCCGGACCACCGTCGATGGGGTCGCCAAAGGCGTTGAAGAAGCGTCCGGCAAGCTGCTCGCTCACTTTGATTGTAGGAGCCTTGCCCAAGAATACTACCTCTGCATTGGTGGGAATACCTTCCGTACCCTCAAACACCTGCAAAGTCACTTCGTCGCCGGCAATCTTCACCACCTGGCCAGCTTGCCGTTTACGGTCGCCAACTCGTCATACCCCACTCCGGTTGCCTTCAGCGAACACGTAGCTTTCGTAATCTGAGTAATCTTGGTATATATTTTTTGAAATGCTTTTGTTGCCATCTATTTATTTACAATTTAGCAATTTACTATTTACTATTTAAATCTCTGCCATCCTATTCTACTATTTTCCTATCTACAACCTCCGTACACCTGCATCCGCAAGGCAAATAGTAAATTGTAAATAGTCACATAGTACATCCTTAGGCTTTACGTTCCTCAACCAGTTCCTGCAACTGCTTATGGAACTTGTCGTATTCTTCCGACTTAAACTTCGAGTAGTTCATCTGCTTACAGATGTTAATCATTTTCTTGAAGTAATCCATTACTTCGTTGAAGTTGTCGAACTCAAATTCAGTATGACAGATTTCTATTACCATATTCAGAATCTCCTCCTGACGCTCCATCGGGGTCACGGCATCAATTTCATCAAAGGCATCCTGCTGCAGAATAACGAAGTCAATCAATTCCGATTTCCAGAAAGTCACGTGATATTCTACGGGCACACCGTCGTCACCCAAGATGTTGATTTGCTCGGCAATCTCCTTACCACGCTGCAAACGGGTCTTGATTTCATTCACCTTGCCAATCCACTCACCATTGATGTGCTTGGTGATATACTCTTCAAATTCAGGGTATTCTATATATTTGGAATACGAGTCAATCGGATTTACGGCAGGATAACGCTTCTTGTCGGCACGGTCTTGCTCAAGGGCATAGAAGCAGCGTGCCACCTTCTTCGTATTCTCGGTTACCGGCTCCTTCAAGTTACCACCGGCAGGCGATACCGTACCGATGAAAGTAATGGAACCGGACTCGCCGTTGTTCAGCTTCACATAACCCGCACGGCCGTAGAAGTTAGAGATGATGGAGGACAAGTCCATCGGGAAGCATCGGGACCGGGCAACTCCTCCATACGGTTGGACATCTCGCGCAATGCCTGCGCCCAACGTGAAGTGGAGTCCGCCATCAGCAGTACCTTCAATCCCATGCTTCGGTAGTATTCTGCAATCGTCATAGCCGTGTAGACAGATGCCTCACGGGCAGCCACCGGCATGTTCGAAGTATTGGCAATGATAATCGTACGTTCCATCAGCTTCCGTCCCGTATGCGGGTCAACCAATTCGGGAAATTCTGTAAAGATTTCCACAACCTCGTTGGCACGCTCACCGCAGGCAGCGATGATTACGATGTCCGCTTCCGCTTGTTTTGAAATGGCATGCTGAAGCACCGTTTTTCCAGTACCGAACGGACCGGGGATAAAACCCGTACCACCTTCCACAATCGGGTTTACGGTGTCGATTACACGCACACCGGTTTCCAGCAATTTGAAAGGACGCGGTTTTTCCTTATAGTTGGTCATGGCGCGCTTCACGGGCCATTTCTGTATCATGTTCACCCGGATGTCATTACCTTCGCTATCCGTCAGCACTGCAATGGTATCCTCAATGCTGTAATCACCTTCCTTTGCAATGGATTTCACGGTGCACACACCTTTCTGTTCAAAAGGCACCATGATTTTCAGAGGTTGGAAGTTTTCGTCCACTTGTCCCAGCCAGGCAGCGGCTTCCACTTGGTCGCCCACCTTTGCCAAAGGCACAAAATGCCATTTGCTTCCTTTATCCAGCGGATAGGTATATTGCCCGCGTTTCAAGAAAACACCGTCCATCTTATCGAGGTCGTTTTGCAGACCGTCGTAGTTCTTCGAAAGCATACCGGGCCCCAGTGTTACTTCGAGCATATGTCCGGTAAACTCAGCTTCGGCCCCCACTTTCAGTCCGCGGGTACTCTCAAATACCTGCACGTAGACCTGGGTACTACTACCTTAATCACCTCCGCCATCAACTTGTCTCCTCCGGTCGAGATATAACAAATCTCATTCTGCGCTACCGGTCCGTCGACGACGAGGGTCACCATGTTGGCTATTACGCCACTAACAGTTCCTTTTGTTGCCATATATTTTTAGTTGTTTATTTTATCTGAATTCTGCGGGTATCTGCACCTCGTCTTTCAAGGCAGCGATAATGCTGCGGAACAGTTGGTTACCCTTCTCTTTATCCAACGAAATCCACCGTTCTATCATCTCCAGCTGTAGCAGGAAGACAAACAGACGTTCCACGGTAAAGTAATCGAAGAATGTGGCCTCCTCCATCCAGTCCCAGCGAAGCTGGTCCAGTTTCTTTTCCCGGTCCACCAGTTCCTCCGTCTCACTGATTTTCACCAGCTGCTCCAGATAATCCACCTCAGTACCAGACCGAAGTCACGGGCATTGGAAGTACGCAGAGCCTCGCACACTTCCGTATCACCCACAATCAGCGGAGCAATGTCCAGCTTGAACTTACGTGCTGTGAGCGCCACCAATATATTATTGAGAGTGAGGTTGAAGCCAAACCAGGAAGACACAAACTGATTCCTGGATTCCATAGCATAGGCGTAATAGAGCGCTGCCAGGCGGTCTTCATACAAGAAACCGTCCTCGGCAGGCAGGCTGAAGTATTCGGAAATGAACGTAGAGAGATAAGATGGGAATACACTGTCAGAGACTTCGTCGCCATCCTTCAGTTGTGAGATATATTCCACCAGTTCCTCCGACGAATAGTTTCCGCGCGGGTCGATGGCAGCATCCTTATCCTTCAATAGTTTCAAGACATTCGCATTATCGAATTTCAGATAAAACAAATCTATCAACTTTTTATCATCTTCCGACAAGGCAGGATATAGTTCCGTCTTGAAATCGGCTACTGTATAGCTCAGTTTACTGTCTTCCAGAGTAAGTTCAGGCAAACCGGCTACCAAGTAATAGTATTTACTCATAATCCTGTGGGAGTTTTTAGAACAGCATTTCCACTAATTGCGGACGCAGGAATTCCTTGAAGTAATTCATAAATTCTTCTTCGCCAAAGTTCACCTTGTACGAACCATCGGCAGGCGATACGGAGAACAAGGTTTTGATGCCATTCACTTGCTCAATCTTCACACCCTTGTCCAGCAGGTCTTTCGCCTTCGCTGCGAAATATTTTGTCAAGCCTTCCGCATCGGCAGTAGAGATAACGATTGGTTCGTTCACACTCCATTTGGACGCCAATGCAACGATGAAGGCATTAAGATAATCCTTGTTTGCAGCAAATGCCTTTACATCGGCATTCACAATGTTGTCCGTCACCAACGTAGCGATTTCGGACTTCAGAGCATTCACAGCCTGACCGGCAAACAACTTTAATTCAGATTTTGTATTCTCTGCCAGTTCATCGGCAGACTTATGAGCGGTAGCCACGATAGAATCCGCTTCCTTGTGAGCATCCTCTATAATTCTCTTGGCTTCTTCCTGAGCTTTTGCGATAAGTTTCTGTGCCTCTTCGTTTCCTTTCTCTACGCCTTCGCGGTAGATCTTATCGGTCAGCTCTTGAATCTTGTTTTCCATATTTGCAGGAGTTATTATATGATTTATATTACAATATTAATTGCGTGATTTTTTCCCTTCCTATTAGATTCACGCCAAATTTACAAAAATCCATTTGATATTGAATAGAAAGAAAAGGAAGAAAAGTTCTTGCTCTTCCAAAAAACATCATTTACACCAACTTGTTCTGTAATGATAACAAAAGAATGACAAAAGAAGCAGAAAAATACGTATGCAACAACGCATGACAGGGATTAAGGGGAGCAGTTCCGGAGGTATATAAACGAACAAAGCTCCGTATCCTTATCAGACACGGAGGCTTCTTCTGAAAACGGCGACTACCTACTCTCCCACTGTTACGCAGTACCATCGGCGTGACCGCTTAACTTCTCTGTTCGGAATGGGAAGAGGTGGAACCCC
>ENA-OQCP01000539-OQCP01000539.1-human-gut-metagenome-genome-assembly--contig:-NODE-539-length-16771-cov-2.541456_pt1 | contig 16771 bp, 20 predicted proteins | sample MGYA00242760_ERZ504583 | MGnify/ENA primary metagenome ERZ504583 (study PRJEB26092, sample SAMD00036308) | human gut metagenome | host: Homo sapiens | study: EMG produced TPA metagenomics assembly of...
TTATAATAAAAATATACTATATATATAAAGAAAGAAGGGCTATTTATGTTAAGAAAAACATACAAAAAACTATTATCAACAGGTATTGCTTTATCTTTAGGTTTTTCAATTTCTTATACTATATTGCCTAATCAATCTGCATATGCCTTCAACTGGGGCAATGCTATTGGCGCTGTGGCTATCACTGGTATTCAATATCAGCAATTAGAAAAACAGCTCAATTATCTAGATAGTGATGGTCGTCATGAGTATTTTAATCAAATGAAAAGTGAATTAGGAGAAAATACTGACCCTTATTACAATACTTTATTAGATAATATCATGAACCGTTTGACTTATGCTATCTCCTTAACGGACCCTTCTATTAAAGATAAACCTTATAATTATTTCATTAATCCAAGTGAAGAATATAATGCCTTTTGCACTGTAGGGCATAATTTAAGTGTAAATACTGGTATGTTTAAATTGCTCAATAATAATGAAGATGAACTTGCCATTGTTATTGCTCATGAATTAGCTCATGGCGAAGAAGAACATGTTCAAAGCTCTGCCAAGAAAAGTTTTTCTGTACAATTATTGACTAATCTTTATGCTTCTCAAAATCCTAATATTATATCTATAATTGGTGCGAATGTCCTGCAAAATAATATGATTGCCAAAGGTATAACTAAAGTTCAAGAACAAGATGCTGATGATATTGCTTTTAATTATGCAACAAGCGCTGGTTATAATATCGGTGCTGGTGCTGCTACTTGGCAACGTTTTATTGATAAAATGGGTGAGTCTAAAACTAATTTCGTAGGTGAATTGTTCTCCCCATCTGACCATCCAAGTCATCAATCACGCCGTGATAATTATTCTGATAAACTCACTGATTATAGTAACAATAAAGTAAAGGTTGATAGTAAAACTGGCATGATTAGTGTAAATCGTCATGATTTTATAACACCTGTCCCTGCAAATGATATGAGCAGTCAAGAAAGAGCATATCTAATTGCTGGTAATTTGGCAGCAGTTTATCATAATCATCCTAAAAATCCACCTGAAGCTTATTTAAGTGGAAATACAATTTATATGGGTAATCAAGCAATAATGGTTGTTGAATATGGAGAAAATGGTAATAGTATTGTAAATAAATTAAATTCTATTAGATAGTTTGACGGAGGATATAACTAAAAATAGATTAATTACTTTTATCAATGTAGTGATTTATAGTATTAACTTCATTACTTTATCTTGTCTATTATTAAGTGCTTTATATTCTTTTAAGTCTCATCCTCTTTTTATACTATTCTTTGCTTGTAATTGTTGGCTAATAAATAAATTTAAAAATTCTCTATCTCAATTAATACCTAATAAAAAATTAAATTTCTTTATTTGTAGTTTAAATATCATTTTAATATTAACTATCCTTTTTCATGTAGGATATATTTCTATGTCCTTTCATGACTTCAACTGACAAAAAAGACTTACTACTAAAATTTGAGTAGTAAGTCTTTTTATTTTTATAAGTCAAGATTTCTAACTAAATTTGCATGTTCTTCAATAAAACGACGACGAGGCTCTACTTTATCACCCATTAAGATAGTAAAAATAGAATCCGCTTCTTCTGCTTCACGAAGATGTACTTGCAATACGGTACGTTTTTCAGGGTCCATAGTTGTTTCCCATAATTGTTCTGGGTTCATTTCCCCTAAACCTTTTATAACGTTGTACTGTGATACCATCTCTGCCGATTTCATCTAATTTTTGCGCTAATTCTTCATCACTATAAGTGTACCAATGGCTACGACCTTTTCTTATTTGATAAAGTGGTGGTTGAGCAATATATACATGACCATTTTCAATAAGCGGTCTCATATAACGATAGAAGAATGTCAATAATAATGTACGAATATGTGCACCATCGACATCGGCATCTGTCATGATGATGATTTTATCATAACGACGTTTTGTGATATCAAATTCAGAACCGATACCACTGCCAAATGCAGTAATCATAGTGCGAATTTCTTCGTTATTGAGAATTTTATCTAAACGTGCTTTTTCTACATTTAGTATTTTCCCACGAAGTGGCAATATAGCTTGGAACGACGGTCACGACCTTGTTTTGCACTACCGCCCGCACTATCACCTTCGACAAGATAAATTTCTGCTTGTTCTGGGTCTTTTACAGAGCAATCAGCTAATTTACCAGGAAGAGAGCTAACTTCTAAGGCATTTTTACGTCTAGTTAATTCACGAGCTTTACGCGCAGCTTCTCTAGCACGAGATGCCATGATGGATTTTTCAATGATTTTTTTAGAAATGACAGGATTTTCTTCAAAGTATTCAGATAAGCCTTCGCTAACAATAGAATCTACAATTCCACGAACTTCAGAATTACCTAATTTTGTTTTTGTCTGTCCTTCAAACTGTGGTTCACGAAGTTTAATGCTGATTACACAAGTTAAACCTTCGCGAAATATCTTCACCCACTAAGTTATCTTCGTTATTTTTGATAATACCTTGTCTGCGTGCAAAATCATTAGCAGCACGAGTCAAAGCACTTTTAAAACCAGCTAAATGAGTACCGCCTTCTTCAGTATTGATATTGTTAACAAAGCTATAAATATTTTCACTATAGCTTGTATTATACTGAAGTGCGATTTCTACAACAGTAGTATCTTTTGTGCCATTGAAATATACAGGCTCTGGATTGATTACTTCTTTATTGCGATTTAAATGTTCTACAAAGGAACTAATACCGCCTTCAAAATAGAAAGTTTCTTGACGAACTTCTTCAGGACGTTCATCAGTCAAAATAATAGTAATACCTCTATTTAAGAAGGATAATTCGCGCAAACGATGTCTTAAAGTATCATAATCATAAACAGTTTCATCAAAAATTTCTGCATCTGGTACAAAATGTACGTATGTTCCCGTTTCAGCCGTTTCGCCAATGACATGCAGCGGTTCTTTCGTCACGCCTTTTTCAAACGAAATCTCATACACTTTACCGTCACGTTTAACTTTTACGTCCATGCTGGTGCTGAGCGCATTTACAACAGATACACCCACACCATGTAAACCACCGGATACTTTATATCCAGAACCACCAAATTTACCACCAGCATGAAGTACAGTAAGAACTACTTCTACTGCTGGTTTTCCACTTTCGTGCATATCTACAGGAATACCACGACCGTTATCTGTTACTGTAATGCTATTATCTTTATGAATTGTTACTTCTATATGAGTACAATATCCTGCTAAAGCTTCATCAATACTGTTATCTACAACTTCATATACTAAATGATGTAATCCACGAGCCGACGTACTGCCGATGTACATGCCCGGACGTTTGCGCACAGCTTCCAGTCCTTCCAAAATCTGAATTTGATTAGCACCGTAATCGCCTTCTACAGCAGTAACCTGAGCGCTTTCTTCATCTAAATGAATTTTTACCGTTTCTTCCGTATTTGTATCTATTTCATTTTGCATTTTTTCATTAAAATCAGCCATTTTCGTCCTCCTTTTTACTATTATATTTTATCATTTATACATGTAGTAAGCAAATATCTCGTCTTGATATTCCTGCCTTCGCAATGTTTTTATCAAATTAAAAACTCCTTGCAGAACAAAAAACAGTCGTTACGGATAAAAATAATTTTTTCTTCTCACATTTATCATTTCAGAAAAAAACTTTATTTTTATGTTTTTTTATAGATGACAAATGTATTTTTATATGATATTATATATCACTATATTGCATTTGTATTTTTATTTTAGTTTAGGAGGACTTATTCAATGGACTTTTATTCTCTAATTCAAACAATCGATACTTTTATCTGGGGACCGCCCCTAATTATACTGCTGGTCGGTACCGGTATCTTCTTAACATGTCGATTGCGTCTCATTCAAGTATTCAAATTACCGCTTGCTATGAAGTTAATATTAACGGCTAAAAATAAAGGTTCAGGAGATATCAGCAGTTTCAAGGCATTATGTCTTGCCATGTCGGCAACTATCGGTACAGGTAATATCGTCGGTGTTGCTACGGCTATAGCAGTCGGCGGCCCCGGTGCAATATTCTGGATGTGGGTTTCAGCCTTTTTCGGTATGGCTACCAAATATGCCGAAGGCTTGCTTGCCATAAAGTTCCGTTCCAAAGATGAAATCGGTCAAGTTGCCGGCGGTCCTATGTACTATATCGAACTCGGTCTTGGTAAAAAATTCCGTCCGCTTGCTATTTTATTTGCTGTTTTTACTATCCTCGTTGCCTTTTTCGGTATCGGTACATTCGCTCAGGTAAATGCTATTGTTGACAGTATGAAAATTTCCTTCGGTGTACCTATATACATAACCGACATTATCCTTACTCTTTTGGTAGGTATCATTATCTTCGGCGGACTGAAAAGTATTGCCCGCGCTGCTACGGCAATCGTTCCATTCATGGCTGTATTGTATTTTGTCACCTGCTTCAGTATCCTCATTCTCCACATTACGGAAATTCCTGCTGCCATCATGCTGATTATCGACAGCGCATTCAACGGTCATGCCGCACTTGGAGGTTTTGCTGGTTCTACGATGATGATGGCTATGCAAAACGGTATCGCCCGCGGCGTATTCTGCAATGAATCTGGCCTCGGTTCAGCTCCAATTGCCGCTGCCGCCGCAAAAACAAACTGGCCGGCGGAACAGGGTCTTATTTCCATGACTGGTACATTTATTGACACACTATTCATCTGTACCATGACAGGTACGACTCTCATCCTTACAGGCGAGTGGGCAGGAACTCATGCTGGTGCGGCTATGACGAATGCCGCTTTCAGCTATGACTACGGCTCTATCGGCGGTATCATTTTGACTGTTTCCCTTATTTTATTCGCCTTTACTACAATTCTTGGCTGGAATTATTACGGTGAACGCGCCTGCCAGTATCTGTTCGGCATTAAAGGCATTGTACCGTATCGTATTATTTTCACCATTCTTGTTGCTTCCGGTGCTTATCTGGAACTTCAGTCCATCTGGGTTCTTGCCGACATCGTAAACGCCTGATGGCAATTCCGAACCTTATCGCGCTTCTCGGTCTTTCAGGCGTAATTGTGGCTGAAACAAGAAAATATTTCGAACACCTAAAAACAATCAACTTTAATATAAAAAGCCCCAGAGAAATATATCTTCTCTAGGGCTTTAATTTTATATCATTTGATTATCTGCAAAATTTCTTTTGGTGAATTTGCCACAAAATCCGGTTCCCTTTCCAAAAGTTCTTTTTCCGTGCCGTAGCCGTACGTAACGGCTAAACTTTTCAAACCGAAATGCTTTGCACCGGCTATATCGAATTTCGTATCGCCAATCATCAGTACTTCCTGCGGATTTTTTATCTCATTCGTTTTCAATACGTAATCCAGTACCTGAATTTTTGTTATGCGGCTGCCGTCCGTAAGTGAGCCGCCGATAAAATCGAAATATTTTTCCAAATCATGCTGAGCTAAAATATTATGAGCGAATTTTTCCGGCTTTGATGTTGCCACCATGAGAAATTTGCCCTGTTCTTTTAATTTTTGCAGTACTCCGTCCATTCCTTCATACATTTCATTTTCTAAAATACCTTTTGTTTCATAGTATTCACGAAAAATTTGACTGCCTCCGTGCTTTTTCTGCCGAAAAACCGTAACAGTCAGTAAATTGCCGATTGAGCGGCGGTCCGATAAAAGTTTTGAGCAGAACTTCATTTTCTTCCTTAATACCGTATTTTTGCAAAGCATATTTAACACCTTTTATAATACCTGCACCGGAATCAATCAGTGTTCCGTCCAAATCAAACAGTATATATTTAAATGAATTCACCGTTATTCTTCCTTTTCCGTTTTTAAATACAAAAAAACGCCGCTTTAAAAGCGACGTGTAATTTCAAATGGCAGGGGTAGCTGGACTCGAACCAACGCATGCGGGATTCAGAAACCCGTGCTTACCAACTTGGCGATACCCCTATATCTTATTGACTTATAATATTATAAAAGCCAATAAGCCTTTTGTCAACCATAAATAATATTTTTATGATAAAAATTAACAAATACGTGGAATTTGTTCACCTTGTGGCATATCTACAATACGTATACCTCCTATAGCTGTGCGAAGTCCAACCTCGCCAATAGCTTTATCAATGACTTTGCCAATCACTTTAGCATTTTTACCATATTCAAATTTATGCATTGTAGCTAATACATTTTCTGTATCTTCTTGGTCTACAAAAGCTACTAATTTACCTTCATTTGCCAAATAAAGTGGGTCAAATCCTAAAATATCGCAAAAACCTTGTACTTCTTCACGCACTGGAATACTATCTTCTTCTAATAAAATTCCCACTTGAGCTTGCTGTGCTATTTCATTTAAAACAGCTGCTACACCACCACGAGTTGGATCACGAAGTACAGCGATATTTGGCGCTACTGTGAGCATTTCTTTCACCATATGATTAAGCGGTGCACAATCTGTTTTTATCACGCTTGGCAATTCTAAATTATGACGAGATGCCATAATTGTTGCTGAATGGTCTCCTAAATAACCACTGACAATGATATTTTGACTTGCTTTCGCTTTCAATGGAGATATTTCCACGCCTTCTATGCGTTCACCTACACCAGCAGTATTGATAAAAATACCATCAGCACAGCCTTTATTCACTACTTTAGTATCACCTGTAACGATATAACTCCAGCTTCATCAGCAGCTTTGCGCATAGTATTTACTATTTCTTGTAAATCTTTTAACGGAAAACCTTCCTCAATTATCATGCCTACAGAAATATATTTAGCAATAGCTCCTGTCATAGCTAAATCATTTACAGTACCACAAACAGCCAATTTACCAATATTACCGCCAGCAAAAAACAAAGGTTTCACTACATATGAATCAGTAGTAAATGCTATTTTATTTGTACTTAAATCTAATTTAGCACCATCGTGCATTTCCCTTAATATAGGATTATCAAATGCTGGCAATAAAATTTTTTCCATAAGCTCATGACCTGCTTGACCACCACTGCCATGTGCCATAGTAATTACGTCATTTGCACCAAAATTACCTACCAATATTATCACCACCAAAATTTTTAAACTTATTCAAAATGAAATACTCTCGAGCCATATTTATACCAAGCAGCACAAGTTCCTTCAACAGAAACCATACATGAACCTACTGCATGATTTGGTGTACATACCTTGCCAAAAAGAGGGCAATCTGTAGGTTTTACTAAACCACGAAGTACTTCACCACAACGACACCCAGCAGGTTCTTTAGATATTTCCTTATTTACTGGTATCATCTTCAAAGCATCAAAATCACTGAAAGCATCTGTTAAATCCCATCCTGAATTTTCGATTACACCCAAGCCACGCCAATTAGCAGGTGCTTTTTTATATACTAAATCCAGGATTTTTTGCGCTTGCATATTACCTAATGTTTTTACCACACGCTTATATTGATTTTCGATTTTAAAATCTTTTGCATGAATTTGTTTTGCAATCATATAAATAGCCTGCAAAATATCAAGTGGCTCAAAACCTGCTACAACTGCTGGCAAATGATATTTTTGAGCAATAAATGTAAAAGGCTCTTCACCTGTGATTACACAAACATGACCAGGAAGTAAAAAGCCATCTATTTTTATTTTTTCATCGCAAAGCAATGCTTCAATTGCTGGCGGAGTCAATTTATGTGCTGTTAATACAAAAAAGTTTTTTATATTTTGCTGTTTTGCTGCAAGTATTGTAGCTGCTGCTGTAGGAGAAGTTGTTTCAAAACCAACAGCAAGAAAAATAACTTTTTATCAGGATTATCTTTTGCTATTTGCAAACTATCCATAGGAGAGTAAATAATTCTTATATCTCTACCTTCTGCTTTTACCTGATTTAAACTAGATGATGTACCTGGCACCTTTAACATATCGCCAAAAGTAGTGATAATAACATCTTCTTGACGAGCATATGCAATCGCTGTATCTAAATAATCATTTGGTGTAACGCATACAGGCAACCAGGACCACTTACTAGCTCTACTTTTTCTGGCAATAATTGGCGAATTCCTGCACGGAAAATAGATACTGTATGTGTACCACATACTTCCATAATACGCACTGGTCTATCTATTAATCTATCTATTTCTTTAAGCAAGAATGCTGCTATCTGTTTCGTTTCGTTCACTTGCTGGCTCATTAGTTCCAAGCACCTCTTTCAATAATTCAGTAGTGATTTTCGCTTCTTCTTCATCAATTACTTGAATGGCAAAACCAGCATGCATCAAAATATAATCTCCTTCATTAGCCTCTGGTAATAACATCAAGCTAATATCACGGCGAATACCTTCTACTTCTACAGTCGCCACCATGTCTTTTTTTTCAATAACTTTTGCAGGTACCGCTAAACACATAAAAACCCTTCCTATCTATTTCACTATTTCAATATCATTTTCTTGTAAATAACGAGTCAAAGCCACTGCCATTTGACCTAAAGCTATACCGCCATCATTAGACGGTACTTTCTCATTGATATAAATATCATATCTATCTTCTAATTCTTTGTAGATTAAATCCAACAAAGTTATATTTTGACATACACCACCACTTAATACTACTTTATTTAAATTACTTTCCTTACCCAATAAATCTATCATTTCACAAATAGCTTTTGCCATAGTCAAATGGAAAGATTTCGCTATATATGCTACAGAATATTTCTGTTTTAAATCATATAAAAGCTGATACATAGGCATAAAATCTATGATATATTGACCTAATTCTTTATTTATCGTAAATGGCAAAACTTCGCCATCGCTATCGTAAGCTATTTTTTCCAATTCAATAGCTGCTTGTCCTTCATAATTTATCTGATAACAAATACCTAGCAAACTAGCTACAGTATCAAAAATTCTGCCAGCACTAGAAGTAAGTGGAGCATTAAATCCTTTTTGTGTAGCTTTTATCAATAATTGCCAATTCACCTTTAATAATTCAGGATATTTGTCCTTGATATCTTCACCATACAGATTATACGCTATCCATAAACCCAATCGCCATGGTTCTTTTACCGCTTTGGCTCCAGATGGCAATGGCATATATTGAAAATGTCCTCTGCGTTCATATCTAGATAAATTGGCTATAAAAAATTCTCCGCCCCAAATACAACCATCATCGCCAAAACCTGTACCATCTAGGCTAACACCGATTACATCACCTTTTAAATCATGCTCTGCCATGACTGAGGCAATATGTGCATGATGATGTTGTACCTGTACTAATGGTAAATCATTATCTTGAGCATAGCTTTTGGCAAATTTTGTCGAAAAATACTCAGGGTGCATATCACAAGCAATAAGCTTTGGTTCAATAGTAAATAGACGCTTAAATAAATCAATACTATTTTTATAAGCGTTATTGACTGCCATATTTTCTAAATCACCTATATGCTGACTCAAAAAAGCTTTTTGCCCTTTCGTCATACAAAAAGTATTTTTTAATTCTGGGCCACAGGCTAATACAGGAATATCACTTATCAAATCGCCTTTTAATAATACTGGAGAAGGAGCATATCCTCTACTTCTGCGTATTAACATCTGTTTATCATTAAACACTCGCACTACAGAATCATCTACACGCGTTTGAATAATTCTATTATGTGAAAGTATATAATCCGCTATTGTTGATAAATGTGATTTAGCTTCTTCATCTTGATAAACAATCGGCTCATCACTTAAATTAGCACTTGTCATTACAAATACATCATCATCATTTAATAATAAATAATGAATTGGTGCATATGCTATCATCACACCTAAATAAGCATTATGAGGTGCTACCTTTGAAGCTAAGTTATAAGCTTTTGCTTTATGCAATAAAACAATCGGGGCTTGCATAGAAGTCAATAATTCTTCTTCTTTATCGTTCACTTCACAGATTTTTTTTACTATATCAAGATTAGTAGCCATCACTGCAAAAGGTTTATTCTCGCGAATTTTTCGCTGTCGCAAATTTGCTACAGCTTCTTCATTAAAAGCATCACAGACTAAATGATATCCACCTATCCCCTTTACAGCGACAATAGCACCTTTTTTGATTAATTCATGTGCTTTTTTATACTTTCATTAGCTATATATACTTTATCAGCTACTAATTTATACTGTGGTCCACAAATATCACAAGCATTTGGTTGAGCATGAAATCGTCTATCTAATGGATTAGTATATTCATCTTCGCAATTTTTACACATAGGAAATACTTTCATTGTAGTATTTTGGCGGTCATAAGGAATGTCTTGCACTATGGAAAAACGTGGCCCACAATTTGTACAATTCGTAAAAGCATATTGATATCTTCTATTGTTTTTATCTTTTATTTCTCGTTTACAATCTTCGCAAATAGCTAAATCTGGAGAAATCAACGTTTCTTTCATCAAACCTTGTGGGCTTTTTTGAATTATAAATTCTTTATCATCACAAATTACATCAATCTCATGATAGCTGATATTTGTTATATATGATGCTTTAGGCGCTTTTGTTTTTATACATTGACAAAAATTTTCTATATCTATATCTCGTCCCTGAATTTCCAGCAAAACGCCTTCTACATCATTTAATACATAACCGCTATAACAAGACTTTATAGCTAAGCCATATATAAACGGTCTAAAGCCTACACCTTGTACAATACCTTCTACACGTATCTGATATCTTTTTATTTCTGATACTCTGCTACCCATTTATCAACTAGCTCCTTAGCCTTTTGAGCTACTTCTGGTACTTTTTCAGCTATTTTTTCTGTCATATCCAATCCCATAGAAACAACCTCTGGTTTTACACCCATTACAACAACTTCTTCAATAGGATTATCAGTTAATTTCAAAACAGCTAACATATCATTAACGCCTAAATCATGTACAGATATTTTATCTTTAAAATATGCATTTAATTCATCACCGGTAAAACTATGAAAACTACCTATAGGCGCATCAATGTTCATCGCATCAATCAATAATAATTTTTTAGTACCTGCAATATATGGCATTAAATCCATACCTAAAGTACCACCATCAATAATTTGTACAAAATCAGGATAGTCAGTGATTTTCTGCAAATATTCTGCACATCTAACACCAAAACCTTCATCTTGCATGATGATATTGCCAATACCTACAACTGAAATATCTGCCATAATTATTCTCCTAATTTTAACTGTTCTTGTTTTTTCTTAAATTCACTGCGGATAAAATCACACCATTTATCTACACCTACATCTTTAGAAGCAGCAGTTTCCATGATTTCAAGCTGTGGATGAATGCATTTTAAATCATGTTTAGCAGCTTCCATATCAAAATTAGTAAATGGTAAAATATCAACTTTGTTTAAAATAGCCACTTTAGACTCTTTGAAAATAATCGGATATTTTAATGGTTTATCATCGCCTTCAGTAATACTTAAAACGGTAACCTTCATATCTTCACCAACGACAAATTCTGCTGGACAAACGAGATTACCCACATTTTCAATGATTACAACATCTAATTTATCAAGTCTAAATCACCAAGTACTTCTTCTACCATTGGCGCATCTAAATGACAGCCACCATTTGTATTAATCTGGATTACTGGCACATTATGCTGTGCTATTCTATCAGCATCTTTATCGGTAAATAAATCACCTTCAATAACAGCTAAGCGTAAATCATCTTTTAAGTGAGCGATAGTTCGTTCTAATAAAGTTGTTTTACCTGAACCAGGAGAACCCAATAAATTAATAGCTAAAATACCATGTTTATCAAATAAAGATTTATTCTTGCCAGCAATTTCATCATTTCTGCCAAGAATATCTTGCATTATAGGAATATCCATTCAATCCGCCTCCAATGATTCTACTCGAAGCTCTCGTCCCGATATAGTTTCCATGCGCAAAGAACCACAATGAGGACAAGTAAGTTATATCTTTCTATTTTAGTTTCCTTACCACATTCTAAACATCTTGCTACAAGTGGTATTCTCTTTAAAATCAATTTTGCTCCTTCAGCTTTCGTGTCTTTAGCTATAGAAGTAAAACAAAATTCTAAAGACTCATCTACAACACCTGTCATTTCACCAACTAAAACAGAAATTTCTGTTACTTTTTTCGCTTCATTTTTATCTGCATAAGAAAGCACAATATCTAAAATGCCTTCTGCTAATGCCATTTCATGCATAATCTAAAATAATAAAACAGTCGGGTAAAAACCCGACTGTTTTTATCTCCTTATAACAGAGCAGTCAACCCACGCTGAGTAAACTCAGCAGTCAACTGTGTTAGCGGTGTTTTAGCAGGATTATAATTAATCGTTGTTTCACCGTTATGCGCATGAATATGAACGTTATATACTCCAGGTAATCCTAATAAACTTTCTTTAAGTTCTTTAGCATTTTCCTTTGTATATCCTTCAACTTTAAATCTTAATTTATTACCTTTTCCACCAAAAAGGCAACCACAAGTAAGACACATGAAAATTACATCTCCTTAATCTTCTGCAATATGTCCTTTTTTATCTTTGAGGTCATCAATATCAGATGGAATATGTGCTAAAGTTTTTGTACCAGAGAACATACTAGCAGCTTCGCCTTCACGTTCCATTAAGTCTGCTCTAAATACCATATATACATGACCCATAGCAAAGAACATAATGAACCAAGCAAAATAATGATGAACCCAATGGAAGATCATTTCACCATACATACCGATTGACCAACCAAAATAGAAGCTGGTACACCTGTGGCGTTAGGCATATAGTACATAGCAAAACCTGTTACGATTTCTACTAAAACCATAACATATAATGCTAAATAGGAGCCACGAGCCAAAGGATTACGTAAATATGGTTTATGAGAATATTTTAATAGGCTGTAGTGAAGTGCTACTTCTACAGTTTCTTCCATGTATTTAGTAGTCCAGAATTTAGGTAACAAACGGTCACCACGATTGATAATCCAGCCATAAATACGCAAAGTAAATGAAGCTGTAAAAATAAAGCCTAATAAAAAGTGAATATTACGGATTAAATCTACAGATAAACGCCAATCTGCAAAAGTTGGTTCATGACCTGGGCCACCAGAAATAGGGTCCATAATCAACAATCCTGTAATAAATAATCCAGCAATACACCAAACCATAATCCAATGAAATATTCTTAAAAATGGACTAAAAATATAATATTTCTTTAATTGTCCCTTTGGATGAACTAACTTAGCCATTTAAACCACCCCTAATATAAGGGTCAGTATTAACTGTACTTATTGTTCTTCCCTTCGCATCATATAAGTGAGTAGCACAAGCTATACATGGGTCAAAAGAACGTATAGCTTTGACAATTTCTAATGGTTTTTCTGGAATTTTAACAGCAGTATCCATCATAGCGCGTTCAAAAGCACCTTGACCTGCCACTTCATCACGAGGGCAAGCATTCCATGTAGTTGGTACTACTGCTTGATAGTTGCTACATTTTTTATCTTTAATTGCAACCCAATGGCTAAGTGCACCACGAGGAGCTTCATAAAGACCTACACCTTTTACTTCTTCAGTTGGCCATGTAGATGGATCCCATTTAGTAGTATTAGCTGTATCTGTATCACCATTAGCAATATTTTTAATGAGTTTTCCGAAGAAATATTTATTCATGCAAGCATTAAGCTGTGCATCTAAACCACGAGTAATTGTACGTCCAAGTGTAGATGGTAACCATACTTCTGGTGCTACATTTAATAATTTAGAAATAGCATCTACTTGATCTACCATCATCTTTTCTGCCCAATTTGGTTGGAGAAGATTTTGTTTAACTTTTGTATAAATAATAATATAACGAGCAAGAGGTCCAACTTCTGCCATTTTGCCACGCCATAATGGTGTTTTAATCCAGGAATATTTGCCTTTTTCATTAAGCTGTTCCCAATGGCTCTTATTACCGTTTTTATCACCAGTGTATTCAGCTTCAGATTTACCATCCCATGGATGAAGAGCATCGCCATCTTTATACCATGCATGAGTTGTAGTTTCTGTTAATACTTCTGGATCTTTTAAGTCATCAGCTGTAACTTCAGTAACTTTTGCATTCATAACGCCAGCACCAAAGTTTTCAACTACAGCATTGCAGTGAATCATGATTTGATTGAACCAATCTCCACCATTAGCTGTACCTGCAAATGGTTCTTCTGGGAAGGAGCCAAATCCTAATACACGTTCTTTAGCAAGACCAGCACCGCCAGTGATTAAACCTTTCTGAGCATAAATATGACCAATAGCTAATAAGTCAGGTAAATAGAAATTATTTACTAATCCATGCTTAATTGATGGAAGTATCTACAGCAGCTAAACGCTGGCTATTAACAGGAGCATTCATTTCGTCCATGGAAATAGCGCATGGCATACCACCAACAACATAATGAGGATGTGGATTTTTACCACCAAAAATAACATGAGGAATAACTACTTCACGTTGTTTATCGAGCATATTTAAATAATGAGCGATAGCCATTAAATGTACTTCTGGAGGAAGAATTTGATAATCTGGATGATCCCACCAGTTTGCAGCAAAAATACCAAGCTGTCCACCGCTAACTAAAGCTTGAACTTTATCTTTAATTGCTTGGAAATATGCTGGTGTTGCTTTTGGGAAATCTTTTGGATATGCAGAAAAATCATATTCCATTGGACCATTAAATGGTAATTTATAATTTGCAAGCACTGCATTTTGTAAATTAGCAGTTGCTGTTGGGTCTGCTTTTAATGCTTCAAGTGGGCTAACCCAATCTAATGCATGTAAATGATAAAAATGTACTAAATGGTCATGAACAGTAAGTGTTGCTGCCATTATATTACGGATATAGTTTGCATTTTTAGGAATTTTAATGCCGAGTGCATCTTCTACTGCACGAACACAGCCCAAAGAATGAGACTAAGTACATACGCCACAAATACGTTGAATATATGCCCATAAATCGCGAGGGTCACGATTTTTAGCAATTACTTCAAGACCTCTCCAAGCTGTTCCGCTAGAAATAGCATCTGTTACTTTATTGCCTTCCACTTCAATTTCTACACGTAAATGTCCTTCAATACGTGTTATTGGGTCTACTACTATATGTGCCATTATTTATCAACCGTCCTTTCTTTCAGAGCTTTTTTTAGCTTCAGCTGCATCTCTTTTCTTTTTCTGAATAGCAGATGTAGCTGCATGTCCTGCGATACCGACAGCCATAGCACCAAGTGCAATACCACCAACTGTATCAATATTACCAAGACCTAGGCTACTAATACCTGGAACATCTGGTATACGTTCATATAATGGATCTTCATCCCAAAAGTTTTTGTTTGTACAACCGATACAACTTGCCCCAGATTGTACAGGATAAGATAAACCATTCCACCAACGAAGGTTACCACAAGAGCTATAAGTTTCAGGTCCACGGCAACCTAATTTATATAAGCACCAACCTGCTTTAGCACCTTTATCATTGAAATCTTCAGCAAAAAGACCAGCATCAAAGAATGGACGACGATAGCAAGTATCATGCAAACGATTACCAAAGAATTGTTTTGGACGTCCTTCATTATCTACAGGTGGTAATTTACCAAACATAGCATAATGAGCGATAACACCAGTCATTACTTCTGGAATTGGTGGGCAACCTGGTACATTGATAATAGGTTTATCACCAATAATATTAGGTACGCCAGTAGATTGTGTAGGATTTGGTCTAGCAGCTTGAATACCGCCCCATGCAGAGCAAGAACCATAGTTAATAATTGCAGCACAATGAGCTGCTGCTTCTTTTAACTGATTAATGAAAGCATGACCACCTACCATACAATAGCCAGAATCTGCAAGAGCAGGTACTGCTCCTTCTACAGCCAAAATATATTGACCATCATATGCTTTAATAATTTCTTGAAGATGTTCTTCAAATGGTTGTCCGCTGGCAGCTGCTAAAGTATCGTCATACTCTAAAGCAATCATATTTAACACTACGTCAGATGCCATTGGTGCTCCAGAACGAATGAAGCTTCACTACAGCCTGTACATTCATGACCATGAAGCCATACCACAACTGGTAATCTTTTTTCTGCTGCTTCTACAACTTCAGATAACATACTTGGAGCTATGCCAAGCATAGCAGCCATTGCTGTACAAGCTTTGATGAAGGAACGACGACTCATTCCTTTTTTTTGGTACATGTCCCAAATAGAATTATACTTTTCCACAGTTACCCCTCCTAAATTAAATTAAATACTAGACCCACTCATTTTCCTGACTAAGGTATGAATGAAAATATCATATTAGACCCAATATTTATATAAAATAATAAGAAATTATTATTTATTCCCTAATTGGATTTTTATAATATATGTAAATGCAAAAACACATAAATTTTGTAGCTATATTTTTATATATTATTTTTAGAAGACAGATAATAATTGATAAGATGAAAAGGTGAAAAGTATGATACGATAATATCTTTTTTAGAAGGACGGAGTTTGGTGTATCATAGCTTTATATTGAAAGCAAAGGAATTTAGGCATTTATCTTGGGTGCACGTAGATCTGTTTAATTTCCATTGGACAAAAAGGTATTTCAAAAGTAATAAGCATGAGAAGAAATGTTATGAATTAATGGATGATGTGATCTTTGTGTCTAATGATGCGAAAAATAAATTTCAACAACTTTTTAATGTGACTACATCCACAAAAGTAATATATAATTTGATAGATTGTAAGACAATTG
>ENA-OQCP01000540-OQCP01000540.1-human-gut-metagenome-genome-assembly--contig:-NODE-540-length-16758-cov-2.508448_pt1 | contig 16758 bp, 22 predicted proteins | sample MGYA00242760_ERZ504583 | MGnify/ENA primary metagenome ERZ504583 (study PRJEB26092, sample SAMD00036308) | human gut metagenome | host: Homo sapiens | study: EMG produced TPA metagenomics assembly of...
CAGCTCCACTTACAGTACTAAAAAGGGCAAGGTTATTATAGAAGATTATGTTTGGCTGGCTTCTCGCGTCACAGTATTGCCAGGGGTTACTATTGGTCGGGGAGCAGTGGTTGGAGCGTGTAGTGTAGTCACTAAAGACATACCACCTATGTGTATTGTGGCGGGAAACCCTGCCCGAGTAATTGGTGAAAGGGAAGATTGCTTGAAGTATAAGTTAGGCAGTCGTGGTTGGTTCAGATAAATTTTATTTTTAATGAAGTTATTGTATATTGATCCTCAATCAGCTTATAATTTAGCGCAATATGATTATAGCTTATTGAGCAATGTGAATGCTAAAATTACCTATTGCTGCAGTGTAAGATATGACGCTCCGCAAATTGCTGATACTGATTATAGATATGTATTCGGTTATGCAAAATATAAGTGGCGTATTTTAAAAGCGTTCAGTTATATTTTATCTATATTAAAGGTGATTGCTATTGTACGTGAAATACGTCCAGATGTAATTCATGTACAATGGTGGAGGTTGTGGTTTGTTGACTATATGGCTCTTTTTTTTTTTACAAGAAATATTGTGGCTGTGTGGTATTTACTGTGCACAATATTATGCCGCATGATAGTGGAATTCGTTATAAGAAGAAGTGTTCTGACTATTACAATAAGGTGGATAAATTAATAGTTCATGTAAATCAAACCAAAGAACAGCTTGTAAAGGATTTTTTTCTTCCCATAGGAAAGATATTTGTTGTACCTCATGGACTGTTGAATAATAATGTCGATAATTCCGTAGTAGATAGTTATGAGGTAGAGTTGGAAAATAAATGGAATGTAAAAAGTAAAATAGTTTTTTCTCTTTTAGGCTACCAGAGTCATTACAAAGGGACAGATATCTTAAAAAACGTTTTAGAAAAGAGTAAATTGTTACAAAATAATTCCCACATTCTATTTATAATAGCTGGAAAGGGAGATATTATTACTCCTAAGATGATGCATGGATATAATAATGTGTTGGTAATAAACAATTTTATACCTTCTGAACAATTAGAAGCCATTATGAGAGTTACTGATGTTCAATTATTGCCATATCGAACAATTTCACAGAGTGGTGTTTTACTCTCTACAATAGATAAAGAAATTCCGTATATTGCAAGGATGTAGGTGGCTTGTCTGAACCTCTGAGCATAGCATCTATAGGGTGGCTGATTTCTTCCTGATTCTATTGATGAACTACAGTCTTTATTAGAATCACTTTCTTTATGTCCGAAGGAAATTCAATGTAAGAAGAATAACATGATGGATGGAAGTCTGTCAAGAAGTATTATGATTGGAAGGACATTGGTAGAAAAACTATGGATTGTTATAGAACTGTTTTTACAATGATACAGCTTATACTTTTCCCTCTTGTCTGCCTATTGTATTAAAATTCTAAGATATTTGTAGATAAAATAATTCTTTTGTTATGAATATAGCAATTGTTGGCACCGGCTATGTTGGTCTGGTGTCCGGTACCTGTTTTGCAGAATTGGGTGCCAATGTAGTGTGCGTAGATGTGAACGCACAGAAGATAGAAAGCTTGAAACAAGGTGAGATTCCTATCTATGAACCCAATTTAGATAGTATGGTATTGCGTAATATGAAAGCTGGACGCTTGCATTTTACGACAGATTTGGAATCGGTACTGGATGATGTAGAAGTAGTGTTCAGCGCGGTAGGTACTCCTCCCGATGAAGATGGTAGCGCAGATTTGCGTTATGTGTTGGAAGTTGCAAGGACTGTTGGCCGACACATGAGTAAATATTTGGTAGTAGTGACCAAAAGTACTGTACCAGTTGGTACTGCTCAGAGAGTTAAAGCAGTTATTCAGGCAGAATTGGACAAACGTGGTGTACAAGTGGAGTTTGACGTAGCTTCCAATCCGGAGTTTCTTGAAAGAAGGTAATGCTATTGATGATTTTATGAAACCTGACCGTGTAGTGGTAGGGGTGGAAAGTGAAAGAGCTAAGGAATTGATGACACGTCTTTATAAACCCATGTTGCTGAATAATTTCCGTGTGATTTTTATGGATATTCCGTCGGCCGAGATGACCAAGTATGCTGCCAATTCTATGCTGGCTACACGCATCAGTTTCATGAATGATATAGCTAATTTGTGTGAGTTGGTAGGAGCGGATGTAAACATGGTACGTAAAGGTATTGGTGCGGATAGCCGTATTGGTAGTAAGTTCCTTTATCCAGGATGTGGATATGGTGGTTCTTGTTTTCCGAAAGATGTAAAAGCACTAATCAAGACCGCAGCAAAAAGCGGATATGACATGCGTGTGTTGAATGCAGTGGAGACAGTAAACGAGAACCAGAAGAACATTCTGTTTGAAAAATTTAAAAAGCATTTTGACGGTAATATAAAAGGTAAGAAGGTTGCCATTTGGGGGCTTGCATTCAAACCGGAAACGGACGATATGCGTGAAGCTCCATCTTTGGTCTTGATTGATAGTTTATTGAAAGCGGGTTGTGAAGTTTGTGCGTATGATCCGGTGGCGATGGATGAATGCAAACGGCGTATTGGGGATGTGATATCTTATGGTAAGAATATGTATGATACGGTGATTGATGCAGATGCAATATTTCATGTAACAGAATGGAAAGAGTTCCGTATGCCTAGTTGGGGAGTGATAAAGAAAGCAATGAAGAAGAATCCGGTACTGATAGACGGTAGAAATGTGTTCGGTACTTCAGAATTGGAAGGAATTGATTATCTGAAGATTGGATAGTGGCTATGATAGAAGGTTTGGTTTCCATAATAATGCCGTCGTATAATGCTGCGCGTTTTATTGGTGAAAGTATAAATTCTGTTTTTTTACAGACATATTCGAACTGGGAGTTATTAATAGTAGATGACTGTTCAAAAGATAATTCAGTAAGAATAGTACGGAAGTTTGCAGATATAGATAGACGGGTCAGGATATTTCCGTTAGAAAAGAATGTGGGGGCAGCTGCTGCCCGGAATATAGCTATAGGACAGGCAAAGGGGCAGTATATCGCTTTTTTTGGATAGTGACGATGTGTGGAATGAAGACAAACTGGAAAGGCAGTTGGCATTTATGAAACAAAATTCTTATGCTTTTACATTTTCAGATTATTATGTGATGGAGGAAGATGGCAAAAGGACGGGAAAAATTATAAGGACTCCTGCCTCCTTAACTTATCATCAATACTTGCGAAATACAATAATAGGTTGTCTGACTGTAATGATTGATAGAGAGCAAACGGGTGATTTCAGAATGCCTTTGATAAAGAGCAGCCATGATATGGCTCTGTGGTTACTGATTATGAAGCGGGGATTCAAAGCGTATGGGTTGAAAGAAGCGTTGGCGGGTTATCGTCTGGTTTCCACGTCCAATACTGCGAAAAAATGGAAAGCTGCGAAAGATGTCTGGAAGTATATCGTAGAATAGAGAATCTTCCATTAATATATGCTGCATTTTGTTTTTGTGGGTATGCAATGCATGCTGTTATCAAAAGAATTTAGTAAAGATGTCTTTTATTCTATATAAAAAAGGCTTGGATTTCTAATTTGCCTCCTCATAGAAGTTCTTTTTGGCCGATGATAAATGTAGTGAATTGTTAAATATGGGGGGTGTTTGTTAAGAAATGTATATAATTGGGCTTCTATGTATAAAACTTCATTTTGGTTTGTCATAAAGGATTCTTTTGGAGGAATGGAAGAACTGTCTTCAAAAATGAGAAATCAAGTGAGGAAATCATTGAAGACATACGATGTGTGCCGCGTATCGGCAAGTGAGATTCTTCGGGTAGGCTTCCCTAATTTTTTCAAACAGCGTTGGAAAACTACAAGGTGAAAGCTGCTCAGATAAATATGGAAACTTTTGAGACCAGAATCCGGCAAAGTGAGAAAGCGGGTAATGTTGATTTTTGGTGTGTGTATGAGAAAGAAACCCATAAAGCTGTAGCTTTGGCTATCAATACGCTGTATGAGGATTGTTGTGACTATAATACGATGAAGGCCGTCCCTGCTTATTTGAGGAATTCCACTTATCCTATTATGGGCTTATCTATGAGATGAATCGCTACTATTTGCAAGAATTGGGGGTGAAATATGTAAATGATGGTGCCCATAGTATTACAGAACACTCTAATATTCAGCCTTTCTTGATTGATAAGTTCCACTTTAGGAAAGCTTATTGCCAATTGCAGATTGTCTACCAATGGTGGATGAAGATTGCTGTAAATATATTATTCCCTTTTCGTAAGCAAATTCCGGTTCAAGCAGTAAAAGCTATTTTGAATATGGAAGCGATGCGAAGAAATAAGTATTGATTAGACCTAATCATGTTCTTTAAATCTCTTTTCGACCGTGGAGCATCCTTCTTCGGTCTGATTTTGTTGTTCCCTGTCTTATTGGTTGTAGCCCTCTTGATTCGCATCAAGATGCCGGGCGTCCTGTAATCTTCAAACAAGAAAGAGTAGGACGGTACGGTAGATTATTTATCATGTATAAATTTCGTTCTATGACGGTCGCTCATTCCGGCAGTTCGGTTTCAGTGAAAGGGGAAAGCCGTATTACTCCTTTGGGAGCTAAATTGCGGAAATATAACTGGATGAATTACCCGAGTTGTGGAACGTGTTGATAGGAGATATGAGTTTTGTCGGTCCCCGTCCTGATGTTCCTGGTTATGCGGACAACCTAAAAGGCGATGATAGAAGAATGCTCCTACTGAAACCGGGGATTACGGGACCTGCCAGTTTGAAGTATCGGAACGAAGAGGAACTGTTGGCAGAGCAGGAAGACCCTCAAAAGTACAATGATGAAGTGCTGTTTCCTGACAAAGTGCGAATAAATATAGAGTATTTGGATAATTGGTCTTTCTGGCATGATATCAAGATTATTATTTATACAGTATTGGGGAAAGCTTTATAAAGCCCTTTCCTTTCTTTTTATTCCCCACTACGTGAAAAAATCGCATCATTAGAATAATCACATATATTTTATGAATAAGAGAATTTATCTTTGCCTTGCTCATATGAGCGGCAAGGAAATGGGCTTCATACAAGAAGCCTTTGACACCAATTGGGTGGTTCCACTCGGTCCGAACGTGAATGCTTTTGAGCAGGAACTGGAACATTTTGTTGGTCAGAACAAGAAAGTGGTCGCATTGAGTGCCGGTACGGCAGCGGTGCACTTGGCTTTACTGGCTTGTGGAGTGGGGCAGGGTGATGAGGTGATAGTACAGAGTTTTACATTTTGTGCTTCAAGCCATCCTGTGACATACCTTGGTGCCACACCCGTATTTGTGGACAGCGAGGAGGATACCTGGAATATGGATCCTATACTTTTGGAGGCAGCGATTCAAGACCGTATCAATAAGACGGGGCGGAAGCCGAAAGCGATTGTCCCAGTCTATCTTTATGGTATGCCCGGTAAGATTGACGAGATTATGTCCGTAGCTGTCAAGTATGATATTCCGGTAATTGAAGACGCCGCCGAAGGATTTGGCAGTACGTTTGACAGACAGATGTGTGGTACGTTCGGTACGTATGGTGTCCTGAGCTTCAACGGGAATAAGATGATAACGACCAGTGGCGGTGGTGCCTGATTTGTTCGGATGAGGATGCAAGAAAGAGATTATGTTCTATGCCACCCAAGCCCGTGAGGCTTATCCTTATTATCAGCACGAACAGATAGGCTATAACTATCGGATGAGTAACATTTGTGCAGGTATCGGTCGTGGTCAGATGACGGTGGCTGATGAGCACATCGTACATCATAAGCATGTCTGCTGTTTGTATAGGGATTTACTGAAAGATATAGAAGGTATCATCCTGCATGAGAATCCTTCGGACCGCTATGACAGCAATTACTGGCTGAATACAGTCCTTCTGGATGAGGGACTGCTTGTGAAAGGTGAGGAAGATGCTTACCGTGAGGCTGTTCAGGGTGCTGTAGGTGGTGCGGCAGGTGTGACTCACGAGGTGAATAGTGTACATACTTCTTGTGAACCTAACCGTAATGTGGAAGCCATGCGCCTATGGCTGGATAAGGCGGGTATTGAGAGCCGTCCTTTATGGAAGCCTATGCACTTGCAGCCGGTTTATGCTCAGAGTCCTTCTTATGTGAACGGGGTGAGTGAGGCTTTGTTTAAGCGTGGTTTGTGCCTACCTAGTGGTCCGTGGGTGACGGATGAAGATGTACACTATATTGTGGAAAAGATAAAGGAGGGCTTGCAGTAGAGGCTATAGTACTCTTGACTTTTATTTTTCTTTTTTTCTGCTTATATGGCAGTACAAGCATAATCGTTAAGTAATGTCAGAATGATGATTAGTAAAATAATGAAAGGCGATGGAGACTAAAATCTCCATCGCCTTTCGTCTTATTTTTGAAATATAAATCGTACCTTTGTCATACACCAATCAGGTTATAATAATAACATGGAACAGATACGTAAACTGCCGATAGGCATACAGACTTTTGATAAACTACGTGAAGGCGGTTTTCTTTATGTAGATAAAACTGCTATGATTTATCAAATAGCATCTACTTCTACTCCTTATTTCCTAAGCCGTCCCCGTCGTTTTGGCAAGAGCCTGCTTCTTTCTACCTTTGAAGCCTATTTTCAAGGACGTAAGGATTTGTTTCAAGGTTTGGCCATCGAACAACTGGAACAGAAATGGGAAGAATATCCCGTTTTGCACTTGGATTTGAATGCCCGAAAATATGACGCTGCTGCTGACTTGACGGCTATGCTTAATCAGTATCTGGAGAAATGGGAGCTGCTCTATGGTCAGGAGAAGAAAGACCGTAGTCCGGAAGAGCGTTTTGCTTACGTGATAGAGCAGGCATGCACGCTGACGGGAAAGCAGGTTGTTGTGCTGATTGATGAGTATGACAAGCCATTGCTTCAAGCGGTCTTGGATGAGAACTTGCTGGATGAGTATCGGAAAATATTGAAAGCGTTCTACGGTGTCTTGAAGAGCGCTGACCGTTATCTTCGTTTTGTTTTCCTGACCGGAGTGACCAAGTTTGCGCAAGTAAGTGTGTTCAGTGACTTGAACCAGCTGAATGATATAAGCATGGATAGAGCATACAATGCTTTGTGCGGCATTACACAAGATGAACTTATAAAAACATTTGGCCCGGAAATACAACGGTTAAGTGAGAATGAAGAACTGACTTTGGAGGAAACGATTTTTCGTTTGGCAAAGAAATATGACGGCTATCATTTTTGTGAAGATACTTCGGTGGGGCTTTTTAACCCTTTCAGCCTTCTGAATGTATTCCAGAAATTGAAGTTCGGCAACTTCTGGTTTCAGACGGGTACACCTACTTATTTGGTGGATTTATTAAAAAAGAGTGACTATGATCTTCGCCTTTTGCTGAATGGCGTAGAGGTTACTGCCTCTGCCTTCTCTGAATATCGTGCAGAAGCTAATAATCCTCTGCCTATGATTTATCAGAGCGGTTACTTGACTATAAAGCTTATGATAAAGAGGTTTGCCTTTATACGCTTCAATTTCCGAATGATGAAGTTTGTTATGGTTTCCTCAATTTTCTGGTTCCTTTTTATACTAAAGTTACTGATGATGAAACTGGTTTCCACATCGCTAAATTCATGCGTGAATTGAAGAGTGGGGATGTGGAGGCGTTTATGGAGCGTCTTAAGATATTCTTCTCCGGTATTCCGTACGAGTTGAGTGATGATACGGAACGTCATTATCAGGTTATTTTTCATGTAGTGTTTACTTTGCTGGGACAGTTCATCCGGTCCGAGGTTCGCAGCAGCCGCGGCCGTGCGGACGCAGTAGTTCATACCCCTACCGCTATTTATGTTTTTGAGTTCAAACTGGACGGTACGGCCGACGCAGCTCTGAAACAAATAGATGAGAAGGGGTATCTGATTCCTTATACCTTGGATGGCAGAAAATTAGTGAAAGTAGGTGTGAACTTCAGTAAAGAAACACGGAATATTGATGAATATATTGTCGTGGAGGAATAGGAACGAACAATCCTATATACGGAAAAGGCGATGGAGAATCAATCTTCATCGCCTTTTCCATATTATAGTATTTCATTTTATTTCTTCATCCTCAGCACCCGTATTCCCGTCCACTTATTATTGTCTTTCAGCATTTGGGACAAGGGGACTTTGGAGACGACCACTTTCTTGTCGGTAGAGGAAGCGTGTACCAGCAGGAGTTTGTTATCCGCATAGAAAGCGATTCCCATGTGGCTACATCCAGCCCCGGAGTGTTGGTGGTGATGGCTATGATATCGCCGTCTTTAATCCACGGGAGACCATCGGCGGGAAGTTTGGCTTTGGGAAGATAGTGAATTTCCTTGCCGGACAAGGATTGTTCAATCTTCTTCATTTTGCTATGTTCTCCGGAGAATTTGCCAGCTGCTTGTAGAGTTGGGGGTGGGAAGACATGTAGGAGATGGACAACCGTTCGGTGTCGGGACTCATGCGCCCGTTACATCTTGAAGGAAGCCGTTGCGTACGCCATTGTTTATCCAGTCGGCAATATAATGCAGGCGGGAAGTGTACCCGTCGATTTTACCGTCACGGTAACGGATTTTTTGCAGGTTATCGGCGAAAGCGCTTTCCGAGATGTCTCCGTCGGCCAATTTGGGGGTGAGTGTCTCTGCCAGCACATATTCCACCAGCGTGGTGCAGTCTACCTCATCGCAGTTGATGACGAGTTCTTCGGGACCATCTGCCTCCAGCGTATGGGCTACGTATGGCACATCCAGATACTTTATTCCATTGCTCAACATATCTTTCCCTCCCTGGGCAGAAACGGAAGTTACCATGGCTGCGGCGCAGAGGGCGCTGAACATAAATTTAGTCATTGTTTTCATTTTTCTCTCTTTTGATTATTATTGTTCTTAAACGTAAAAAGATGCAGCAAATTTACTACATCCTTTTTATAAAAGCTTAATCCGGAGGGATTAAATTCAATATTGCCGGATTAAATATTTATAATCTTCCTTTTTATCGAACGGAACAAGGGTAAAACCGTATTCGATGGCATTCTCCTTGCCCGGACGAATCAGATAGGGTTCATGGGCTGTTGCGCCCCAACTGTCGTCTCCACCGACACCCATCATGCGGTAATCAATGAATAAATCGACCATCTTTCCGGCAGAGGGTCGGTGAGGTGGCGGTGATGGGTCTTTTCGGTACGCGGGGTACCGTTGTCAATTGTATCGCCGCTATCCATGCTTTCCAGGGAATAGTTGGAGCGTTCAGCTCAAAAGTACGGTCGGCGATGAGCAGCAGGCCCCGTTGCGCCTTGTCGGTAAGGGCGCACCAATAGATATCCGTGCGATGGTTGTTCTCCTGCGGACGGACGTAAGGCTCGTACATATCCTTGACCGGGATGGCGTACTCTCCGATGAACTGGGAGGTACGGCGGTCTCGGTAATTCTCTTTCGGACCGCGACCGTAGTAGGTCAAGTCTGTAAAGCTTTCCGGCAGCTGCATCCGCAGGCCTACACGCGGTATCATCGGGGCTTGGTCTCCTTCGGCCATGAACCGGTTGTCTACCTTGATGACTCCGCTGGCATATATCTTATAGGTGATGTCCCAACGGGCGTCTGTCTGCGGAAAACGGTAGGTCACCTTTATTGTCGTGGCATTGCTGCCCGGAGTCACTTGGAAACTTTCGGCTTTTGGTTCTTGATAGCTTGCCTCTTTCCAGGCTTTGAGGCGGACGGGGAGGTTGGCTCCATAATCATTGTCCGTCGGTGCACGCCAGAAGAATGGGCGGGGACCTTGACCGTTCAGTATGTACTCGTGCTTCTTGTACAAATAGGAGGTGAGTAGGCCGCTTTGCTTGTCGAAGGTGGCTTTGAAGTCGGGACCGAAGAACGCCACCAAATTTCCTTCTTCCTTAGAAGTGGCGGGCTTCTGTGCCGTAGCCTCTTTCTTGTAGAAGGTATGGACGTAGGTCTGTTCGCGTGCAATGACCGTGCCGGCCGGGAGGAAAGGTTCTGCCGTCTTGATGGCTGCATAGAACTCGATGCGCACATCTCCCGTTGTCTGTTTCTCTTTGGGTATGCCGTTCAGAAAGCCGGTGGTTACTGTCTTGCCCGGTGCGGCATGGATATTTTCAATCTTGCCACGGTAGACTTCCTTTCCATGGTCGCGGATGATGTAGTAGAAGTCGTACTTGTCGAGATTGGTGAAAGAGAAATCATTGCGGATTTTCACGGTGGAAGTTTGCTTGTCGAAATCAAGGAACTTGATGTTCTGGTAGACTTTACCCATCTCTTCTGTCTGCGGCTTGACACTGCGGTCGGGATATACCACGCCGTTGATGCAGAAATTGCCATCGGAGGGGGTACCGTTCTCGCCATAGTCGCCGCCATAGGCCCAGTATTTGCGCCCGTCGTCTGTCTTGGCGGCAAAGCCCTGGTCTACCCAGTCCCAGATACAACCGCCCTGGAGGATGGGATATTTTTCGATGATGTCCCAGTAGTCCTGGAAGTTGCCGAGGCTGTTGCCCATGGCATGGGCATACTCGCAAAGAATGAGGGGACGCGTCATCTCCTTGTTCCGGGCATACTTCTCCAGATAGGAAGGGGAAGCGTACATCGGGCAGTAGATGTCCGTATTCCATTCCAACAGTGCGCGTTCATACTGGATGGGACGGCTGTCGAGCGTCTTCAAGGTGTTGTAGGTGACGTAGAAATTCAATCCGTTTCCGGCTTCGTTGCCCAGCGACCAGATGATGACTGACGGATGGTTCTTGTCCCGCTCGTACATATTCATGGTGCGGTCGAGATGGGCATTCATGAAGAGCGGATTGTTTCCCAGCGTACCGCCTACCCGCAAGTCGTAACCCATGCCGTGACTTTCGATATTGGCTTCGTCGATGACGTAGATACCATATTCATCGCAGAGTTCGTAGAAACGTTCCTGCTGGGGATAGTGGCAAGTGCGTACGGTATTGACATTGTATCTCTTCCAAAGCTCGAAGTCTTTCTTCATCAGTTCTTCGGAGACATAGTGACCGGTGTTCTCGTTGTGTTCGTGATAGTTCACGCCTTTCACGAGGATGGGTTGCCCGTTCACCAGCAATTGCTTGTCCTTGATTTCCACTGTGCGGAATCCTACTTTGCAGCTTGTCGCTTCAATCACATCCCCGTTAGGTCGCTTTAGGCTGATGACGAGGTATAGAGGTTGGGCGTTTCGGCTGTCCATTGCAAAGGTTCCTGGATGGTTTTCTTAGTGAACTCCACTTCTGTCTGGTCACCGCTGACTGGGTAGAGGACTGGGCTATCTGCTGGTCGTTCTTGTCCAGCAGGCGGTAGCCAACGAGAAATGGGGAATTTTGTCCGCTTTCATTGGTAAACTGCACCTTTACCTTGAGGATACCGTTCCGGTAGTTCTCATCCAAAGGAGACTCCACCTTGAAGTCCGTGAGATGGATTTGAGGCTGGGCATATAAGTAAATGTCCCGTTCGATACCACTGATGCGCCAGAAGTCCTGGCATTCCAGATAGTTGGCATCGGAAAAGCGGTGTATCTGAATGGCAATGACATTCTTTCCTTTCTTGGCAATGGCGCTGACGTTGAAACGCGCCGGAGTCTTTGCGTCTTTGCTCATGCCTACAAACTTGCCATTGAGGTAATAGAAGGCTGCCCCGCGTACGCCGTCGGCACTCAGGAAAATTTCCTTATCGTCCCAGTCTCCCGGAAGAGTGAACTCGCGGCGGTAGGTGCCGGTGGGATTCCATTCTTGGGGAACGTATGGAGGATTGGGCTTGTCCCAATAAGGAGGATAGCCCGAAGAACAGAATTCATAAGGCTGGTTCACATAGATGGGCGTACCGAATCCCTGCAACTCCCAGTTTCCGGGTACATTGATGTCCGGCCAGCGGCTGGCGTCCACACGGTCCATCATGAAGTCCGTGGGGCGGTCGGCGAAGGCTTCCACGTAATGGAATTTCCATTTCCCGTTAAGGGACAAGCGGAAGGTTCCGTTCTTGCGGTCATTGATGACGGCATCAGCTCCGTGACGTAGGAGGTGAACGTGCTGCGGGCAGGCTCCCGGTTGATGCTTGTCAGCTTGGGGTTGGTAATCTCTTCGTAGCGATTGTTCTCCTGAGCAGTCAGGGCAAAGGGAAACGCTGCGAGGCAAGTGAGTAAAAAATACTTTTTATTCATAATTGCTTTTATTTCTTTGTGGTAGGTTCAGAGACCGGGAATACGAGCCCTTCACGCAACCACTTCTCCAGTTCTTCCGTCCATTGACGCTTGTAGGTGAAGTTGTCCCGGAATCCCCAGCCATGTCCGCCGGTAGGTAGGCATGCAGGCTGGCAGGCACTTTGTGGTCACGCAAGGCGAGGAAATAGCCAATGCCGTTGATGGGTGGCACTGCGTCGTCGTCCGAAGAAAGCATGATAAAAGCCTGCGGAGTGCGTGGGGACACTTGTCTTTCGAGGGAGTATTTTTGTTCCAGCTCCTGAGATGGATTTTCTCCGATAAGGTTCTTACGGGAACCTCCATGGGTAACGCCTTTCTGCATGGAAATCACCGGATAGAACAAGATCTGGAAGTCGGGACGGGTCTTGTCACTGCTGTATAGTGTGGCAAGCGAAGCTGCCAGATGGCCGCCGGCAGAAGCGCCCATGATGCCTACACGCTGAGGATTGACACCCCATTCGGCGGCATGTTCGCGTACCATGCGGATGGCTTGTTCGGCATCGGAAAGGGGCACTTCATGGTGCCCGTTGGGCATACGGTATTTCAGTACTGCATAGGTGATGCCTTGTGTGTTGAACCAGGGAGCCATGTCGTGTCCCTCGTGCTTCATGGCCAGCCCCCCGTAGCCGCCTCCCGGACACATGATGATGGCCATGCCGTTGGGGTGGGAGGCAGGGTACACCGTAAGGGTAGGGGTGGTGACATCGGACACCCATTCGTTGTTATGGTTCTGTCCGGAATTGGTCAGTTCGTTGTTATTGGGGGCACCGTTGGGCCATAGGGGCAGCTCAACGGGCTTTTGTGCAGATAACATGGTCGCTGCAAATAGAAAAGATAAAAGTAGAATCTTTTTCATGTTCTTGGTATTTAAAAGTTATTTGGTTTTCATGGAAGCTTTGATGAGGTAGAATATCAGAATGGCATAAGCACCAGCGCCAGCACTTCGGACCAGGTGTTCTGCAACCATGCATCGTTTACGAGGTTGATTCCTCCGAAACGCATGGCAGCACTTGCCACACCCATCAATGCACCGCCGGCAATGAAACCGGAGGCAAGCAGGGTACCTTTCTCCCCGCGTTCGGCATTGAGAGCGGCATCCTTGCTGCGGCTGGTCACGTACCAGTTGATGGCACCGCCCACTACCAACGGAACATTCAGTTCCAATGGGATGAACATACCCAATGCAAATGCCAGTGCGGGAATCTTGCAGAAATTGAGGATGACGGCCAGCACTGCACCGATACCGTAGAGCGGCCAGGGCGCACCCACACCGTTCATCAACGGTTCGATAACGGCCGCCATGGCATTGGCTTGCGGAGCGGCCAGCTGTCCGCTGGTGAAACCGTATGTCTTGTTCAGGATAATCATTACACCACCTACAGTAGCGGCAGAAACGATGGTTCCGAGGAACTTCCAGGTCTCCTGCTTGGCAGCGTGCTACCCAGCCAGTAACCGATTTTCAAGTCTGTGATGAAGCCTCCCGCCATGGACAGTGCCGTACATACAACACCGCCCATCACCAGTGCCGCAACCATCCCTTCGGGACCTTTCAGCCCTACGGCTACCATGACTACGGATGCCAGGATTAATGTCATCAGCGTCATTCCGGATACGGGGTTTGTGCCCACAATCGCAATGGCATTGGCTGCCACGGTGGTGAACAGGAAAGCGATACCTGCAACAAGCAGGATAGCTACAATGGTATGTGTCAAGTTGCCCTGCATCACATCGAAGTAGAAGAAGAGAACAACCAGCAGCAGCGTGATGATGGAACCGATGGCGATAATCTTCATAGAGATGTCCCGCTGTGTGCGTTTCACACTGGCTTCCACGTTGGACTTACCTCCCATTTCCTTGGCAGCCAGTCCTACGGCACTCTTGATGATGCCCCAAGACTTGATAATGCCGATGATACCTGCCATGGCAATGCCACCGATACCGATGCTCTTGGCATAGTATTTGAAGATTTCTTCTGGAGCCATAGCGCCTATGGTTGCCGTGATTTCGGGGTTCCATTGGTTCAGTACGGAATCTCCCCAAATCATGGACATACCGGGATGATAATCCACCATACGGCCAGTGAGCCGGCACAGATGATGGACGCGTATTTCAGTCCCACAATATAACCCAGACCGAGCACGGCAGCACCCGTATTAACCTTGAATACCAGCTTGGCTTTCTCGGCCAGCATTTCGCCGAAGCCGCATACGCGGGTAGTGAAATTCTCGTTCCACCAGCCGAAGGTTGCCACGATGAAGTCGTATAGACCTCCGATAATACCAGCCATGAGTAATGGTTTTGCCTGGCTGCCGCCCTTTTCACCGGAGACGAGCACTTGTGTGGTGGCTGTCGCCTCGGGGAAGGGATACTTGCCGTGCATGTCGCTCACGAAATATTTGCGGAAGGGGATAAGGAAGAGAATACCCAGCACACCTCCCAGCAGGGAACTGATAAAGACTTGTGCAAAGGTGACGGTGATTTCTTTCGGATAGTCTCTTGGAGAATATAGAGTGCCGGAAGGGTGAAGATGGCACCTGCCACGATGACGCCCGAGCTGGCACCGATAGACTGGATAATGACGTTTTCGCCCAATGCGTTTTTGCGTTTGGCGGCACCCGATACGCCGACGGCAATGATGGCGATGGGGATGGCGGCTTCGAATACTTGTCCCACCTTCAGCCCCAGATAGGCGGCTGCGGCCGAAAAGAGGATGGCCATCAGAATACCCCATGTCACCGACCAGGCATTTACTTCTGAATACTTCTTATCCGGGCTCATCAGAGGTTGTACACTTCTCCCGGTTTCAATTCACGGAACGCATTTTCCGGTAGTCCGGTAATAGGTTCTTCTTCTTGTTTCATAGGTTTTGTAGTTTTATGTTTTTCTTTAATAGACTTCAAAGAAAGCAAAAAAAAAAGGAGATTTAAAAAAATCTCCTTAATTCTGTATGGTAAAATGCTTATTTGGCATCTTTAGCGGTCATGTCCCCTTCGATAAATAATCGCATGATTTCCGTTTTGGCATTGGTGCGCAGGGTAATGGATTTCTTGAAGTGTCCGGGGTATCTTCCGGTTCCATTATAAGTTACTTTCACTGTTCCAGTCTTTCCCGGTGCTATCGGTTCTTGTGAATATTCGGGAACGGTACATCCGCAGGAAGCTACAGCCTGATGGATGACAAGCGGAGCATCGCCTACGTTCGTAAACTTAAAGGTGTAGCTGACCACAGGACTGTTTTCGGAGAATGTGCCGAAGTTGTGGGTGGTCTGTTCGAATTTGATGTCTGCCTTTCCTTGTGCATAGGCATAACCGATGCTCATAACCAGCAGCATCATATAAAAAACGACTTTCTTCATGTTCTTATCTTTTTTATATTTCAACGGCGCAAAGGTAACCCATTTTCATTAAAATAATGCCTATGGCGTGCGAAATTGTATTAAATCGGGCTCAAAAGGTCTCTGTACGAATGATAAGCAGGGAAAAATAGGGGAAGCGGATGGTCGCTATCCGCTTGCTGTCATTGATATACTTCTCTTCCGGAGTGCCTACATTCTCAAAATAGTGATACCGGTATTCGGGATGCAGGCGGATGCAGCGGTGAATCTCATCGGTGCATCTGGACAGCTTCATGATGACAACCGCACTGTTTTCGCTTGTCAGTTTCTCTATCTCTTCTGTCGTAGTAATGCCGGGTATCACCGTCAGCCGCTCTTCCTGGCTGGCCACATGGAGCCCGCCCAGTGCGCCGGCGGCAATGAAGGCGGGGATACCGGGGATGTGCTTCACGGGGATGCCGTCTGCCTGCAGTTTGTCATATACATAATGTATGGAAGAGTAGAATCCGGCATCTCCTTCGGCAACGATACAGACCTTCTTTCCTTGTTGCCGGAGGGTGGAGCTCTCCATATAGACCTCGTCGTAGGCGCTCAGGGCTTTTTCGCGCTGTTTGCTCATGGGGAGTGGAAAGCGGTGCACCGTGTTTTCCGGAATGTCGAGTTGCAATAGGATGTCGCTGCGCGTGAAACTCTGTTTCCATCTTTGGCCAGTGTCTCGGGACAGAATATACAGTCGGCTGTCTGCAGGGCTTTCAAGCCTTTTACGGTAATCAGTTCCGGTTCGCCGGGACCGAGAGATACAAATATGACGGGGAACATTTGCATGAAGACATTAAAGGTTAAAAATTAAAGAACAGCAAAACGGCTACAAAAGTGGGGAAATAATCAGTAGCAAACAAGATATTCGCTATCTTTGTTATTTACTAAAACAATCTGTTTTTTATGGATTATCAACTGAACACCCGCTTGAATGGCAACATAGCCATGACTTCCAGCTACCATGAGCGTGCGTCGCTGCAACGTGACAAGACTCTGTATAAATTCATTTGGGTACAGATCGGTACGCTCACTCTGGAAATAGACCATATCCCCATGCGCCTGGAAAAGGATGAAATCGTGACCTTGACCCCGTTGCATCACCTGGAGGTAAAAGAGGTGGACGGTGAATACCTGACGTTTGTATTCAACAGCAATTTTTAT
>ENA-OQCP01000543-OQCP01000543.1-human-gut-metagenome-genome-assembly--contig:-NODE-543-length-16630-cov-2.379204_pt1 | contig 16630 bp, 20 predicted proteins | sample MGYA00242760_ERZ504583 | MGnify/ENA primary metagenome ERZ504583 (study PRJEB26092, sample SAMD00036308) | human gut metagenome | host: Homo sapiens | study: EMG produced TPA metagenomics assembly of...
TTTTTGGGGAGCTGGGGCGGTAAGGCTGCGGACCGAAAGGCGGCAGACGGACGGGAAGTTTGTGGTAAATTGGGTCTGACGAGATATAAGGCAAGGCCCGGCCAGCTCCCCACTGCGTGAGGAGCCTTTTGCGGCTGCGCCCGAGATTATAGCAGCCGTTAAAACAACGGGGGTTCGGGGGAACCCCCGACTCAAAGGTAGAGGAAGGGGCGGGGGCGTAAGAACGAAAAGTAATACTGCTTTCGTTTAGCCCCCGCCCCTTCCGACCTCCTCTTTGGGGTTCTTAGGGGCGTGCAGCCCCTAAGGCGGGGTCCGCTGCATCCGCAACAGCGAGACTTTTCTTTGTTACTTTCTTTTGGTCACAAAAGAAAGTAAGACTTCCCGGGAGACTGCCGTCAATCCTTTAGCCGCTCACTTCCCCCTCGCCGACTGTATATACTGTCTCGGCGTCTGATTGTACTCGGCCCGGAACGCACGGTAAAAATTTGCGTAATCGCCGAAGCCGCAGTACTGGCAGACCTCGTTCGGCGGCACGCCGCCTGCAAGCAGCTGCTTGGCGTTCAGCAACCGCTTTTGCAAAATATACCGGTGTACGGTCGTGCCGACCTGTGCATCAAACTTGCGCAGCAGGTGATACTTACTGATGAAGAACTTCTCCGAGAGCTGGTCAAGGGTCAGCGGCTCGCTGTAATGCTCGTTGATGTAGTGCAGCACCGCATCCACACCTGATCGCTCGTGCCGACAGGCCGGGCATCGCCGCGGTCAGCGGCGGCGCGGTTCAGCCGACCAGCAACTCCACAAGGGCGCTCTGGGCCAGCAGGTCGCTGCCGTAGTCCTTGCTTGCCTTCAAGGCGCACAGCTTGTCCACCGTGGTGCGCAGCGGCGCGCCGGTCGCGCCGGGCAGCCGCAGCAGGTTCGTATGGCCGGGGATCGTGGTGTCAAAGCAGCGGGTCAGGCTGGTGTGCGCTGTGGACAAGCCCTCCAGATACGGCCGTGCGATCCAAAGCACGATCCGCTCATAGGCATCGGCATCGGTGGCAATACGGGCCTGATGCAGCTCCAGCGGGCTGCAGAGCATCCAGTCACCGGGGCGCACACGGTAGAGCTGGTTCTCGACGATATATTCCACCCGGCCGCGCAGCAGCAGATAGACCTCATAGAAGTCATGGTGGTGCAGCTCAACCTCGTTCATGTAGGTAGACCGGTAGCGGTAGACCTCATAGTCGGGCGCGATCATCGTCTGGCGTTTGGTGTAGGGGTTGTAGTTTGACATAGGGGAACTCCTCAAAAGCCTTCCCCTAGGGGGGGGAGGTGGCTGAGCGAAGCGAAGCCGGATGAGGGGCGGCTGTACCGCTGCCGCCCCGTAAAAGGGCTTTTGCGGCAAGTTCTCCCCTCATCAGCCGCCTGTTGCGGCAGCTTCTCCCCCATGGGAGAAGCCTTTTTCGATGCTAGGTTTAGTTTACCGCAATTTTTACAATTTTTCAAGCAACTACGGTTATTTTCTTGCGAAAAGTTGCGTGCTATACTGAAACTATCGCGAGTGGCATATAGGACCACTCCCTCAACAGCAACAAAAGGAGCAAATCATTATGCAGATGAACGCGTCTTCCATCGTCAACCAGAAGGCTGAGTGGGAAAAGCTGGGCGTCAAGCTGCCCGCATTTGACCATGCGCCATGACCGCCGCCACCAAGGAGCATCCCATCTGGGTCCACTTCGGTGCCGGCAACATCTTCCGCGGCTTTATCGCCGCCCTGCAGCAGCGTCTGCTGAACGAGGGTCTGGCCGACCGCGGCATCATCGCAGCCGACACCTTCGACTACGACATCATCGACAAGATCTACACCCCGTATGACAACCTGACGATGAATGTCACCCTGAACCCGGACGGCACCACCAGCCGCGAGATCATCGGCTCTGTGGCCGAGGGCCTGCGCGCCAACTCTGCCGACGCCGAGATGATGGCCCGCTTCAAGCAGATCTTCACCGATCCCGGCCTGCAGATGATCTCCTTCACCATCACCGAGAAGGGCTACGCCTCTATCGTCCCGATGGCAGCCTGATGCCCGTTGTGCAGGCCGACATTGACGAGGGTCCCGCCCACGCACGCCACGCCATGAGCATGGTCGCCGCCCTGCTGCTGGAGCGTTTCCAGAACGGTGCCGCCCCGCTGGCAGTTGTCAGCATGGACAACTGCTCTCACAACGGCGAGAAGCTGCAGGCCAGCGTCATGACCGTTGCCAAGGCATGGCTGGAGAAGGGCTATGTCGGTCAGGACTTCATCGACTACCTGTCCGATGAGAGCAAGATCACCTTCCCCTGGTCCATGATTGACAAGATCACCCCGCGCCCCCACAAGATGGTCGAGGAGTCTCTGGAGAAGGACGGCATCGAGGGCATGGCCCCCATCGTCACCTCCAAGAACACCTTCATCGCCGCCTTTGTCAACGCCGAGCGCCCGCAGTACCTTGTGGTTGAGGACAAGTTCCCCAACGGCCGCCCCGCACTGGAGAAGGCCGGCGTCTACATGACCGACCGCGAGACCGTCAACAAGACCGAGCGCATGAAGGTCACCACCTGCCTGAACCCCCTGCACACCGCCATGAGCGTCTACGGCTGCATGCTGGGCTACGACCTGATCTGCGCCGAGATGAAGGACGAGGACATCGTTGCCCTGATCAAGCGTCTGGGCTATGTCGAGGGTCTGCCCGTTGTCGTTGACCCGAAGATCCTGGCCCCCAAGGCCTTCATTGACGAGGTCATCGAGCAGCGCCTGCCCAACCCCTTCATGCCCGACACGCCGCAGCGCATTGCAACCGATACTTCTCAGAAGGTCGGCATCCGCTTCGGCGAGACCATCAAGAGCTACATCGCCGAGGGCCGCGACCTGAACAGCCTCGTTTCCATTCCTCTGGCCATCGCCGGCTGGCTGCGCTACCTGCTGGCCATCGACGACAACGGCAACGCCTTTGAGGTTTCCGCTGACCCGCTGAAGGACGACCTGCAGGCCAAGCTCGCCGGCATCGAGTTCGGCAAGCCCGAGACCGTCACCGATCAGCTGGACGGCATCCTGTCTAACGCCTCCATCTTCGGCACCGATCTGACCAAGACCGTGCTGGCTGACAAGATCAAGGCTTACTTCAAGGCCGAAATCGCCGGCCCCGGCGCCGTCCGCAAGACCCTGCACGAGGCCGTGAACGGCTAAGTTTCTTAAAGCCTTCCCCTAAGGGGCTGCGCCCGCAGGCGCGTGTCGGAGCGCAACCGCCGTAGGCGGCTCTTAGCGCGGAGACTGAAGGTGGCCCCGCAGGGCCGGATGAGGGGTAAGTTTGCGTAGTTGCCCCGTCAACGAGCAGCAATGGCCAGGTTCCCCTCATCAGTCATCTTCGATGACAGCTTCCCCCAAGGGGGAAGCCTTTGCAGCTACGCTGTAGGGGCCGGACATGTCCGGCCCGCCGCATAAAATCTATAACCCGCTCACGGTTTGCAACCGGAAACTTGAGGGCGAGGCATGCCTCGCCCCTACGCAAACGACTATACAAACAAAAGGAGCACCACATGTCTATGAAAATGGGTTGGCGCTGGTATGGTGAGGGCAATGACCCCATCACCCTGAGCGACATTAAGCAGATTCCCGGTGTTGAGGAGATCGTCTGGGCCCTGCACAGCAAAATGCCCGGCGAGATCTGGGAGGAGTCCGAAATCAAGGAGGTCGTAGACCAGATTCACGCGGCCGGCTTCAGCGCCACCGTCGTTGAGTCCGTCAATGTCCACGATGACATCAAGATCGGTCTGCCCACCGCGACCAGTATATCGAGAACTACAAGCAGTGCATCCGCAACCTGTCCAAGTTCGGCGTCAAGACCATCTGCTACAACTTCATGCCGATCTTTGACTGGACCCGCACCGACCTGTTCCACCCGGTCGGCGATGGCTCCACCGCCCTGTTCTATCAGAAGGACCTGATCAAGGACGACTACAAGGGCATGGCAAACTACATTCTCGAATTTACCGAGAAGTACAACATGACCTTCCCCGGCTGGGAGCCGGAGCGCATGGCCAAGCTGGACGAGCTGTTCAAGGCCTACGCCCCCGTCACCAAGGAGAAGCTGTGGGATAACCTCAAGTACTTCCTTGAGGCGATCATGCCCACCTGCCGCGAGTGCGACATCAAGATGGCCATCCATCAGGACGATCCCCCATGGGACATCTTCGGCCTGCCCCGTCTGCTGGTTGACGCCGAGAGCATCGACCGCTTCCTGACGATGGTCGATGACCCGTACAACTGCCTGACGCTCTGCTCCGGCAGCATGAACGCCAACCCCAACAACAATGTGGCCGCCATCGTGCGCAAGCACTGCGACCGCATCCCGTTCGCCCATGTGCGCAACATCCATCACTTCGAGAACGGTGACTTTTCTGAGGCTGCCCACCGCGACTGCTGCGGCGAGACCGGCATCATTGAGATCCTGCGCGCCTACCACGACTGCGGCTTTGACGGCTGCATCCGCCCCGACCATGGCCGCCAGCTGTGGGAGGAAGGCCCCGGCAAATGCCGCCCCGGTTACGGCAAGTACGACCGCGCCCTCGGCGTGCAGTACATGCTCGGCGTCTGGGATCTGCTGGATCGTCTGGACGAAGAGAAGAACCGCTGATTCCCGCCATCCTCTAGTTGCTGTATAAAAACAAAAAGCCGCTGCGCAAGCAGTGGCTTTTTTGTTTTGAGGAATGCGCAGACTGCCACGGCAGGGGCCGGGCATGCCCGGCCCGCAGCTTTGCCTGTATCGCAATGTTATCTTTAAACCGTAGGGGAGGGATTCATCCTCCCGGCAGCTTTGCCTCCCTTGTCAAAGGGAGGTGGCCGAGCCTGCGAGGCCGGAGGGATTCCCGCAGCTTTGCCTTTACCGCCCTTCTGCCCTGCTTACCCCTTCACCTCATTCACCAGCTTTTCCCCTCTCGCAAATGCCCGCGCGTTCTCCATCGTTGTGATGGCGATGCTCTGCAGCGCGGTCCGGGTAAAAAACGCCTGATGGCTCGTCACGACCACATTCGGAAAGCTCATCAGCACCGGCACGATCTCATTGCGCAACACATCGTCGGAGAAGTTTTCAAACACCTGACCGTCCTCGTCCTCATAGACATCCAGCCCCACACCGGCAAATTTGCGGCTGCGCAGCGCATTGATGAGCGCCCGCGTGTCGATCAGCCGCCCCGGCTGGTGTTGACAAGCACCGCGCTGTCGCGCATCATTCGGATTGTCTCTGCGTTGATCATGTGGTAGGTTTCCGCCGTCAGCGGGCAGTGCAGGCTAACCAGATCTGCGGTGCGCAGCAGCTCCTCCAACCCCACATACCGCACAAGGCCGTCCAGCGTGGGGTTGCGGTATTGGTCGCAGGCAGCACCGTCATGCCGAAGCCGCAGCAGATACGGGCCATCGCCGCGCCGATGCGCCCCGTGCCCACAATGCCGGCCGCCGAGCCGTACAGGTTATACCCCAGCAGCCCATCAAGCGAAAAATTGTTGTTGCGCACCTTGATATACGCCTTGCAGATGCGGCGGTTAGCGGCAAGCGCCAGCGCCATGGCGTGCTCGGCCACTGCCTCGGGGCTGTAGCCCGGCACCGCAGCACCGTGATGCCGTACCGCTGCGCCGCCGGCAGGTCACATGATTGTACCCGGCGCAGCGCAGCAGCAGGCAGCGGATGCCCACCTGCGCCAGCTTTTCCAGCACTGCCGCCGAGCAGTCTGCATTGACAAACGCACACACCGCGTCCCCGCCCCGCGCCAGCGGCGCGGTATCCGCATCGAGATTCGCCGTTAAAAACCTGATCTCGCAGCCATATTCCGGGTCAGCCGCCAGCACATCAAAGTAGTAATGGTCATACTCCCGCGTCCCGTAAAAGACGATCTTCATAGCAATCCCCCAATCCCTTTCAGTATCGGTCGTTTACGCTCCCATTATACTGAATGGAGTGGGGGATTTCCGTTGTAGGGATAACACTGCCTTGGTTTTGCACCGCCACGTAGGGGCGAACATTGTTCGCCCGCGCAACGTTACCTTTGCTGCAACTGAATCTTCCACCGCGCCGTAGGGGCGGGGCTCTGCTCCGCCCGCGCAGCCTCCCACCCATGGGATAGCCGCGCCCCTTAATGCCGTCGGCAATCAAAAACTGTCCTTGAAATTTCACGCTGCTTGTAAAGCAATACGCCATATGATACAATTAGCTAAATCGGAAGTTATAAAGGAGAAACACTATGGGATTATTTGGTAAAAGCAAAAAAGAGCGAGAAAAAGAGTATATGAACAGATTAGATGTTCCATTATGTTTAAAAGAAGACTTTGAATTGATTATTGATGCTGTATTTACAATTATGGGGGTTGGAACAGTTGCCACAGGAAACATATCAACAGGAATGTGTAGAGAAGGAGAAAATGCGTGTGTTTATAAAGCAAATGGAGGTGTATTAGAGACTATAATTACTACCATCGATATACATACAAAAGAACGAAAATCAAATGGTTGTGGATATAAAACAGAACATGTTGGACTTGGGTTAAGAGGAGTTTCTAAGGAACAATTAGAAAAAGGAGATAGAGTGATTGTAAAGAATGCCAATATGTATGGAATGTAATTACAAATTCCAGTTTATTTAATCGTAGTTCTTTATAAAAAGCTATCGAGAATATCTCCCCAATGAAAAGCAAGCGGCAGGCGCTAAATACGCCTTCCGTTTTATAGTACCGTATTGAATAGGGGTCGACCACTCTTTTCTCTACCCTCATCCCCATCATGCTGCCATTGAATCGGGGACTCTCCCGGGCGCTTTACTTTTTACGCACCACATTCGTCAAGCAATAGAATCCGTTGCAACGACGGATTCTGTTTTTGTTTTTATGGGGGCTACGGAGCGATTGAGACAATCGCTGGTTTTGCCGATGAAGCGGTAGTAGATTTCGATGCGCATAACCGTTTCACCGTCAATTATCTCTTTCTCGTGGACGATGATTTTCTCAATCAGCGTGTGAACCAGTTCCTCGTCCAACTCCGTAATATCGGCATACGGGGCGACCAAATCGGCGAAATCCTGTATGCCCTGCGTTTTGGTGGTTGCTTCTGTAAGCAACGCTTGAATTTCTGCGGCGCGGGTTTTCAATTCTTTTGTTTCCGCTTCATACTTGGCAGATAGGGTCTGATAGAGGTCATCCGAGAGCCGTCCGAACACGTTATCCTCGTAGATGCGCTGCACCAGCGTGGTCAGTTCGGACAGGCGGCGCTGGGCTGCGTCCAACTCTTTTTTCATGGCTTTCTGCTCGTTCAGCTGCCCGGCCTGTGACAACCCCATCAGATAGTCCGCATACGCATCAGTATCCTCGGCAGCCAGCATAGCGTGGCGGCGGATGTCCGCCAGAACGATAGCCTTGACCTGTTCCAGCGAGATATAATGCGTGGTACACACCTTGCCGCCGTAGCGCCGATTGGCGTTGCAGCTGAATGTACCCAGCGACTTACGGCGTTCATCTTTTTGCGGCTACAAAATGCCATGCGCTTGCCGCACTCCCCGCAGAACATGATGCCGCGAAAGATGTTATTCTCGCTGCGCTTTTTGCCCGGCTGCTTGACCTTGATGCGTTCCTGCACCGTCCAGAAAGTCTCGGCATCCACCAGCGCTTCGTGCGTTCCCTCCACAACGACCCAATCCGTTTCGGGCTTCCAAATCATCTTTTTAGATTTAAAATTTTGTGTGCCGGTGCGGAAATGCACCATATTCCCGATGTAGACTTGATTCATCAGAATGGCACGAACCGTGCTGTGATCCCACGCATACGGATAGGTCAGAACAATATCTGACGCAAAAGTTCCAAACTTTTCGTGCAGGTACGCCTGTGGGCGGAGAACTTGCTTTTCGCCCAGTTCCTTTGCAATGATGCTGCAACTTTTACCCGCAAGCGCCATTTGAAAAATTTCCTTGATGACCCATGCGTACTGATTCGGAACGAGCTTGTGGCGGTCATTGGGGTCACGGTCATAACCATACGGCGGGTACGCGCCCGTGTATTCCCACGCAGTGCCTTTGCCTTGAACGCCGACTTGACCTTGCGGCTGATGTCCTTGGCATACCATTCATTGATGATATTTTTGAACGGTGCAAATTCGTTATCTCCGGCAGCGGAATCCACGCCATCCGTGATGGCAATGAACCGCACCTTATTCTCCGGGAAGATTACTTCCGTGTAGCGCCCGACTTCCAGATAGTTGCGGCCAAGGCGCGACAGGTCTTTTACAATAATCGTTCGCACCCGCCGCTGCTCGACCAGTTCCATCATTTCAGTAAATGCAGGGCGGTCAAAGTTTGTGCCGGAGTAGCCATCATCCATAAAGAACTGGCAATTCGTAAAACCGTGTTCCTTGGCATACTGCCCCAGAATGGCGCGCTGGGATTGGATGCTCATGCTTTCGCCGCCGACTTCATCATCGCGGCTCAATCTGCCATATAAAGCGGTAATATCCTGTAGCTGTTTCTCTTTCATTTTCCATCCTTTCCGAACAGCGATTCAGGATGTCTGCCAGCTGTAGTATAACTCTCTTTGCACGATTTGTGTAGGGGCTTTCGACACATTTTTTGCTGAATGGCGGTTCTTTTTTGCTTGATTTTTTCAAGTATACGGACTGCCGCCGCAAAAGTCATTGAGCGGGAATTGTGTGCAAATTGCACATCGCGCAAATGCTAATATTTGAAACTTTTGTGAATAATCATCGTCATCTCTCGCAATATGGCGGAGAACTTGCTATACTATGTATTGTTCATCTCTATCGGCATCCATGCAGGAAACGCCTCAAAATACGGAGAGTTCCGTAATCAGATGATTGGGTAACGAAAGATTTCCGCCTGCTTGCAGAAAGAATGACGCTTATTTGAATTTGAAAGAACCTTGAAAACCGAATTACAGTTAGGGGGTACGCGAATGGAGCGTTTAGACTTCTGCTCGTTTGTGGTGACCTGCGCAGATACATTTATGCGGATGCGCTGGGAAACCAATTAGACTTACTTTGTTTGCTGTTCGGCAGCTTTCTGCAAAGTACAGATGCCGAAGATTTCACCTTCGACAACGGACAGGTCTGCCGCTGGCTCAACGGCACAGCGCGGGTCAGCCCGAAGATCACATCCTTTTACCTTGTCGGTGAGAACCAAGAAAAGCTGACGCAGGACATGGAAACAAAAATACTTACCATTATGTCGGACCCCGCAATGGCAGCGCAGAGCGAGTGTGACTTGTTGATGCAGGATGTTTCCATTTCCACCAGCAAGAAAAAGTCATTATACGCGGAACGGGATTTCTCCGTTTCCGCGCAGGTCGCAGAGTTTTTGTCCTTACTGCTGTGCTTCGCAATGCAGCGTGAGTTTGTAAAACGCGAAGCACGGGCAAAGGTCTGCGAACAGATCATCTTGCCGCCGGACTATGACCCGGTAGTTTTTACCGAGGCCCGGATGTCCAAATGTATCGTGATCCAGCCAATGACCGGGCCTTACAAAATTGTAAAGGCGGAGAATATTTTTAAAGAAATCCCATTTGCACTCGAAAAAATATTCCCACCTGTAAGTGAGGATTCCGAAGATGCTGTGGAACATGCCGAGCAGATGAAAAAAACGCCGGAAAATGCTTTTGGCTTTGGTGCAATATCTAAAAGAAACTTATCAGCTTGGCATTATGGAAATCGAAACCGGCAACGAAGAAAAAGGTCATGCTCTTGTGCGGGAAGTTCAGAATATTTACCGACAACTGTATGGTGAAATGCCTGCCTTATGGAAGAACAACGTCAGATGTATCGGGAGTATCTGGAAAGCAACGGAATCCGATTTTTCCAAGAACCCCATAAACTAACAGGCTGACGGCACAGCGGTTCTCTCACGAAAGTGAGAGGGCCGCTTTTTCTATGTTCATTTTCCTGCGCTCAATTTCCGCACAATTTCCCATCAATGCTAAAGCAGCCCGCTTTCGATAAAATGAATCTGTAACCCGATACCAAAATCGGTGTCGGCAGCAACATTCCGAAAGGGGGCTTTTTTATAAGGCAAGAGAAGAAAATTTTATCAAAAGCCTATCGGCACAAAATCGGCAGGGTGACGTTTGAGGTCACATCCTACGACAACCCGGCAGGCATGCAAACATCGCAGGAAATGCTTTTGCAGATGATGGAGCAGAAGATACACGGAGAGAGGAGATGATTCCCCGATGAAGCAATTCAATGACATTACAATTATCGGCATCGACCAAGGGTATGGCAATATGAAAACCGCCAATACCATTTTCCCTACGGCTATTACCGCTTACGACACCGCGCCCATGTTCAAGGGTGATGTGCTGGAATACGGCGGTAAATTCTACCGCGTGGGAGAAGGTCACAAGGGCTTTGTGGCAGACAAGTCAACGGACGGCGATTTCTATCTGCTGACGCTGGCGGCCATCGCCAAAGAGTTGGAGCAATACCGGCTGTTCACCGCCAGCCTGTGTCTGTCGGTGGGGCTGCCGCTGAGCTGGTCGGCAGCCAGCGTGAGAGCTTCCGGCAGTATCTGATGCAGAACGAAACGATACGTTTCCGCTTCAATGGGAATCTGTTTCAGCTTCGCATCGTGGGCTGCAAGGTGTATCCGCAGGGCTATGCGGCCATTGTTCAGCAGCTGGCAGACTTCGAGGGAGAGCATCTGTTGGCTGACATCGGCAACGGCACAATGAATCTGCTCTACTTGACGGATTCTCAGCCGCAGGAAAGCCGCTGTTGGACGGAGAAAATCGGTGTGAACCAGTGCATGATCCGCGCTAAAGAAGCGGTGCTTCGGCGTTTTGGCAGCAAAATCAGCGACAGCACGGTGGAGCAGATTTTGCGGACAGGCACGGCAAAAATCGATGCCGACTATCTCGCCTGTATTCGAGAAGTTGCATCCGGCTATGTAGCCGAACTGTTTGCAGCCTTGCGCAGTTACGAGTACGACCCTGCCACCACGCACTTGACCATCGTGGGCGGCGGTGGGCAGTTGGTCAAGCACTTCGGCAGCTATGACCCGGAGCAAGTCACCATTGTGGATGACATCTGCGCCGCTGCCAAGGGGTACGAGTACATGGCCTACCGCCAGATGCTCCGAGGGTGAAACCGTGTCGGAGATACGGACGACCAACCTGCGGTTCAACCTTGGCAAAGAGCCGCAGCGGAAAGCATGGCAGTATTTGCAGACGATGGATAAATCGGTGTTCAAGTCGTACAACCAAGCGGTCGCCACAGCGGTGGTGGACTACTTTGACCGCTACTACCAGACGCAGGATGACCCTTATCTGGAGACGCGAGCGCGCGAGGAACAGTTTGTGCAGCAAATCGTGGATGCAGTGCGGGATACTTTGCGGGAGACGATGCCGGTCTTTCTGGCAGGTGCATAACCGATGGCGCAGAACCCTGCCGCTGTTTCTCCCCAGCCTGTAAAAGAACCTGTGAAAGACAGCATCAACTGGGATTTTGTGGGTGGCTGATATGCCTGTGCGGACTTTACAGGAATGTCTGGACGAGTTTGTGGCAGAACGCCCGCTCCAGCCGGATGAATATCCCGATGCTGTCAGTGGGCTGGCTTACTGCAAACGCTGCCGTTCCCCGCGCAGGACGCGGCAGATGTTGTTCGGAAAAGAGAGAATCCTCCCGATAGTGCAGATGCCAGATGGAAGATGCTGCTTTTGTTCAGAGCAGCAGTACAAATGGCGATAAGCAGCGGCAGAATTTCAGCCCCAAAACGCAGACACCCAAACAAGGCTGATTTTCACACCAAAAAGGAGAAAGCATGACCGAAGATGAGAAAAAGTTGATACAGGCACGGCACAGGCTGGAAGCTGTGCAGGCACGCAACCGCCAGAAAGAGCGCAAGGCGCGAACCCGCCGACTTATCCAAGAGGGCGCGATACTGGAAAGTGTATGGCCGGAGATACGCGACATTCCGATGGCTGACTTGCCACGCAAGCTGCACGATAAACTGAGCAATGCCCCGTGAGGGGCAGCTCTCCCTCACCGAAGTGCGCACTTACTCACCACCGGCAAGCCGGCGGTGGTATGTGCGCCGCTGAGGCGGGAGGACTTTTATCGCGGAGGTGATATGCTGTAGCTATCTATCATTCGAGTCAAAAATCATCAGCCGTGGAGCAGGCCGTTCTGCTATCGCCGCCGCTGCCTATCAGAGTGGAGAACGGCTGTACAACGATTATGACGGCCTTACCCATGACTATACCAAGAAAGGCGGTGTCCTCTATACAGAAATCTTACTGCCGCCCCAAGCCCCGGCAGCGTGGAAAGACCGACAGACCCTGTGGGCAGCGGTGGAGTCTGCCGAGAAAACCAAGGACAGCCGCCTTGCTCGCCAGTTGATCGTTGCCCTGCCCGTTGAACTTGGGCGGATGATTGGCTGCTGCTTCTGCGCGGCTTCATCCAAACGGAATGTGTAGACAAGGTATGTGCGCCGACTTCGCCATCCACGACCCGGATGGCATAACCCCCATGCACACATTATGCTGACGATGCGCCCGTTGGATGTCCACGGAAAATGGCAAGGCAAAACGCAAAAAGAATACCTGTGCCGCAAAGCCGATGAGGAACGTGGCTTTACAGCACAGGAGTTTTTGCAGGCAAAAGAGAACGGCTGGGAAAAGCAATATAAGTACAAGAACACAGCGGGCGTATCGGCGTGGCTGACGCCCACACAGGCCGCCCGCGAACCGGGGTGGAAACGCTGCTCGAAGCAGCCGAAAGCGGTGAAATTAGGGCGACAAAACCGCTGTGTGCGCGATGGAACAGCCCGGAGCAATTACTGGACTGGCGGGAAGCGTGGGCAGATGCCGTGAACCGCACACTGGAAGAAAAACAGCAATCCGTCCGTGTAACCCATCTAAGCCATGCGGCGCTGGGGCTGGATGAGCAGCCCACAGTGCATGAGGGCAGCCAAGCCCGAAACCTTGAATTGCAGGGCATCAAGGCAGACCGCTGTGAACTGAACCGCCAAATCCGCGCGGACAACAAGCTGCTGCGCGAACTGAAAGCCCAGCTTGCCAAGCTGTCCAAGGCCGTTGAGAATACCGTAGAGCATATTGCGGAAACGCTGGAACGGCTGCGCAGCAGTTTGATAATGCTGCAATACCGCCTGTTGGTGAACAACAAACAGGTCGATACATGGAAACGTCAGGTCAACTATTACCGCCCCATTCTGCAAGATTATCATGCGGTAACACAACAGCTTGCTGACAAGAAATCCGAGCAAGAGCAACTGCAAACCACTCGCAACACCGCATCCCTGTTGCAAATTGCCCAGCGCCGTCAGCTTGCCGAGCAAATTGCCGCGCTGACCGAGAAAATCGAAGAACTCCGCAGCCGTCAAGCAATGATTCTGCACAACCTCGATTGCAAAAATAATGGTGAAGCCCAGCGCTTCGGCAGTTACTTGGACAAGCTGGAAGAAATGCAGGAGAAGCTGGCAGCGCAGAGAGAAAGCCTTACACAGCAGCTTTCCGCCACCATAAAACAGTACCTTGAAATTGAGAATATGATTCAGCCGGAAGACGAGGACAGCGTTCGACAGCGCCGTACTGCTCTGCGGCCAGATGTAGCCTTTGAACGAGAGCAGCAGCTATCCCATAATGGATATATCGACAACATATCTATTCAAATTGCACAGCAAATAGTTGATGTTCAAATCGTTGGAGACAAAATATCTGAAAAAGTTCAAACGTCTATGGCCCAACATAAAGAGGTGCCAGATCGATAAGTATAAATCGAATAATAATATTTGCAACAATATGTGACCATCACAGGAGATATAGAGCCACTGATTTGATTATTAAGGCCGGATAAGAATGCAATTCTGATATAGATATTGACAAATTAAAAAAAGCGATACAATGATAGCATTAGATATTAAACCCTGTCACATGAGGAATACGATGATGAGATTAGTACAGATGATTTGGCAAGTACTTATGATTCTTATTTCGGTGTACATTGGTTGGTTATTTATACGCTGTATGAGAAGATACAGTGATTCACATAAAGAGAAAAAAGGTGATAAAAAGTAACACCGCCTCAAACTGAGGCGGTGTTACTTTTTATCAATGAATCGCGAAGCAGTAACTTTTTTATAAAATTTCTCCTTTGAAATTGCGTAGAATTAGAGTACATGGGAAATGACTCAATTGTAGCTTATAAATAAAATAAGTAGGAAAAACACGCGAAATCATCAACTCGTAAATAGGAAGAAAGTTAATGGGAGAAATAGACCTTATTGTGAGTATATCACTCAAATCGTACTGGTCATTTTACGGATTATTTTTGTTTGAATGACCAAAAGACATCGAATGGTTTTTCAAGAGACATTGCCGCGAGCATCACAGCGCAGTGCGAGGCTTACGGGGATAAACGTTCCGTTTTTGGACAGCGTTGCATTTAAATAGGCACCGTTTCCGCTAGTCCATGTCTTTTGATCTCCATAGCTCCACCCGTTAGAACCTGCTCCCGCTCCGCTTGCTGCAGTAGCACTGGCAGAAGAACCATCGTAATAGAAGGATGCGTATAAAGTAGCTACACCTATGTAAGTTCCATCTTTATAATATTCTTTTGTAACGTTATAGGTTTTTGAACTCCGGGCCATGCCGTTTGTTTCTGATAATGTGACAACCGCAGTAATGCCATCCCCTAAATCTTCAGTATAAATCTTTTTGGCAGAACTGTTTTCCTGTGCAAAGCAAGAAAGTGAAAAAAGAGCCATGAACATAGAAACAGACAGCAGTGCGATAACCCGTTTAAGTGTTTTTGTCATATTGACACTCCTTTGCAATTTGTTCAAGTTTTGTTTTGCCATTTTATCGAGTTCGTTCTGTGAGTATCTTCTCCACCTAAATCTGTATAGGTAGTCTCGGTGTTGACGATCATCACTCCTTTCGTTGTCGTGAAAAAGATTACTACAGAAAAAAGAACCACTACAATTATTCCGACTAATAATTGCAAGCCATATTTGTAACGATGTGCAGAGCGATTCCACCGTGATATTGTTTGCGGCGATTGACTTTCCACGAAATCTGCAGCGACTTGTTTAGGCGTGGTTCCCAACAAGCTTGCAACAGTAGCAAAGTCGGCATCTGGATTTTCAATGCTTATATCGTGCGCCACGTATGTACATAAGAAGAAAACTCTTTGCGGGCTTCACGACAGGGCAGTGCTGATGCCGCAACCTTCAAATAGGATTGCAAATCCTTTTCACTAACCATTCTTGCCCTCCGCGTATAAATGTCCATCCATATTCATTAAGGTTTCTAATGTCGCTGTAAATAGCTTGTACTCTGTTCGAAGCTGATCGTAATAGCATTGTCCTGAAGATGTGATACCTAAGTAAATGCGTGCTCTCCCATCTTCAATTCGTTTTTCGGCTTCTTCAATAAATCCATTTTCCTGAAGTCGATATACAGCAAGATACATTGTATTGTAGGTGAGAACCCCTTGTGTTAGGCGGCTTACTTCTTGAGCCATCTGGTAAGTATACATAGGCTTTTGACGTAGCATAAATAAAACCAACATTTCAGTAGTGGCTTTCTTCATGGCATCCCGCATACTCTGAGTGGGGTTCACCTTTGATCTTTTTTCCTGTTCCATGAGCGAAACCACCTTGTCTTTTGTTCAATATCACTATAACAGATTATATATATTTGTCAGCACTTTTCATTGACAAATATATATAATTCTGGTATTCTCTTATTTGAAAAATCTTCACTATTATGAAAGGCCTTGGTGATTCCAATGCAGAGAGAAATGCCCATAAAGATGAAAATATCGCCGCAATATCATTAACATATAATTACAAGGAGTTTATCATGAAAAAATCATTAGTTCTCTTAGAATTTGTCACGGCTGGAATGGGTGAGCCATGGCTATGTATATGAGATGGAGCCTTTTTTTTGTTAAGTGTATGTGTTGCGCTTTCGGCTTGCTCGATGACACCAGAGAATCCATCTGAGACATCAGAAATCTTCTCAGGCCTTAACGAAGACCTAGAAGAAAAGCCCTTGGAAGTTTTATATCATGGTGGTAACCCTCTGACTCCTGAGGATACTTTATCCAAAGTTTTAATCGAAACCTCTGAAAAAGTCCCGGTATGCCCAACTTGTAAAGCCGAAATGCGTGCAACTCTAACTAACAGCGAAAAGCTCCCTGTTCAAGAACAAAGCTGTCTCAGCATGGCTCAAGGAACTGATGGTGTATACAATTTTCTTCTTTCTTATGAGTGGAAATGTCCTTCTTGTGGATACACAGAAGGGGCCTACACTTCAGAAGGTACATATGCTATAATCTGTCATGGCTGGAATTCGTGACTAAATGTTCCATAAAATACTAAGAGCAAACATCTTAATCGCTGCCTTTGCATCGTGAGGTGCGTAAAAAGTAAAGCACCCGCGCCCTAAAAACAGTCCGCAGGACTGTTTTGCCCCGCGGTACGCGGACGCGGGGCCCGGGCTGTTCTCGTCCCCGATGGTGCACCAAGCTCCTGCTTTCCGGAAAACAGCAATAAAAAATACCCCGCAACTTCTTGCGAGGTATCTTTGTGGTGCACCATCGGGGACTC